>Ga0209909_100046_pt1 | contig 291515 bp, 266 predicted proteins | sample FECB22metaG_FD_188302 | JGI IMG/M metagenome (GOLD analysis project Ga0209909, IMG submission 188302) | Cyanobacterial communities from the Joint Genome Institute, California, USA - FECB-22 (SPAdes) (version 3) | ecosystem: Environmental > Aquatic > Thermal springs > Hot (42-90C) > Microbial...
GCCCCGATCCTTAATCAGGCGCACCGCCTCAAGCTTGAACTCTCGCGTAAACTTCCGTCTCTCCATGACCACCCTCCGGTCCCATTAAAACACCTAACTCGGTGTCGTCGGAACCGGGTGCAGGCCAAGACGCCATGTTTGATTTTAAGTTTTGTAGTGATAACCGGAGCGGCTAAAGCCTCCTGTTGGAGGCGCATCTGTGCAACCATTTCTCCGTTCTTGCGGACGATCATATAAGTAAAGAGGCAATATGCTGCGGTCATGATAACCAGCAGCCAGTTTGTTGTTGCTGGACTAGTAAGTATGTCTTGAAACATCGAGCGCAGTCCAAAGGCAAAATCGTCTCGAAGCCTTAGTGTTCGCGGTCACGGGGTGGGTTTGGATCGTTGCCGGGTGGGATCGTGTCTTTGCTTCTGATCTGACCGTCACGGCCTTTGACTGTTAGTTCGCCGCCACCTTGATTGACGAGATTTCGGTGCGCCGCATTTATGGCTCCACGTTGCGTCCGGTGAATGCTTGAAGCGCGATCGGCATCGTTGCGCTTGTTCACCCAACCATCCTTGCCTTGATAGACCATCCGGTCTCTGCCCTTGCTCATGGCGCAGTTCTCCAAGAATTCAATAAACGAAGCACAACCATAACGAGCAAATTGTGTTCTTATTTTGTTCTTCGTTATATTTTCACAGCTTCGGTAGTGAAGCTGTGAAAACTTCTCGAGCTTCTTGCGCTCGCTTACTTCAAGCTCAGCGCCATGCCGTTCAGATCGAGATTCACCATCAGCCCGGTCTGGGTGCCGGCGAGCTGCATCACCGCGCCGCGCTGGTTGGTCAGCACCACGGCCTGCGGTCCCCGGATCACCGCGGCGCCGGCCGAGCCCGCGCCATAGACGCCCTCGATGTCGCGCGGCGAGCGGATGTTGGAGACCGTGCCGCGGAGATTGATCGCAGCGCCCCCGAAGGTCAGGCCGTAGCTCAGGCCGCCGATGGTGAGCGGATAGCGGCGGCCGCGGAAGGTCAGCGTCCCTTCGCCGATGGTGCCGCCGATCACCCAGCCGCCTTTGAGGAAGCGGATATGCACGGTGCCCTGGTCGGCGCGGGCGGTGGAGGAGAAGCCGAGTGCGGCGAGCGCGATCAGCGCGACGGCAAGAACGCGGAGGCGGGAGAAGGTCATGTCTGTCCCCGGATGATGTGAGTGTGAATGCCGGGGCGTCCCGGCTACGCGATGACGCGAACGGGACTATCAGTATCTGATTCGGGAAGGGCGGACGGCGCCGCCATGTCTACGACCGTCATGCCCGCGCTTGTCGCGGGTACCCGCATTTTGGAACCTAACGCGGATCAAGGTGTGGATGGCCGGGTCAAGCCCGGCCATGACGTGGAGAGAAATCGCTCAGGCGGCGCTGTCGACCCGCCGTGTCATGTCGCCCCGCCCGGCGAGCAATCCCTCGACCGAGATATCTTCGTCGAGTTCTTCCCAGTGCAGGCCGGTGCGGCTCAACTCGACCTTGGCGCGCTCCGCGGGCGAGGCATGAAGGAGTTGCGGGAACCAGGCGAGCGGTACCCCGACCGTGCGGCCATCGCTGATCGCGACCCACATCGTGTGATCGTCGAAGGTGACGTTAGTCGGCGAAATGGTCATGTCAGTCGTCGCCAAGTCTAGCGCCGCAGTCGTCGCAATGCACTCCAATGCCGCTACGCAGAAGTTTGAACTTCTGACAGACCGGACAAGGGTTACCCTCATACGGCTTTGCTGCCTCTGGACCAAAATGTTTCAGTCCATTCAGGCTTTCTACCTTGTACCCTCTACGCGCCTGAGCCTCGAGGAAATCAACTATCCCTGCAGGCAATGGACGGCGAATGCCGTTTCGCCGCCTATAAATGCGTTCAAATTCATCGAGCCGCCTTGTGGCGGCTATTTCGCTCATGTTGAATCGTTCACAGACCTGCTTCGCCGTCATGCCCGGCTTGAAGTCAGCCTTATCAAAAGGCGCAATCAAGCTTGCGGTCAAACGATTCGCGTGCGCCTCATCGCGATTAGTGGTCGGAGAAAAGTAGTTTTTCGCTGTTGCGACAGCTCGAAAGCGAACTTCCTTGTGCTCTAGGATGGGGTGCGAAGCCTCGTGAACGATCGACCACTCATCATGTGGATTGCAACGCTCTGCGCCAGCCCAAGTGCTCTCTGGATAGTAGATAATGCGCTGATCCGGATCATACTTGCCCTCTGCTGCTCGCAGAATGCCGTCGGGTACACGAACATATTCTGTGATAACGCCAGCGTGCTTCAGGTGGCGGACGAAAGCGAGCGGGTCGAGGCGAGGGCTGCTGGTTTGGCCAGCAGCCTCACGCCACGCATTTGCAAGTCTTTCCCAGCGCTCATCGTCCGCGTTTGACATTGAACCCTCGAGTAAAGTCCTCTCGTTACGAACACCCCGTTGTGGAACCGCAGGTGTCGCACTTCATGCAGGTGCCGTTGCGCACCAGCGTGAAGTTTTGGCACTCGCCGCAGGCCTCGCCCTCGTAGCCGCGGGCCTTGGCTTCGGCGCGGCGTTCGGAGATCGCCGCCTTGGGCAGAGTCTGGGTCTGGACCTTGGGCTCGTCCAGCATCGCGCGCATGCGTTCGGCCACCGGGTTGAGATCGAGCGCGGGAGCCGCGCTCCCTTTGAGCGCCACCGCGCCCTCGGTGCGGAACGACGTGACATTGCCCGCCGCCTGCTGCGCGGCGCTGCTGACCGAGCCGCCGCCGGCATGATGGGTGCTGCCCGAGATCACGCCGAGCTTGTCGGCGCGCGACCGGGTCAGGCCCTTGGACAGATATTTCGCCGCGGGCTGGGGCAGGGAGCCTTCAGGCGCCTTGCCTTCCTCCACGCCCTTGCCGAGCGCATCGAAGCCGCCTTCCGACGGATCGACATGCGCGAGATCGAAGCGCGAGAGATAGGACACGGCGAGTTCGCGGAACACATAGTCGAGGATCGAGGTCGCGAACTTGATCGAGTCGTTGCCCTGGACGGGACCGGACGGCTCGAACCGCGTGAAGGTGAAGGCATCGACATATTCCTCGAGCGGCACCCCATATTGCAGGCCGAGCGAGACCGCGATCGCGAAGTTATTGATGAAGGAGCGCAGCGCCGCGCCTTCCTTGTGCATGTCGATGAAGATCTCGCCGAGGCGGCCGTCATCGTATTCGCCGGTGCGCAGATAGACCTTGTGGCCGCCGACCACCGCCTTCTGGGTATAGCCCTTGCGGCGGTCCGGCATGCGCTCGCGCTCGCGGATCACGGTGATGCGCTCGACCACTTTCTCGATGATCCGCTCGGCGACCTGCGCGGTGCGGGCGGCCTGCGGCTTGTCGAGGAACGCCTCGATGTCCTCGTCCTCGTCGTCCTCGTCGGCGATCAGCTGGGCATTGAGCGGCTGCGAGAGCTTCGAGCCGTCGCGATAGAGCGCGTTGGCCTTCAGCGCGAGCTTCCAGGAGAGCAGGTAGGCGTTCTTGCAATCCTCGACCGTCGCCTCGTTCGGCATGTTGATGGTCTTGGAGATGGCGCCCGAGATGAAGGGTTGCGCCGCCGCCATCATGCGGATGTGGCTTTCGACCGAGAGGTAGCGCTTGCCGGTGCGGCCGCACGGATTGGCGCAATCGAACACCGGGTAATGCGCAAGCTTCAGGTGCGGCGCGCCTTCAACCGTCATCGCGCCGCAGACATGGATGTTGGCGGCCTCGATCTCGCGCTTGGTGAAGCCGAGATGCGCGAGCAGGTCGAAGGCCGGGTTGGCGAGATCGGCCGGCGACACGCCCAGCGCATCGCGGCAGAATTGCTCGCCGAGCGTCCACTTGTTGAAGACGAACTTGATGTCGAAGGCGGTGGGCAGCGCCTTCTCGACCAGCGCGATCGCCTCGTTGGTGAAGCCCTTGGCCTTCAGGGTGGAGTGGTTGATCGCCGGCGCATTGGCGAGGTTGCCGTGACCGACCGCATAGGCCTCGATCTCGGCGATCTCGCTCTCGCTGTAGCCAAGCGCGCGGAGCGCTTCGGGAACGGCGCGGTTGATGATCTTGAAATAGCCGCCGCCCGCGAGCTTCTTGAACTTCACCAGCGCGAAGTCGGGCTCGATGCCCGTGGTGTCGCAATCCATCACGAGGCCGATCGTGCCGGTCGGCGCGATCACCGTGGCCTGGGCGTTGCGGTAGCCGTGCTGCTCGCCGAGCGCCAGCGCCTTGTCCCAGGCGAGGCGGGCATGCTTCACCAGATTCTGGTCTGGGCAATGCTGCGCCTCGATCGGCACCGGATTGGTGCCGAGCTGTTCGTAGCCCGCAGCTTCGCCATAGGCCGCTCGACGGTGATTGCGCATCACCCGCAGCATGTGCTCGCGGTTCTTCGCAAAGCCCGGGAAGGCGCCGAGTTCGGACGCCATCTCCGCCGAGGTGGCGTAGGAAATGCCGGTCATGATCGCGGTCAGCGTGGCGCCGATGGCGCGGCCGGCGTCGGAGTCATAGGGAATGCCCGACGACATCAGAAGCCCGCCGATATTGGCATAGCCCAAACCGAGCGTGCGGTATTCGTAGGACAGCTGCGCGATTTCCTTGGACGGGAATTGCGCCATCATCACCGAGATTTCGAGAACGATGGTCCACAGCCGCACCGCATGCTCGTAAGCGGCGACGTCGAACACCTTGGTGTCCTTGTCGCGGAAGGTGAGCAGGTTCAGCGAGGCCAGATTGCAGGCGGTATCGTCGAGGAACATGTATTCCGAGCACGGATTGCTGGCGCGGATTTCGCCCGAGGCCGGGCAGGTGTGCCAGTCATTGACCGTGGTGTGGAATTGCAGGCCGGGATCGGCGCAGGCCCAGGCGGCGTAGCCGATCTTTTCCCACAGCGCGCGCGCCTTCAGGGTTTTTGCGACCTTGCCGTTCTTGCGCCAGGTGAGGTTCCAGTCGCCGTCATTCTCGACCGCTTTCAGGAAGTCGTCGGTGACGCGCACCGAATTGTTCGAGTTCTGGCCGGAGACGGTGAGATAGGCCTCGGAGTCCCAGTCGGTATCGTAGATCGGGAAATCGATGTCGGTATAGCCCTGGCGCGCGAACTGGATCACGCGCTTGATCATGTTGTCGGGTACGAACGCCTTGCGGGCGAGCTTGATCTCGCGCTTCAGCGCCGGATTCTTGTCGGGCGAGAAGCAGTCGTCGCCGGAGCCCTCGCAATTCACGCAGGCTTTCAGCACCGCGCGCAGATGCTTCTGGTTGATCTTGGAGCCAGTGACGAGCGCGGCGACCTTCTGCTCCTCCTTCACCTTCCAGTCGATATATTGCTCGATGTCGGGATGGTCGGCATCGACCACCACCATCTTCGCCGCACGGCGCGTGGTGCCGCCCGACTTGATCGCGCCGGCGGCGCGGTCGCCGATCTTCAGAAACGACATCAGGCCGGACGATTTGCCGCCGCCGGACAGCTTCTCGCCTTCGCCGCGCAAGGCCGAAAAATTCGAGCCGGTGCCGGAGCCGTATTTGAACAGGCGCGCCTCGCGCACCCATAGATCCATGATGCCGCCTTCATTCACCAGATCGTCGGCGATCGACTGGATGAAGCACGCGTGCGGCTGCGGATGCTCGTAGGCCGAATCCGACTTCCGCAGCTCGCCACTCTCGTGATCGACGTAATAGTGGCCCTGAGACGGACCGTCGATGCCATAGGCCCAGTGCAGTCCGGTGTTGAACCATTGCGGCGAGTTCGGCGCGCATATCTGCATCGCCAGCATGTAACGAAGCTCGTCGAAGAAGGCCTGCGCGTCGGCCTCGCTGTCGAAATAGCCGCCCTTCCAGCCCCAATAGGTCCAGGTGCCGGCGAGCCGGTCGAACACCTGCTTCGACGAATGTTCGCCGCCATAGCGCTCGCCCTCCGGCAAAAGCGACAGGGCAGCGTGATCTGCCGCCGAGCGCCACAGGAACGAGGGCACCGAATTCTCTTCGACTTTCTTCAGCGCGGCCGGCACGCCGGCCTTGCGAAAATACTTCTGCGCGAGAACGTCGGAGGCGACCTGCGACCAGAATTCCGGCACTTCTACATTCTCAAGCCGGAACACCACGGACCCGTCCGGGTTCTTGATCTCGCTCGTGGTCAGCCGGAAGCCAATCTCCGCATAGGGAGACTGGCCGTCCTTGGTGAAGCGCCGTTCGATCCGCATTCTCTTCGCCCCGTTCTTTCATTGCCGGCGGCTTGGCGCCGGTCTGGCCCGTGGCGGCGGGCCCGTCCCGCCCTGCCGCCATTCGGCTCTGGTTTCTGTTTCGACGCCAACGCTACTCTAACGCCGGGGCCGGTTGTTCCGGACCCTTTTCTCCGATTTCGGCGACGCAAAACCCCGCCCCGCCAAGGGTTCTGGTCTGGCGGGTGTCTGCCTCGCAACGCTGTCGGAGAGGCCGGCGGAGACGAAAGACACACCCGCGCCGAACCGGAGACTCAACCTATGGACTACGGATCGGCCCGTCAAGTTCTAGTGGCTCAGTCCCTACCAAACCCTAAAGCTTGTGGCTCTTATTGGGAATTGTGGGGATTACTCACGGGCCGGTGAAGACAGTTTGGAAGCGCATGGGGGATTCGCCAAGCCAAAATCCGCCTGCGGCGAAGCGCCCGGGTCATGGCCGTGTCGCAGGCGCTGAAATAGGGTTGAATCCTGAGATTCGCTGTCAAGCGTCACACGGGAGGACGCGCAAGGGAGGGCCGCGGCGCGGTGTCAAGATACCGCACGCGGTCCTCTCAACAATCCGGATGCGCAGCGATTCTCGTAGATCCTGCAATGACGTAGCGATTGCACAGGGCGCCTTGCTTCGATCTTGGCGGCCTTGACGTCGATCATGGGCGGATCGTCAGGATCGGTCACATGCTTCGAAAAAGTCCGGAGCACCGATTCATGAGCCGCCTCAATCGACATCCAGAGAGCCATCTGGTCTCGCGCATCGGCTGGCTGAGGGCTGCTGTGCTTGGTGCCAATGACGGGATCGTCTCGACCGCCAGTCTCATTGTCGGCGTCGCGGCCGCCGCGTCGGCGCACAGTGACATCCTGATCGCGGGCATCGCGGGCCTTGTCGCAGGCGCCATGTCGATGGCTGCCGGCGAATATGTTTCAGTCAGTTCGCAATCCGATACCGAGCAGGCAGACCTTGCACGTGAACGCAAAGAACTCGCAGAAAATGTAGAGTTCGAGGTTGATGAACTTGCCGACATGTATGTGGGTCGCGGGGTCGAGCCGTCGCTGGCAAGACAGGTGGCGCAGCAATTGATGGCGAAAGATGCGCTCGAGGCGCATGCGCGTGACGAACTCGGCATTTCCGAATTCACCACCGCGCGTCCGGTTCAGGCCGCGCTCACCTCGGCGGCGACATTCGCCGCAGGCGCGGCGATGCCCCTGGTCATGGTTCTCATCACGCCATTGAGCCTGCTGGTTCCGCTGGTGTCTTTGTCGTCCCTCATTTTTCTCGGTGTGCTAGGCGCCATAGGCGCGATGGCAGGTGGCGCCAACATCGTGCGTGCCACCGCACGGGTGACGTTCTGGGGAGCCTTGGCAATGGCGCTGACGGCCGGAATCGGAAAGCTCGTCGGTACGGTAGTCTAAAAAGCCGTTGCAAGAACTCGGCCTTCGCAGTGCGCCAGGGCTGAAGGATAGCGCCGACTTCGGTTCATCAGACCGTGCGCCAAGCGGAGCCGCCGCCACCCCTTGACTAGGCTAAATAGTGTATATACATATATTTCATGTCTGGCTTCATGTCTGTATCTCGCACGCCGTCTTTCGATCTGCGCCCGGTTGCCGACTGTCTGTGTCTGGCGTCGCGGCAGGCGGCACGCGCAATCACGCGCCGTTTCGACCGCGCCCTGCGCGGGCAGGGCCTGCGGATCACCCAGTTCTCGATGCTCGCTGTGCTCAGTCTCAAGGGGCCGCAACCGATCGGGGCGCTCGCCGAGGCGCTTGGTGTCGAGCGAACCACATTGACCCGCAACCTTGGACCGGTCGAGCGCGACGGACTTGTCGCGATCCGCAGCGACCGTGACGATGCACGCGCGCGGATCGTTGCGCTGACCGCGAAGGGGCAGGCCGCATTGCGCGCGGCCTTTCCAAGCTGGCAGGCCGCGCAGGCCGAAATCACCGCCGCGATCGGCGCGCTGGCCGCCGATCGCCTGCGCGGTCTTGCGCGCAAACGAAGCTACTAGCCTTTAGCAATGCCAATGTCGGACGAGAAAAAGCGCGTCGATTTACGTGCATATACATGTAAGAACAGGAGCCTGCCATGACTATGCTCGACTTCGCAGGAACAATCGCGATCACCGCGATCATGGTCACTGTGATAAATGCCGCCGCCGGTGCTATCGCGCTGCCGCGCATGCAGAAGCTATTGCTGGTATCCGCAATCGGCCTCTGGATTGGCTTATCCGCGGGCGCGGCCGGAATGGGATGGCTGCAACGCGCCGAGCCGGTGCCGGTCATCGGGCTGTTCTTTGCGGCACCGCTGATCGCCGCAGGACTCGCCGCGTTGTCGCCGGTTCTCCGCAGCGCGGCGCTGGCCATGCCAACCGCTCTCCTGATCGGGCTGCACGCGACGCGGTTGCTCGGCGTGTTCTTCCTGTTGCTTGCTGAACAGGGTCGCCTGAGCGGTCCCTTTCCCGCCTATGCCGGATGGGGCGATATTGCGACCGGCGCTCTTGCGATCCCGGTCGCGGTGATGCTGGCGCGGCGGCCCGCGCAAGGCCGCACGGTCGCCGCCGTCTGGAATATTTTCGGGGCTGCCGATCTTCTTCTCGCCGTCGGGCTCGGCGTGACATCGGCGGCGGGATCGCCGTTGCAGATCTTTGTCGGCGGCGCGGGTTCGGAGGCCATGCAGGTGCTGCCGTGGTCTTTCGTGCCGACGGTCCTGGTGCCGTTCTTTCTGATCCTGCATGCGGTAATTGCGGTGCAGCTTTATCGCGCGGGAAAAACAAGCAATGCGAGCCCGATGGCTGCGCAAGGGGCCTGACGTCGTGTTGTAGATCAAGGCGGATGACGCATCCGTTTCAGCCGGGCCTGAGCGGGCGCGCCGTCCTGCGCGGTGGGGCGCCGTCAATCCTGAAGGATGAACGTCACCTTCAGGTTGACGCGGTATTCGTCGATCTTGCCTTTCTTGATGACGCATTTCTGGCCTTCGACCCAGACGCCTTCGACATTCTTCAGCGTCTTGACCGCGCGTGAAACGCCGACCTGGATGGCGTCTTCGAAGCTCTTCTTGGATGCGGAAATCAGTTCAGTGACGCGAGCGACCGCCATACGATCCTCCCTGACTGTGCAGAAACCTCGTCGGTTCCACGGTCGAGCCTAGGGCACCGGGCAGGGCGGTCAAGTAGGCCGCAACCGCGCCTTGATCCGCCGCGCCGGTCCGCCGCTACAGCACCACGATGCCCGAATGCTTGGCCTTGTCGTCGGGCTCGACATGGATCGAGATCAGCGCGTCCTCGATCTCGGCTTTTAGCGCGCGTTCCAGCCGGTCGCAGATGTCGTGTGCCTCGGTGACGCTCATCTGGCCTTTCACCACCAGATGGAAATCGACGAAGGTCATGCGTCCGGCGTGACGGGTGCGTAGGTCGTGCGCCTCGATCGCGCCGTCGGCATTGGCGGCGATGATGGCACGGATGCGGGCGAGTTCCTCCTCCGGCACGGCTTCGTCGAGGAGCCCGCCGACCGATTCCTTCATCACCCGCCAGCCGGCCCACAGCACATTGAGCCCGACCAGGGCGGCGAGGATAGGATCGAGAACCCGATACCCGGTGATTGCGGCAAGCGACACGCCGACGAGTACCCCGGCCGATGAAACCACATCGGTGAAGAGATGGCGCCCGTCGGCGACCAGGGCAGGCGACTTGCGCCTGCGCCCCTGCGTGATCAGAACCCAGCACCAGATCGCATTGATCGCGGTGGCCGCGCCGTTTACCGCAAGGCCGATCCAGGGTTCAGCGACGATCCGCGGCGTCTGCAGCGCCGACCAGGCCTCGCGGAAAATGACGAGCGCTGCGACCACGATCAGCGCACCCTCGGCCACCGCCGACAGATACTCAGCCTTGTGATGGCCGTAAGGATGATTGGTGTCGGCGGGCTGCGCGGCGAAGCGGATCGCAAGCAGCGCCACGATCGCGGTGGCGATATTGACGATGCTCTCAATCGCGTCAGAGAGCAGCGCCACGCTGCCGGTCAGATGATAGGCAAGATATTTCAACGCGAGGACGACGAGTCCGACCGCGATGCTGCCGGCGGCGAGAAGCTGGACCCGTTTCATCAGGAAACCGCGCAAGATGTGAGCCCGCGATCTAATCGGCGCGATCAGCCCAGGCAAGCATTCTGATTTCAAATGCAAATCGGTTGCAAATGCAGGTCAGGACGGCTGCGCCGCTCGCCGGATCGTTCTTTGCGGCGCATCCTCGAGCGTGTGCCACGGCATGATTTGCATCGGATGCGATGGAATCGTTCCCGCCGCCGCCTCTGCAGCGCGTGCGGATCCTCGCGCTGCAGAAAGTCGACGATCCTTTCGCGGACCTCGCGGCGCAGGTCGAAACCTCGCCGGAATTGCGTCGGCTGACGAGGATGCGCAATTCCGTGCCGCAAAGCCTGCCGACGATTCCGGGAAGGCCGGCCGATGCGAGCAGCGAAACGCTTCAGCGCAGCCGCGATCAGCGGCACCAAGAGCGCCCGGATCGTGGAATCAGCCTATGTCTAGAATGTCCATCAAACGTCGTCCGATATCATCAAGAACGCGATTCACGTGCGAAAATGGTTCTCTGGACTTCAGTCAGCGGCAATGGCATGAAGCCCGCGACACCGGAACAACGCAGCGCAACATGAAGAGTTTCCTGCTCAAGGTCTTCACCTGGTGGAACGGCCAGACCCTAAATACGCAGATCTGGACCTCGCTCTACGGCGAACTCGTCGGCGAGGACGAGTTCGGCAACCGCTATTACCGGACCAGGGGCGGCAAGATCGATCCGACGCTCGGCTTCGAGCGCCGCTGGGTAATCTATAACGGCTATACCGAGCCCACGACCATTCCACCGGCCTGGCATGGCTGGATCCATCACACCGTCGATACGCCGCCGACCGAGGAAAAATACAAGCCGCGCCCCTGGCAGAAGCCGCACCGGCCCAATCTCACCGGCACGCCGGGCGCCTACCGGCCGCCCGGCTCGACGCTGGCGCAGGGCCGCCGTCCGAAAGCCACCGGCGACTACAAGGCCTGGACGCCCGGCCGGTAGGAAAAGACGGGGAGGGCGACGTGCCGCGTGAGCCGGTAGCCTCCTCAAGTCTGAAAGGCATTCCGCGGGGGGGGGGGGCTGGGCGCTCGGCTTTGTTAGCCTGTTCATGGACACTTCCTCGGAGATGATCCATGCGCTTCTCCCGGTCTATCTGGTGGTCGGGCTTGGCGCCTCGATGGTCGCGGTCGGCTTCATCGAGGGCATTGCCGAAGCCACCGCGATGATCGTGCGGATTTTTTCCGGTGCGCTCAGCGACTGGCTGGGAAAACGCAAGCTGCTGGCGGCGATCGGCTATGGCATGGCGGCCTTCACCAAGCCGATCTTTCCGCTCGCCACCGGCCTCGGCTGGATCGTCGCCGCGCGTTTCATCGACCGTATCGGCAAGGGCGTGCGCGGTGCGCCGCGCGACGCGCTGGTCGCGGATCTGACGCCGCCGGCCATTCGCGGCGCGGCCTTCGGGCTGCGGCAATCGCTCGACACGGTCGGCGCTTTTGTCGGGCCATTGCTTGCGATTGCACTGATGGCGCTGACCGCAAGCAACTTCATTGCCGTGTTCTGGATCGCGGTGATCCCGGCCTTTATCGCATTCTTTCTCATTGTGTTCGCCGTGAAGGAGCCGTCGCGCCCGGAAACCGCCGGGAACGAAAGGCCGAAGGTCAGCCTCGCCACTGCAAAACGGCTCCCCGGAATTTTCTGGGTCGTGGTGGCGATCGGCAGCGTGCTTACGCTCGCGCGCTTCAGCGAAGCGTTTCTGATCCTGCGCGCGCAACAGCTCGGCCTGGCGATTGCGCTGGTCCCGGTCATTCTGGTGGTGATGAATGTCGTCTATGCCGTGTCCGCCTATCCGGCGGGCGTCTGGTCGGACCGGTTCGGACGGCGCGGCATGCTGCTCGCGGGCATTGCGGCGTTGCTGGCGGCGGATATCGTGCTGGCATTGTCGACGAATGTCGCAACCGCCCTTGCAGGAACTGCACTGTGGGGCCTGCATATGGGACTGACGCAGGGCCTTCTCGCCGCGCTGATCGCCGACGCCACGCCCGCCGAGCTGCGCGGCACCGCCTTCGGTATTTTCGCCTTCGCCAGCGGCCTCACGCTGCTGGCCGCAAGCGTGATCGCGGGTGCGCTGTGGGATGCGATCGGGCCGCAGGCAACGTTTTTTGCGGGCGCCGGTTTTACCGTAATTGCGATGATCGGGATCGCGCTGGTTCCGCTGCGGCTGCGCCCAGCGGATGCGGCGCGCTAGCGCCGCACCCAACCGTCCAGTTTACATCGACCCTTCAAGCCCGAGCTGGCGCACCAGCGTGCCCCATTTCTCGCGCTCGGTCTTGAAATATTGCTCGATGCCGTCGATCGAAGGCGTGTCCATCGGGATCAGCCCGATATTGCTGGCGAGCTTCTTCATTTCCGGATCGCCCATGATCTTCTTCATCTCGGCATGAAGGCGCTCGACAATCGGCCGTGGCGTTGCCGCCGGCGCCAGCAGCACGTGCCACGACACCGCTTCGAAGTCCGGCGCTTTGGCCGCCTCGGCGAAGGTCGGCACATCGGGCAGCGAGGGCAGGCGGTCCTGCGAGGACACCGCCAGCGCGCGCAGCTTGCCGTCCTTGATCAGCGGCAGCGAGGCGCCGGCTTCGGCAAACGCCATGTTGACATGACCGGCGGCGATATCGGCCACCGCCTGCGGCGACGATTTGTAGGGGACATGCGTCATCGCCAGTCCGTAACGGTTTTTCATGTATTCGGACGACAGATGCAGCGCGGTGCCGGCGCCGGGCGAGGAATAGGTCAGCGGATTCTTGCTCTCCTTGGCGTATTTGATCAGCTCGGGAACCGAATTGACCGGAAGCTTCGGATCCACGACCAGGATGAAGGGCGACTTCACGTAAAGCGAAATCGGCACGAAGTCCTTTTCCGGATTGAAGTTGAGCTTCTTGTAGAGCGTCTGGTTGATCGCCATCGGCGCGCTGGTCGAGACCACGAGCGTGTAGCCGTCGGGGGGAGCGGTCGCGACCGCCGCAGCGGCCAGCATCAGCGCCGCGCCGGGACGGTTTTCCACCACCACGGGCTGGCCGAGAGAGGATTGCAGCCGGTCGGCATAAAGCCGGACCAGAGAGTCCATGCCGGTCCCCGCGGCAAGCGGCACCACAATGGTGATGGGCCGCGTCGGATAATTCTGGGCGGTCGCGGTTGCGGGTTGCAAAAGAGCGCAGGCGGCGAGCGCAAGCAGCGTCCTGCGGCCGGTGACGAACGGCATGATAGCTTCCTCCCTTGATCTGACGCCTTCCCGGCGCTCTAAGGATTCGCAGCATGCAGGGCCGCGGCGTGCCCGGCAAGCGGTTCCCTTTGCCCGCATCGCGAGCCAATTGCCGCGGATCGCCCTTCCGCCGCCGCATTCGGCATGTTAACCGGGGGTATTGCATTATCGCCGGCGGAGCGAGAGTGCTGAATCTGGATTGTCGATGACGGTCGTTTTGATACGACGACGTGCTGCCCGGCTCGTCGCTGCGGCGGCGTGCATAGCCGTGCTTTATCTTCCGGCGGACGAGGCCTCGGCCCAGTTCGGCTCGATCTTCGGTGAGTCTCCGCCGCGTCCACCGGGGAATGTGCCGGAAGCGCGGCAACAGCCTTTCCCGCAACAGCAATTCCCGGACCGCCTGCCGCCCGGCCCGCCGCCGAGTGCGCGCCGTCCGCCGCAGCAGATCCAGTCGGAGCCGCTGCCGCCGCCCCCCGGCGTGGCGCGGCCGCAGGACGCTGCGCAGCCGCAGAATCCGCCGCCAAATGCGCGGCCGCCGCGCGGCACGCCGCAGCCGGCAGTCACGGCGCCGCAGCCCGGCGATGAGGTTATCGCCGCGCCTCCGACGCAGAAGATCCCGAACAAGACCGCGGTGTTTTCCGGACTCGACAAGATTACCGGCCGCATCATCTCGTTCGATGTCGAACTCAACGAGACCGTGCAGTTCGGCGCGCTCCAGGTGGTGCCGCGGGTCTGCTATACGCGGCCGCCAACCGAGACCGCCGCGACCGACGCCTTTGTCGAAGTCAGCGAGGTGACATTGCAGGGCGAAGTCCGCCGGATTTTTTCCGGCTGGATGTTTGCGTCGAGCCCCGGATTGAACGCGGTCGAGCATCCGATTTACGATGTCTGGCTGACCGATTGTAAGCAGCCGACGGTCGCCGTCGCCGATGCACCGGCGCCGCCACAGCTGGGCCTGCAAGGACCGCCGCAGGTGATCATCGAGGCGGAGTCCGATGACGGCGCGCAGCCGGCCCAGGGTCCGCAGCAGGCCCAGCCGGCGCAACAGCAGCCGGCTCCGCGTCCGCAACAGGCGCAGCAACCGCCGCGTCCGCAAGCACAACAACAGCCGTCGCGTCCGCGCCCGCAGCCGCAAGCCGGCGGCGCAAACCCGTTCCCGACGCCCATCCGTTGACGGAGAGGGCCGTGTTCAGTCGGATGGTGGCGCGCCCAGCGCCGCAAGCGCGGCCGAGCCCGGCAGCGGATCTGGATCGAGCGCAAAGAAATCGGCTTCGCCCTTCAGCGCGCGTTCCAGCAGCCGGTTGTAATGCCGCTTGCTGACCTCGACCGCGCCGAAGCGCGTCAGGTGCGATGTCACGAACTGGGTGTCGAGCAGCGCAAAGCCGCCCGCGCGCAGCCGCGCCACCAGATGTACCAGCGCCACCTTCGAAGCATCGGTCTCGCGGTGGAACATGCTTTCGCCAAAAAATGCCCGTCCGAGCCGCACCCCATAAAGCCCGCCGACCAGCTTGCCGTCCCGCCAGGTCTCGACCGAGTGGCAATGCCCGATTTCATGCAGCTTGCAATAGAGGTTGCGGATCCGCCCGTTGATCCAGGTACGCGAGCGGCCGATGGCGGGCTCGGCGCAGCCATCGATCACCGCCTCGAAGTCGCGGTCGATGTAAACCTCAAAACGGTCGGACCGTACCGTTCGCGCCAGCCGTTTCGGCACATGGAAGCCGTCGAGCGGTATCAGGCCCCGCATGTCGGGCTCGAACCAGTACAGGGACGGGTCGTCGGCATTCTCCGCCATCGGGAAAATGCCGCAGGCATAGGCCTTGAGGAGCACCTCGGGGGTGATCTCGACAAAGCCGGTTTCGCGTCCCGAATCCTTGGTGGCCATCGCCGTAACTTAACGCCTCGTTATCCCTCAGCCGGTTAAATTTTCGACACTTTACGAACAAAAGCCCCAGCCAAGCTTTGCCGACCCGGGCGTATCGCGTAGAGGGGGAAAGCATGTCGCAGAAAGCTTCAAAACGGAAGTCCGCCGAGCGGAAATCCAAACCGGCTTCGGCCGAAATGCCGGCCGAGATCAGCAAGACCTGCGTTCTTCTGGTCGAGGACGAGCCGCTGATCGCCGAAATCATCGGCGAGGCGCTGACTGAAAGCGGCCATCTGGTCCATGCGGTATCGAACGCACAGGATGCGATCGCGCATTTGTCGAACGGCGCGCGCGTCGATCTGCTCTTTACCGACATCAACCTGCCCGGTGAACTCGACGGTGTCGGCCTTGCCGAACGCGCGCGTGCGATCGATCCGGAACTGCCGCTGCTGTTTGCGTCTGGCCGGTGGTGGCGGCTCGAACAATTGCAATCGCTTGGCAATGCAGGGACGCTGCGCAAGCCCTACAGCCCGGCGCGGGCCTGCGAGGCGGTCGAGACGCTGCTGGCCGAGCGTGTTGCCAAGTCGGACGAGCGCGAGCCGAAGCCAGAAGCTGCATTAGCGCTTTAAAGCGTTTTGCAGCGAAGCCGGTACCGGTTCGCGCAGAGAAAACGCGTCCGCGCACGAATTTGGAGTCTTCTCGCGTTTCGAAGAAAAGCGAAAAGACCCTGTCATCCGCTCTTCAGCTTCTCGAACAGGTTCATCGGGATCGGCAGGACGATGGTCGAGGCCCGGTCGCCGGCGATGGTCTGCAGTGCGGTGAGATAGCGCAACTGCATCGCCTCCGGCCGCGTCGCCAGGATTTCGCCGGCATTGGCAAGCGTCTGCGCCGCCTGGAATTCACCTTCTGCATCGATGATCTTGGCTCGGCGGATGCGCTCGGCCTCGGCCTGCCGCGCGATGGCGCGGATCATGCTCTCGTTGATGTCGATATGCTTGAGCTCGACATTGGAGACCTTGATTCCCCAGGCGTCGGTCTGCTGATCGAGAATGCGCTGGATGTCGTCGTTCAGCTTGCCGCGTTCGGCGAGCATCTCGTCGAGATCGTGCTGGCCGAGCACCGAGCGGAGCGTGGTCTGTGCGAGCTGGCTGGTCGCCTCGTTGAAATGCTCGACCTGGATGATCGCCTTTTCGGGATCCATCACCCGGAAATAGATCACGGCATTGACCCGTACCGAAACGTTGTCGCGCGAGATTACGTCCTGCGGCTCGACATCGAGGACCCGGGTGCGCAGATCGACACGGACCATCTGCTGGATGAGGGGGATGACGAGCACGAGACCCGGCCCCTTCACCTTCCACAGCCGCCCGAGCATGAATACGACACCGCGCTCGTATTCGCGCAGGATGCGGAACGAGTTAATCAGAACAAACAGGATGACGAGAACCGGGATCAGAAGCCCCGACCAGGCTGGCAGATATCCCATCGTTAGGCCTCCAAGCGCTCTATGGGTTCGACGGCCAGTTCCAGGCCGTCGCGTTTGACGACACGGACGCGCGCGCCCGGCGCGAGACTTTGCGCTGCGCGCGCTGCCCAGATTTCGCCGTGAATGCGGATGTTGCCGCGGTCGCCAGACCAGTCCACCACGATGCCTTGCTCGCGCAGCAATTGCTCGGCGCCGGTCTGGGGCGGGCGATTGCGCGCCTGGATGGCGGCGCCGATCACAAAGAAACTCAGGCCCGCACAGGCGAGGCCTGCGCCGGCGATGACCGGAAGCGAAACGCGCATATCGAAATCGGCGCCTTCGCCCTCGAACAGGAAGAAGGCGCCCGCCAGAAACGCGACAAGCCCGCCGATGCCGAGCACGCCGATGCCCGGCGTGAACACCTCCGCGATCATCAGCGCAATGCCAAGCAGAAGCAGCGCCAGCGCGCCGTAATGCACCGGCAGCAGCGACAGCGCGATCATCGCCAGCAACAGCGAAATGCCGCCGATGATGCCGGAGACGAAGGTGCCCGGATTCCAGAACTCGAACAGCAGGCCATAGACCCCGATCAGCAGCAGGATGAACGCGACATTCGGATCGGCGATGGTGGCGAGGAGGCGGGTGCGCCATTCCGGCTGCAGCACCTCGATCGTGGCGCCGCGCGTGGCGAGCGCACGGGTCTCGCCGCCGGCGGTGATGCTGCGTCCGTCGGCCTGATTGAGGAAATCGGCGACGTCGCGCGCGACGAATTCGACGACGCCGGCCTTTTGCGCCTCGCTTGCGGTCATGGTTGCGGCCTCGCGCACCGCCTTTTCGGCGAAATCGGCATTGCGGTCGCGCATCTGGGCAAGGCTGCGCAGCAGCGCCACGGTGTCGTTGATGGCTTTCTTCTCGGCCGCTGCGGGCTCCTTCGGCGTTTCGTCCTTCTTCGGCTGCGGTGTTCCGGGAAGGCCGCCCATGCTCACCGGTGTGGCCGCGCCGAGATTGGTCCCCGGGGTCATGGCGGCGAGATGGGAGGCATAGACCAGGAAGGTGCCGGCGGAGGCTGCGCGCGCGCCGCTCGGTCCGACCAGTACGAGAACCGGGACCGGGGAGGCCATCATGTCGCGGATGACATCGCGGGTGGCGCTAACAAGGCCGCCTGGCGTATCGAGCCGGATCACCACCGCGGCGGCGTTGTCGCGCTTCGCCCGCTCGATTGCGCGCGACAGCTGGCGCTGCGCGGCGACGCTGACCGCACCGTCGATCTCAACGACATAGACGACCGGCTTGGTCGCAGCCTTGGCCGGACCTGTCGCACCGGCCAGGGCCGCGACGCCAATCAAGACCGAAAGGATCGCGACGCCAAATCGTCTCATTCGCCCATCCGCTGTGCCTATCCGGCATATAGGAATGACGGCTCGCCATGGCGAGCGCAATGGACAGCGCGATATTGCAGTGCGAATAGCGGCGCTTGCGGTGTGACTGCGGAAGCCCGGCGGGTGACCCTGCGATCAGGCCGGCGACTGCGGCCCACACTCGAAGGTGATCACCACGCGGGTGCCGCTATGGGCCGGGTCGTACACCACCTCGGCGCCGAGCCGGGTTGCCATGGCGCCGACGATCGAGCGCCCGAGCCCCGTGGATCGCGGCATGGTCTTGACGTTGTAGCCGATGCCGTCGTCCTCGACGCTGAGCATCGCGTGCCGGCCATTGATGCGCTTGAGGCCGATCCGGATCGGGCCCTTCTCGTCCGGATAGGCGTATTTCATCGCGTTCAGGACCAGCTCGTTGACAATGACGCCGATGGCGACGGCGCGGTCCGGATCGAGGTCGATGGGTTCGACGGCAAGGCTGAGCGCGGGTTCGGAGGTCGCATCGGTTTTGGCGAGGTCTTCGACCAGGGCTGCGAGATACTGGTCGACGGAGACCGACTGGACGTCCTCGGAGGTGTAGAGGCGTTTGTGAACCTGCGCCACCGCCATGACGCGGCGGGTGGCGTCGGTCAGCGCGGCCTTGACCTGCGCATTCTTGGAAGAGCCGCCCTGCAATTGCAAAAAGGCCGCAATCAGCTGCAGCGAATTGGCGACGCGGTGATTGACCTCGCGCAGCAGCATGGCGCGCTCGGCGGCCAGCCGCTCGAAACGGTCGCGCTGCTCGCGCAGCTCATCCTCGGCGGCCTGATGGGCGCGGCGCAGGCGCATGGCCTCGGCTGCGCCCTTGAGGGCGGCGAGCAGCAGCGGCACGAATTGTCCGGACGCATCCTTCAGCACATAGTCGAAGGCGCCGGCCTTCAGCGCGGCGACCGCCACCGCCGAATCCTGCTCGCCGGTGACAATGATGACCGGCGGATGGTTCGGCATCTCCTGAATGCGCTGCAGCGCGCCGAGACCGTCGAGCCGCGGCATGTGGTGGTCGAGCGCGACCACGTCGAATTCTTCGTCCTGCAGCCGCTCGACGGCCGCGAGGCCGTCCTCGACCGCGACCACCTCGATGCCCTGCGCGCCGAGTCCGCGCTGCACCAGACGGCGCAGCCCGGGTTCGTCATCGGCGTAGAGGATTTTCTTCGGCATCGGCCCGTTTCAGGTGGTGGGAGGAACCTGGATCACCGAGAAGAACAGTCCGAGCTGACGGATCGCGTTGGCGAAGCTGTCATAGTTCACCGGCTTGGTGATGTAGACATTGGCGCCGAGATCGTAGCATCACTTGATCTCGCGCTCGTCGTCGGTGGTGGTGAGCACCACGACCGGTGTCAGCTTGAGATGCTCGTTTTCCTTGACGCGCCTGAGAATGTCGATGCCGCTCATGTCGGGCAGGTTGAGGTCGAGCAGGATCAGCAGCGCCCGGCCGCTGCTCACGCCCCCCGAACCGTCCGGCCCGAACAGGTAGCGCACCGCATCGGTGCCGTTGGCGAAGGGGATGATCTCGTTATGGACGCCGGCGCGGCGGATATTGCGCTCGATCAGGCGGGCATGGCCCTCGTCGTCCTCGATCATGACGATGGTGACGTGTTCGCTCATGCGGCCCGCTTCTCTTCCTCTTGCATGCGGCGGGGCAGGGTGACGATGAAGGTCGAGCCTTCGCCCAGCGCCGATTTCAGTGACATATAGCCGCCCAGCCGGCGCACCAGCGCGCGGGTATGGGCCAGTCCGATGCCTTCGCCTTTCTGATCCTGCTCGCCGGCGCGGCGGAACAGGTCGAAGACGCGCTGGTGGTCCTCAGGAGCGATGCCGCGACCGTTATCCTGAACCTCGTAAACCACCTGCGAATGCTCGACGCGGCCGCGGATGCGCACCTGAGCGGGGCGGCCCGGCGCGGTATATTTCAGCGCATTGTCGACGAGATTGGAGAAAATCTGTTCGAGCGCGAGCCGGTCGCTTTTCAGCGGCGGCAGCGCCTCGACGACAATCTCGGCCTCCTTCTCGGCGGCCTGATGCGCGACCGCATCGGTGATCGTCTTGATCAGTTGATCCATACTCACATATTCCGGCTTGAAGCTGCGCTGCCCCTCGCGCGAGAGCTTCAGAATCGAGTTGATCAGCCGGTCCATCTTGCCGATCGAGCTTTTGATGAAACCAAGCGATTCATCCAGATCCTTGGTCAACTCTAACGTTTTTGCCGCCTCGGCGGTATCGTCATTTTGCAGGGCGGAAAGCTGCTCGAGTATGTCATTTTTAATAGACTCGACCTCGGCGGTGAATCCCATGATGTTGACCAGCGGCGAGCGCAGGTCGTGGCTGACGATATAGGCGAAACGCTGAATCTCGTCGTTGGCGTCTTTCAGGTCGGCCGTTCGCTGTTCGACTTCCTCGACCTTGGCGGCGAGTTCATTGTTGAGCTCCTGCATTCTCCGGCTGGCCTTTTCCGCATCGCGGGCGGCGCGGGCCTGGATCAGCGCGGCCAGTGACAGGATCAGCGTGATGGCGAGGCTGCCGGCCAGGATGTAATAGGCCATCGACCGGTTGGACTCGGCAAAGAAGGCGGGCGCCGCGGCAAAGACCAGTGTCCAGTTTCGATTGGCATTGGCGATGGTCTTGCGCTCGACAAACGATGACTCGGCGGCGTCGAAATTGGCCGACTTGTACAACAAACGCTCCGGACCCTCGCCGGTGCCGTCATAGATCGCCACTTCGACCGCCGTGCGGTCGCCGTCTCGCCAGCGCATTTGCGCGAAGAAGTCGCGGGTACGGAACGGGCTATAGGCCCAGCCGCGGAACTGGGCGCGGCGCGCTTCGAGCGTCCCCGGAATGCCCGAGCCCTCGAATACCGGAACGTAGATCAGAAAGCCCGGCTGCACGTCGGCATCGATCTCCTGGACGAGGCGCACCACCCCGGACATCGTCGCCGAGGCATTGTCCCGCGCGTTTATCATCGCGGCGCGGCGGACCTCTTCGCTGTACATGTCGAAGCCTAAGGCGGTTGCATTGCGCGCATTCTGCGGCTCGATAAAGAGAATGGCTGAATAGGTTTCGCGCTGGCCCTCCGGCCGCAGCGGTATGATGCGGCCATATTCGCGCTGGAACCGCGCGGCGACGCCGTTGCGCTCGTCCTCGTCGAAGGCGATCGCATAGCCGATGCCCTGCACGCCGGGATAATATTCCGCCATGCGAAGCCGCTCGACATAGGTTGCAAAACCGTCGCGCGAGAGGCCCGGCTGCACTGTGAGGACGCCGGCCGCACCGCGCAGCAACGACACATGCGTCTGGATGCGCTCCTGAATATCGCTGATGCGGTCCTGCGCCAGCCGTTCGAAACGCTCCACATCGCGGGCCTCGCTGGCGCGGCGGAATTGCTCGAAGAGCAGTAACGACCCGGCGATGCCGATCAAGAAAATAACGACCGGCGCGACGAACAGCCTGGTGGACGACCGCGGCTCAAGGAAATTCATAGGTAATGGAGACCGGACTGAGTTATTTATTGCGTATCGAGGTACCGCCGCGGCGTCAGCCCGGCCTATTAGGCACTAAAACGCTCTTCGGCGAGAAATCGTTCCAGCCAATGGATCGAATAATTGCCATCGATAATGTCGGGGTTGCGAACCAGCGCGCGGAAAAGCGGCAACGTCGTCTCCACGCCATCGACGACGAATTCATCGAGCGCACGCTTGAGCCGCATCAGGCATTCCTGCCGGGTCTTGCCGTGCACGATCAGCTTGCCGACCATGGAGTCGTAATAGGGCGGGATGGTGTAGCCCTGATAGGCGGCGGAATCGACGCGCACGCCCAGCCCGCCCGGCGGATGGTAATGCAGGATCTTGCCGGGCGAAGGACGGAAGTTGAACGGGTTTTCCGCGTTGACGCGGCATTCGATGGCATGGCCGTGGAAACGCAGGTCCTCCTGCCGGCACGGCAATTCGCCGCCGGCGGCGACGCGGATCTGTTCCAGCACGAGGTCGATATCGGTGATCATCTCGGTGACAGGATGCTCGACCTGGATTCGGGTATTCATCTCGATGAAATAGAACTCGCCGTCCTCGTAAAGAAACTCGACGGTGCCGGCGCCGAGATATTTCATCTGCCGCATCGCATTGGCGCAGACCTCGCCGATCTTGTCGCGCTGTGCCGTATTGAGGGCGGGCGAGGGGCTTTCCTCGAACACCTTCTGGTGGCGGCGTTGCAGCGAGCAGTCGCGCTCGCCGAGATGGATGGCGCCGCCGCGGCCGTCGCCGAGAATCTGGATTTCGATATGGCGCGGCCGCTGCAGGTATCGTTCGAGATAGACGGCGTCGTCGCCGAACGCGGCTTTGGCTTCGGTGCGCGCGGTTTGCAGCGCGATGCTCATCTCGTCTTCTGTCAGGGCGACCTTCATGCCGCGGCCGCCGCCGCCGGCCGCCGCCTTGACCAATAGCGGATAGCCGATCTCGCGGCCGATCCGGAACGCCTCCTCGTCCGACGTCACGCCGCCTTCCGAGCCAGGCACGACGGGGATGCCGAGCTTCTTGGCGGTGCGCTTGGCCTCGATCTTGTCGCCCATGGTGCGGATATGCTCCGCCTTGGGGCCGATGAAGCCGATATTGTGCTCGGCGAGGATTTCGGCGAAGCGAGCGTTTTCCGACAGAAAGCCGTAGCCCGGATGGACCGCATCGGCGCCGGTGATCTCGCAGGCCGCGAGCAGCGACGGCACGTTGAGATAGCTTTCGCGCGCCGGCGGCGGCCCGATGCAGACGCTTTCGTCGGCAAGCCGCACATGCATGGCGTCGGCGTCAGCTGTGGAATGCACCGCGACGGTATGGATGCCGAGCTCCTTGCAGGCGCGCAGGATGCGAAGCGCAATCTCGCCGCGATTGGCGATGAGGATTTTTTCAAACATGGATCGTCCGAGTGCGGCGCATTCGCTCACTCAATGATCATCAAGGCTTCGCCGAATTCCACCGGCTGGCCGTCCTCGACGAGAATTTGCGTCACCGTGCCGCCGCGCGGGGCGGGGATTTGGTTCATGGTCTTCATCGCCTCCACGATGAGCACGGTGTCGCCAGCCTTCACGGCCTGGCCGACCTCCACGAAAGGCTTGGCGCCGGGAGAGGGCGCAAGATAGGCGGTGCCGACCATCGGCGAGGGCACCATGCCGGGATGCTTGGCGGGGTCGGTTTCGGCCGGCGCGGCCGCAGCCGTCAATGCCGCAGCCACTGCCGGCGCGGCAACGGAGACCGCGCGAGCGGTGCGCCCGATCCTGATGCGCTCGCCGCCGCGTTCGATCTCGATCTCGGTCAGTCCGGTCTCGTCGAGCAGCTTTGCAAGCCCGCGGATGGTCTCCTCGTCATAGGCTGCGGTTCTTTGGGCCGCAGGTTTCTGGGCCGCGGGGCCCGCCTTCTTGTCTTTATCGGACGCCACGTGTCAGTCCTTCGATGATGTGAGCATGGCCGCAAGCCCGTCGATCGCGAGCCGGTAGCCGTTGATGCCGAAGCCGCAGATCACTGCCTTGGCCGCCGGCGAGACATAGGAATGCCGGCGAAACGGCTCGCGGGCATGGACATTGCTGATATGGACTTCGACGGTCGGCAGACCGGTGGCCAGCACTGCGTCGAGGATCGCGACCGAGGTATGGGTATAAGCCGCCGGATTGATGACCAGACCGGCTGCGTTCTTCGCGCGCGCCTCCTGAATCCAGTCCACCAGCACGCCCTCGTGGTTCGACTGCCGGAAGTCGATCGCAAGTCCTTGCCGCGCACCGGCCTCGTGGCAGAGTGCCTCCACATCCTTGAGCGTGGCGCGGCCATAAACCTCCGGCTCGCGGGTACCGAGCAGGTTTAAATTCGGGCCGTTCAGGACATAGACCGTCGTTGCCATAGGGGCCAGAATTGCGCCGGTTCGGGATGCATAAGCGCGGGCGCGGGGCCCAGGCGGCGCTCCTTATAGGCGGGACGCCGCGCAAGGAAAAGACCCGTTACAGCGGGGGGTGCCCGCCGATCCTGCGCGGTACCCTCAGCAGGCCGGCTTGCCGCAACGCGCCATATTGATCTTGGCCTGCAATTCCTTGACCCCGACCGCGCCCACCACCGCCTCGTTGCCGATCACATAGGAGGGGGTGCCCTGAAAGCCGAGCGCCTCCGCCAGCGCGAAGCTTTCCTGCAAGGCCGCCCTGACTTCCGGACCGCTGATGTCCTTTTCGAGCCGTGCCATATCGGCGCCGACTTCCTTGGCGACGGCCATAGCCCGCGCCTTGTCGACCTGGCCGCGGCCGCTCAGGAGCTTCTGGTGGAAGTCGAAATAGCGCTTGCCGGTCTTGTCCTGCATTGCGACGGCAACGCCGACCTGCGCCGCATCCATGCTGCCCTGACTGAGCACCGGCATCTCTTTCAGCACCACGCGCAGATTGGGATCGGCCTTCATCAGCGTCACCATGTCTTCAAGCGCGCGTTTGCAGAAGCCGCAATTGTAATCAAAGAACTCGACCATGGTGACGTCGCCGTTCGGATTGCCGAGCGTGACCTGGCGCGGCGAGTGAAACAGCGCCTGCTTGTTCTCGCTGATCACCTTCTTGAGCTTCTCGCTCTGCGCCAGCGCCTGCAATTCCTCGATCATCTCCGGATTCTTGATGAAGAAATCGCGGATGATCGATTCGATCTCGCTGCGCTGCTGCGGGGTGAAGCTCTGCGCCTGCGCGGGCGCAGCCGCGAACACGAAGGCGGCCGCGGCGAGCGCGGCGAACAGGCGGTTGAGGGCGGTCATCGAAAGCATCCTTTTTGAGAAATCGTTACCGGCGGTTCGGCGGTGTCGGCACTTTTGCGGCGACGATGTCGTCGGCGCGCACCCAGCCGGGCGAGCCGACTGGCAGACGCGTCTTGGCGCGCGCGGCAAGTTCGCGCGCCGTCTTGATGTCGCCGCGGGCAAAGGCAGCCTGCGCCGAGGCGAGATCGGCCTGGGCATAATCGCCCTTGCGGCCATAGGCCATGGCGAGCTGCTGATAGCCGTGCGGGGTGTCCGGCTCGCGCGCAAGGCCGTTGCGCAGGATGGTGATCGCCTCTTCGGCATGGGCCGGGTTGTTGGTCGCCACCAGCGCCTGGCCGAGCATGATCTGGATCAGCGTCGGATCGGGGGCGAGCGATACCGCGCGGCGCAGCGGTGCAATCGCCTCCGCGGCGCGGCCGTTTTCCAGAAGCGCCTGTCCCTTGAGTTCGTGGAAATAGGGATTGTTAGGCTGAACCGCGATCAGCGCGTCGATCTGGGCGATCGCCGCGCGGATGTCGCCGTGCCGGTAAGTGGCGATCGCGCGGGCATAGCGCGCCGGCAGCGATGTGTCGCTCATCGGATAGCGCCGCCCCACGGTCTGCGGCGCTTCCATGAAGCCGGACAGCTTGGCGCGCATCATGTCGTGGCGCGCCTGCAATTCCGGCGGATCCTTCTTGTCCCAATGCGGGCTGGTGCGCGCGATCTCGGTCAGCGCCGCCATGCGCTCGGTCGCCATCGGATGCGACTGCGCATAGGGGTCGGCGTAACGGGCGGTGAACATCGACTGGTCGGCGAACCGCTTGAAGGTTTCGTACATGCCCTTGGCGGACTGGCCGGTGGCGGAGAGGAATTTTACCGCGGCGCGGTCGGCGGCCTCTTCATGGGCGCGCTGATAGGACAGGAGCGAGCGCTGTGCGGCGTGCTGCGTGGCATGGATGGCCGCCATGCCGGCCTGGCCTGCCCCGTCCGCCGCGCCGCCGCCGACCGCCGAGCCTGCCGCGACCGCCGCCGCGCCGAGCAGCATCCCGATCACTGCCGCGGTCTGCACATTGGCGAGCTCCTGGCGCAGCTTGGAAAGATGGCCGCCGGCGATATGGCCGGTCTCGTGCGCGAGCACGCCGATGATCTGGTTGGGCGTCGTCGATTCGGCTAGCGCGCCGGTATTGACAAAGATGCGCCGCCCGTCGACGACGAAAGCGTTGAACGACTTGTCGTTGATCAGCACGATTTTCAGATTGGCCTTGGCGAGCCCGGCGGCGCGAAAAATAGGTTGCGTATAATCCTTCAGCAATTGCTCGATCTCGGCATCGCGAATCAGCGGGATGCCGCCGCCGCGCTGCTGCGCCTGAGCCGGCAGTGGCGGAACGGCAATGGCGGCCGCGGCCGCGACTGCAGCGAGGCGTGAAGCCCACCGCGCGGATCGCGGCCTTTCGGACGTGTGCGGAGGAGCGACTTGTGCCATAACACTCTGAATTGCTTCGCCGATTGCGCGAACCTAGAGACCTCGCCGGAGGCGGTCAAATCACGCCACGGTCATGGTTCGAAGCAGGCGGCAAGCAATCCGGTGAATGCGGCAGGAGCGGGGCGCATGCCCGGTCATAGTGTCGAAACAGGCGCATAATCCAATGCTCGACCGGGCCCGGGACATTTTGACCCCCTCCGCGCGCAGCAATGTTCCGCCCTTCATGGTGATGGATGTGATCGCCGAGGCCACGCGGATGGAGGCCGCCGGCCATCGCGTCATTCACATGGAGGTGGGGCAACCCGCCGCGCCTGCGCCGCAAAGCGCCATCGCTGCGGCCAAGCGCGCGCTCGATGGACCGCTGCGCTATACCGAGGCGCTCGGCATCGCGTCGCTACGGGCGCGGATCGCCCGGCATTACGGCGAAGTGTATAAAGTCGATCTCGATCCGGCGCGGGTGATCGTCACCACTGGCTCGTCGGCGGGATTCATCCTGGCTTTCCTCTCGATGTTCGAGCCGGGCGATCGCGTCGGCATCGCCAATCCCGGATATCCGCCCTATCGCCATATCCTGACCGCGCTTGGTTGCGAGCCGGTGCTGATCGAGACATCAGAGGAGACGCGGTGGGCGGTGACGCCGGCGGCGGTGCTAGCCGAAAACCGCAAAGAAAAGCTTGCCGGTCTGCTGATCGCGAGCCCAGCCAACCCCACCGGCACGATGATGCGTCCCGAAGCGCTCGGCGATCTGATCCGCGCAACCGAAGGCGAAGGCATCCGCTTCATCTCCGACGAGATCTATCATGGGCTCGATTACGCTTTCCCGGCCGAGACCGCGTTGCGGGTTTCGAACAAAGCTCTCGTCATCAATTCCTTCTCGAAATATTTCTGCATGACCGGCTGGCGCATCGGCTGGATCGTCGCGCCCGAATCCCTGGTGCGCCCGATCGACCGGCTGCAGGGCAATCTCGCCATCAGCGTGCCTACGTTGTCGCAGATCGCAGCCGAGGCCGCCTTCGACGACCGCGCCGAAATGGATGCGGTCAAGCATGGCTATGAGGATAACCGCCGCATCCTGATCGAGGGCTTGCCGAAAGCGGGGCTCGACACATTCCTGCCGGTCGACGGCGCCTTCTATCTCTACGCCAATATCGCGCGCTTCTCCGACGACTCCTTCGCCTTCGCCAAGCGCATGCTGGAGGAGGCGCATGTCGCAGCGACGCCCGGCGTCGATTTCGATCCGCGCGACGGACGGCATTATCTGCGCTTCTGCTACGCACAGTCGCAGGCCGACATGCGCGAGGCGGTGGAGCGGATCGGGCAATGGCTGCACAGGGGATGAATGCAGCCGCCGGACCCGCGCCATTGCCGCGGCCCGTGCCGCCCTTGCTCAGTTTCGTTGCGGGCTATGTCGACAGCGTCACCTTCCTCGCGCTGTTCGGATTTTTCGCGGCGCAGGTGACCGGCAGCTTCGTGGTCGCTGCGGCGGAACTCGTGGTCGACGATCGCGGCGTGCTTGCCAAGATGCTGGCGATCCCCGCCTTCATGATCGGCGCAGCGATCGCCGCCGCGATCATCATCGTGCGGCGCGGCACCAGGCATTCCTCGCTGCCGCTAGTCTTCGCGCTGGAAGCTCTGTTGCTCGTGGCGTTCGTCGTGCTTCTGCTCAGGGCTTGGCCGATCACCAATCCGGACGCCTGGCTCGGCGGGGCCGCGGGCCTGCTCTCGGCTGCGGCGATGGGGGTGCAATCGACGCTGGTGCGGCTGTTGCTGCGCGGCGTGCCGCAGACCAATGTGATGACCGGTAACGCCACCCAATTGGCGATCGATGCCACCGAACTGGTCTATGCGCGGCTGCGTCCGGCCCGCGTCGCAGCCGATGCGGCGCTCGCCACCCATATGGCCGATGCGCGCAAACGCTTCGCCATCGTATTCTCGGTGCTGACCGGATTTCTCCTCGGAGCACTTGGCGGCGCGCTGGCCTTCATGATGGCGGGGCCGTGGAGCGCCGTCCCAGCCATCGTTGTTGTCGCTGCGCTGGTCGCATGGGCGAAACGGCGGGGCGGCGTAGACCCGACATAGGGGCGAAGGCGCATGGATGGGTCCGTCATTCTGACGATTGCGGTTGCAGTCCTGGTCTATGCGGTGGTCGCCTATATCTTCCTGCCGATGGCCTGGCGTCACCATGAACATCAGCCCGGTCTCGCGCAGCATCCGATGGTCACGCATACCAAGCAGGGCATTCCGGGCGACGCCCTCAATGTCGGACTGGTCGGCGAGCGCGACGCCGTCATCCGCGCCATGAACGAGGCCGGATGGTTTCCGGCCGATCCGGTGACGCTGACGTCGAGCGTCAAGATCGTGGGTTCGGTGCTGTTGAAGCGGCCCTATGAACACGCCCCGGTCAGCCCGCTATTTTATGCCGGGCGCATGGAGGATCTCGCCTTCGAGAAGCCGTCCGGCAAGAGCGCCGACCGCCGCCATCATGTCCGGTTCTGGCAGGTGCTCGACAAGGGCGCGGAACAAAGGCCGGTCTGGCTTGGCGCGGTGACCTTCGACCGCAGCGTCGGACTCAGTCATTATACCGGACAGGTAACGCATCACATCGCTGCCGACATCGATGCCGAACGCGACGGATTGATCGGCGACCTGAAGACCGCGCAGGTGGTGGAGGCGGTCTATCAGGTGACCGGCCTCGGCCCGACGTTGAACGGACGCAATGGCGGCGGCGATCCATACTGGACCGATGGCGAAATCCGGATCGCGCGGTTGACCCCCGGGGCGGCGAAAACCGAGACTCCGCCCGCGATCCTCGACACCCCGCAGGTCGTGCAATGGAAGGACGCTGTGATGAAGCAGATCGGTGAATCCTTCGGGAATTGATGAGATGCTTTCGACGCTGCATGAAGGCTGGGCGATTTTCGAGCCGTATCTGAAACATTACGGCGCAATCGCCATCTTCGTCATGATCTATCTGGAATCGATGGGCTCGCCGGTGCCGGGCGAGACCGGCGTGATAGCGGCGAGCCTGCTGGCGGCGAAGGGCGAGCTTTCGATCGTCTCGGTCTATGTCGCGGTGCTGGCGGGCGCGATCCTCGGCGATTCCACCGGCTATGTGATCGGTCGCCTCGGCGGCAATGCGCTGCTGCGCCGTTTTGGGCCGCGCATCGGGCTGACGGCAGAGCGGCTCGATGCGGTCGAGGACAGGTTCGCCAGGGGCGGGCTGTGGATCGTGTTCATCGCGCGCTTCATTCCCGTGATGCGCCAGATCAACGGCCTCCTGGCCGGTTCGCTGGCAATGCCGTGGCACCGCTTTGCGATGGCGCAATCGGCCGGAGCTGTGGTGTGGACCACCCTCTATACGTTGGGTCCCTATTTCTTCACCGAGCTGTTCCACCACCTCCGGTGATCCGGGCTGGGGCGGGCGCTCCTTCCCTTCGTCGCACCGCACCCTATATCAGCGCTCATCTCGATCAGCGCGGCCACACACCGGGCGCCGTAGACCCTCGTCTGCGGACCGCGCACAGATACGTCAGTGAGAGCGTGCCATGCTCGATGTCACCAATATGGCCGCGTTCGACGCGGATGAAGCACAGCCACATGCCGACAATGCCGCAACCGATGCGGCACTGCTCGATGCCTATTCCAATGCCGTGATCGGTGTCGCCGACCGCGTCGGCCCCGCCGTTGTGCGGGTCGAGACCCGGAAGACGAACAGTAAAGGCCGGTCCGCAGGCGGCGTCGGCTCCGGCGTTATCATCGCGCCCGATGGCTTCGTCCTCACGAACAGTCATGTGGTCGACGGCGCACGCGAGCTGCGGCTGACCGATTCGGAAGGCCGGGTCATGGATGCGCGCCTGCTCGGCGAGGACCCCGACACCGATCTCGCGCTGATCCGCGCCGATTCGGTGCGCAATCTTCCCGCGGCGCCGCTCGGCAATTCCAAGGCGTTGCGGCGCGGGCAATTGGTGGTTGCGATCGGCAATCCGCTCGGCTTTGAATCCACCGTAACCGCCGGCGTCATCTCTGCGCTCGGCAGGTCGCTGCGCGCGCAGAGCGGCCGCCTAATCGAAGACGTAATCCAGACCGATGCCGCGCTCAACCCTGGCAATTCCGGCGGGCCGCTGGTTTCCTCGCATGGCGAAGTGATCGGCATCAACACCGCGATCATTATGGGCGCGCAGGGCATCTGCTTTGCGGTGGCGAGCAACACCGCGCAGATCGTGCTGAGCGAACTGATCCGGCACGGCCGGGTCCGGCGCGGATTCATCGGCATTGCCGGTCAGACCGTTTCGGTGCCGCGCCGTCATGCGCGCGTCGCCGGGATCGACAATGCGTCTGGTGCGATGATCACCACGATCGAGCAGGGGGCGCCGGCCGATAGCGGCGGCCTTATGACGCTCGACGTGATCGTGCGGGTCGATGGCGAAACCGTCGCCGGCGTCGACGACCTGATCCGGCTGCTTAATGCCGATCGCATCGGTCGCACGGTGACATTCGAGGTGCTGCGCCGCGGCATGCTGCGCCAGTTTGACATTATGCCAGTGGAGCGCGTTGCCCTGCGCGCGGCGAAACAGGACTGAGTGTCAACGCGCCGTGACGGCCGAAAGCCCGCCATGGCAGATTCATTCGTTTGCGCCAGGTGCAGCGCAAACCATCCCGATCGATAGGCCATCGAAATCGCTTATACGTTCGGAAAGTGTGGATTAAGGATGTTGCTTTAGGATCGCCCAACCATCCAAAGCGCTCCTGCGGTTCTCGCAGCTTCAGCGCCCCCAATTTAGGTTGAGCGCCCCCTTCATGACCGAAACGAATGAGCTTGCCAGTCGCCTCGCATTCATGGAGCTCGACACCGGTGCCCAAGCCGATATCAGGGCCCTGAAACCGCTGATCGACAGGGAATTGCCCAAGGTCCTCGACGGCTTTTACAAGAAGCTCGGATCGGAGCCGGAGGTCGCTCGCTTTTTCGCCGACAGCGCGCGGGCGAACCATGCCAAGAACGGACAGCTGCGCCACTGGGCGAGGATCAGCTCCGGCGATTTCAGTGCCGACTATCTCAAGAGCGCACGGGTGATCGGCGAGACTCATGCAAGGATCGGACTGGAGCCGCGCTGGTATGTCGGCGGCTATGCGCTGATCACGTCGGCGCTGGTTCGCGAAGTCCTTGGCGAGGTATGGCCGAAGGGATTCCTGCAAAAACAAGGACACGAAAAGGCGGCCGACCGGATCGCCGCCTTGTTCAAGGCGATCCTGCTCGACATGGATCTTGCGATCTCGACCTATATCGATGCCGCCGAGCAGGCGCGCAAAGCCGCCGAGGAAAAGAACGCACTGGCGGCAAAGGAGCAGGCTGCAGTGGTCGAGGCGCTGACCCAAAATCTTGCGCTGCTGGCGCAGGGCGATCTGACGTGCCGGCTTTCCGATGTGCCGCCGCAATACCAGAAGCTGAAGGCGGACTTCGAAAGCGCCGTCGTGAAGCTCAACGAGGCGATCGGCGCGATTTCGGTGATTGCGCGCGAGGTCACCGATGCGTCGCAGGAAATCTCAAGCGCGACGACGGCCTTCTCACAGCGAACCGAGGAACAGGCTGCGAGCCTGGAAGAGGCTTCGGCTTCGATGGAGGAGATTGCCGCAACCGTGAAGAACAACGCCGAGAATGCGAGGCGCGCCAACGATCTTGCGCAGGGAACCCGCGAGGTTGCGGATCGCGGCGGCGTCGTGGTTGGCGAAGCGGTTTCGGCCATGGCGCGGATCGAGGAATCCTCCGGCAAGATTTCCGACATCATTTCCGTGATTGACGAAATTGCACGTCAGACGAATCTGCTGGCGCTCAATGCGGCGGTCGAGGCCGCACGGGCCGGCGAGGCGGGCCGCGGCTTTGCGGTGGTGGCATCGGAAGTGCGCAGTCTGGCTCAGCGTTCCTCCCAGGCGGCCAAGGACATCACCGGCCTGATTACAAATTCGTCGGGGCAGGTGAAGGAGGGCGTCGAACTGGTCAACCGCGCCGGCGCGACGCTGCAGGAGATCGTGAAGTCGATCAAGGAAGTCGCCGACCTCGTCGGCGACATCGCAACCGCGAGCGGCGAGCAGGCCAGCGGCATCGAGCAGGTCAACAAGACTCTCACTCAGATCGACGAAATGACCCAGCAGAACTCCGCAATGGTGGAGGAGAACGCGGCCGCGGCCCGTACGCTCGACCAGCAGGCCGAGGAAATGGTCAACCGCATCGGCGCGTTCAAATTGTCCGCCCAGCCGCAAAGCGCACAGCGGACGGTTCGGCCTGTTGGCGGAAAAAGGCCGGCGGCAAAAGCCGCGCCGGTCCGCCAGCCGGTCCGTCAGATGCGCAGCACCGGCTCGGCCGCGGTCGCGCAGGACGACTGGGCTGAGTTTTGATTGGCTCGGGCGAGCCCGAGCCGGCCTGACCGCAACGGGCACCGACCGCGGCCTCGGTCCCCGTGCAATTTTCTGCAACCGCCTGTGTATCTTTTTCAGCGCGCGGGTCGGATCCGTTACCTCCGTAACGCTCCCTTAATTTTCACGGTTTACGCCCCATTAATGGTCAGACGGCCGGCCATCGACCGGGCGTTCGACCAGCCAATTTACCAAAGCTGGACCCTTTTATGAGCAACACGACCGCACTCGCTGAACGGCTTCAGTTCGTCGGCCTCGATCCCAAGAGCATCGGTGCGATCAAGGCGGTGAAGCCGCAGATCGACAAGGAAATGCCGGCGATCCTCGACGGCTTCTACAAGAAGATCGCCTCGGTGCCCGAGGTTTCCCGCTTCTTCGCCGACAGCGCGCGGATCGGTCATGCCAAGGGCGCGCAGCTGAAGCATTGGTCGCGGATCAGCTCCGGAGATTTTTCCGCCGATTTTGTGCAGAGCGTGAAACGGATCGGCGAAACCCATGCCCGCATCGGACTCGATCCGCGCTGGTATATCGGCGGCTATGCCTTGATTACGGCAGAACTCGCCAAGGCGGCGATTGCGGCGATGTGGCCGAAAGGCTTCCTGAAAAAACAGGGGCACGAACAGGCGGCAGAGACCGTGGCTGCGCTGATCAAGGCGGCGATGCTCGACATGGATCTGGCAATCTCGACCTATATCGAGGCCGCGGATAGGGCCCGCAAGGCGGCGGAAGAAGAGAGCGCGGCTGCGGCGCAGAAGCAGGCGGCGGTGGTGCAGGCGCTGAGCCGCAGCCTGGCGCTGCTGGCACAGGGCGATCTGACGGCGCGTCTGACGGCAGACATTCCCGAGGAATATGCAAAGCTGCGGGAAGACTTCAATGCGGCGGTCACAGCGCTTGGCGAAGCCGTGGGTGCGGTTGCGGAAGCAGCACAGGAAGTCACCGGCGCGTCGCGTGAAATCTCTGCGGCGACGATGGCGTTCTCGCAGCGAACCGAGGAGCAGGCAGCCAGCCTCGAACAGACCTCCGCCTCGATGGAGCAGATTGCCGCCACCGTGAAAAACAACGCGGAGAATGCGCGCCAGGCCAATGCGCTTGCGCAGGGCACCCGCGAGACCGCCGATCGCGGCGGCGCTGTGGTCGGCGAAGCGGTCTCGGCAATGGCTCGGATCGAGGAATCCTCGCGCAGGATTTCCGACATCATCTCGGTGATCGACGAGATCGCGCGCCAGACCAATCTCCTGGCGCTCAACGCAGCGGTGGAGGCGGCGCGCGCGGGCGAAGCGGGGCGCGGCTTTGCGGTGGTCGCAGCAGAAGTACGCAGCCTTGCGCAACGCTCCTCGCAGGCGGCGAAAGACATCAAGGACCTGATCGTCAATTCGTCGGGCCAGGTGAAGGACGGTGTGGAGCTGGTCAACCGCGCCGGTTCGACTCTCAACGAGATCGTCGAATCCATCAAACGCGTCGCCGACATCGTTTCCGAGATCTCGACGGCGAGCGGCGAACAGGCCGGCGGCATCGATCAGGTCAACAGGGCACTGAACCAGATGGATGAGGCGACGCAGCAGAACTCGGCGATGGTCGAGGAGAACGCTGCTGCGGCACGGACTCTCGATCAGCAAGCCGCCGTGATGATCGAGCGGCTCGGGCGCTTCAAGGTGACACGCCAGTCGCGCGCCCCTGTCTCCGCCGTCTCCGCCGCGCCGGTCCGCAAAGCGATAGCGCCGGCACAGCGTCCGATTGCGCCGAACCGAGGCGGGGCCGCCACCATGCGCGGCAATGCACGTCAGCTGCAGACCGCACTCGCCAAGGCGGTCAAGTCCGACGACTGGGAAGAATTCTGACTTAACGGTCGGCAGCCACGGTCTCCTGCGACAAGGATGCGCGCGGGGGACCGATGCGCAAATCGCGTCTTGCAAAGCGCCTTCCGTTATGGCCACTTCGCGCGCAACGAAGAGACCAGCGGGAGAACGCTCGTGTATCGTATCGCAAAAATCGGATTGGCTGGCGCGCTCTTGCTCGCAATCGGCAGCGTGTCCGCCAAAGCGCAGGATTATCCGACGAAGCCGGTGAAGCTGCTCGTGGCGTTCGCGCCCGGTGGCCCTGCCGATTCCATCGCGCGCCTGATCGGTCAGAAGCTCAATGAGCGCTGGAACCAGAGCGTGATCGTCGAAAACCGGGGCGGCGCCGGCGGTAACATCGCCGCGATGCAGGGCGCCAAGGCCGATGCCGATGGCTATACATTGCTGGTCACCACCTCGGCCTTCGCGGTGAACCAGACGCTGACGAAGAATCCGGGCTATACGCCGGACGACTTCAAGGCCGCCGCGATCGTCGCGACCACGCCCAATCTCATCATCGGCGCGCCGAACCTAAAGGCGAATAACCTGAAGGAAGCGATCGAGCAGGCCAAAACCGAGAAAATGACCTACGGCACCGCGGGGGCAGGGACGACGCCCCATCTGTCGGCCGAACGCATCTTCAAGCTGGAAGGCAAGGTCGATATTCCGCATGCACCGTTCACCGGTGCGGGGCCGGCGACGCAGGCGGTGATCGGTTCGCATATCCCGCTGGCGAGCGTCGCTCTGTCGGCTGCGGTGCAGAATGTGCAGTCCGGGCAGGTCAAGGGCCTTGCTGTCACCAGCAAGGAGCGCGTCAAGGCGCTGCCGAACGTGCCGACCGCGCGCGAACTGGGGCTCGGCGACGCCGATGACACCACCTGGGTCGTGTTCTTCGTGCCGGCCAAGACGCCTGATGCGGTGATTCAGAAGATCAATGCCGACGTCAACGCGATCCTCAAGGATGCGGATACCGAAGCGAAGCTCGAGGCCATCGGCTTCATGCCGGTCGGGGGCTCGGCGAAAGACGCCGAGGCTTATGTGAAATCGGAGACCGCGCGCTGGGGCGACATCATCCGTCGCGTCGGTCTGGAACCGAAATAGGGAAGTCCGTTCATGCAGGTTCGCCGCGTCGTCACCGGCCACAAGGCCGATGGCAAAGCCACCATTCTCATCGATGAAATCTCGAAGGACGTCGTCAATCCCCGTCAGGGTTGCACATTCTTCAACATCTGGTCGACGGCCTTGCCGGCGTCCAATGAAGGAAATGCGGACGGCGCCAAGGAAATCGTCGGCACCGCGATGCAGGATCGCGCGGTGTTCCGGGTGATCGAATATGCGCCGGGTGTTGCGCCGCGCAATCATCGCACCAACTCGATCGACTATGCCGTGGTGCTGTCGGGCGAGATCGACATGACGCTCGACGACGAGGTCGTGCATCTGAAGGCGGGCGATGTGCTGGTCCAGCGCGGCACCATCCACGACTGGGTCAATAACGGCGACAAGCCCTGCGTGATCGCCTTCGTGCTGATCTCGGCGGAACCGGTTGGCGCACTGCAGGCGGTGGGGTAGGGTTCAAGAAGCGCGCGTTCTATTGTTTGTCATGGTCGGGCCCGTCCCGGCCACCCACGTCTTTCTCGCCATCTTGCTCCCCAAGACGTGGATGCCCGGCACAAGGCCGGGCATGACGGCGGACAGCTTCTGGCGAGGCTCAACCCCCGATCTTGACTTTGGCGTCCTTGATGACCTTGTGCCAGCGTTCGACCTCCTCGCGCAGATATTTCGCGGTCTGTTCGGTCGAGCCGCCGACCACTTCGGCCGACAGCTTGGCAAGCCGGTCCTGAATCGTCGGATCGCGCAACGCCTCGTTGATGTCGGCGTTGATCTTCTCGGTAATTGCCTTTGGCGTGCCGGGCGGGGCCACGACCGCATACCAGGCGACGGATTCGAAGCCGGGCAGCGTTTCGGCCACCGTTGGCACGTCCGGCAGCGATTTCATGCGCTTGTCGGTCGCCACCGCAAGCAGACGCAGCTTGCCGGCCTGCACCAGCGGCAGCGACACGCCGAGATTGTCGCACATGAAGTCGACATTGCCGGCGACGAGGTCCTGCAAGGCGGGTGCGGTGCCGCGATAGGGGACGTGCTGCACCTTCACCCCGGCCATCAATTGCAGCATTTCGGAGGTGAGATGCGATGTGGTGCCGTTGCCTTGCGTTGCCGAAGTGACCTTGCCGGGATTGGCTTTCAGATGCGCAATGAATTCGGGAAGCGTGCTGGCGCTCACCTTGGCCGGATTGACGATGACTCCGTTCGGCACCTGCGCCATCACGATAATCGGCTCGAACTTTGATGCATCGAATTTAAGGTTCGGGTACAGGTTCTGGTTGATGACCAATGGGGGCGGCGGCGCGGACAGCAGCGTGTAGCCGTCGGGATCGGCGCGGAAGGCCTGCTCGGAGCCGATATTGCCAGCGGCGCCGGTGGGGTTTTCGATCACAACCGGCTGGCCCCATTTTTTCGACAGCCAGTCACCGATCAGGCGGGGCACGGCATCGGCGGTGCCGCCGGCCGGAAACGGCACAATGATCTTGACCGGACGGTTCGGATAATCCTGCGCATGGGCGGCAGTTGCGGTGCCCGCGATGACGAGCGCGGCGCAGAGCGCGCGAATCTTGATCATGGACGTCTCCCGAATTTTTTCGTTGTGACAGGCTTGCGCTAGACTACCTTGAATCTACGGCGCATCCGAAGCAATTTCAGTGTCGCAGGCATCGGAGTGACAGCCATGACGGATTCACGGCCAAGCGTTGCCATTGTCGGCGGCGGCATTGGCGGATTGTTCGCTGCCAATGCGCTGATCGCGCATGGTCTCAAGGTGCAGGTCTTCGAACAGGCGCCGGCTTTGGGTGAGATCGGCGCTGGCGTTTTCATCACGCCGAATTCCGTGCGCCAGCTCGAACGCCTCGGGCTCGGGCCTGCGGTGGAGAAATGGGGCGCGCGCGTCGGTGCCGGGTCGCGCTATTTTCGCGACGATGGCTCGACGATCGCGCCGGTGCAGGTGACGGATTCCAAAGGCTGGAACGCGACGTTCGGCATGCATCGCGCCGATCTCGTCGGTTTCCTCGCCGCTGCCTTGCCGCCGGGTGTGGTTGTCACGGACCATCGCGCGACCGGATTTTCACAGGATGACAAGCGCGCACGAGTCACCTTCGCCAATGGTGCGGTGGCGGAGGCGGATATCGTTGTGGGCTGCGACGGCATTCATTCGGAGATGCGCCCGAATGTCTATCCGCCGTCGAACCCGGTCTTTTCGGGGACCGTGGCCTATCGCGGGCTCGTGCCGCACGAGAGCCTGCCGGACTGGCCGAACGATGCGTGGCAGATGTGGCTCGGACGCGGCAAGCATTTCCTCGCCTTCCCGGTTCGTGCGGGGCGGCTCATCAATTTCGTCGGCTTCGTTCCCGCCGACGCGCAGATGAAGGAGAGCTGGACGGCGAAGGGCGATCCCAATGCGCTGCGCGCGGAATTTGCCGGATGGGATCCGCGTATCGGAAGCCTGTTGAAGCTGGTGGACTCGACCTTCAAATGGGCGCTCTATGACCGCGAGCCGCTGCCTGTCTGGAGCAAGGGGCGTCTAACGTTGCTCGGCGACGCAGCGCATCCGATGCTGCCGCATCTCGGGCAGGGCGCAAACCAGTCGATCGAAGATGGCATGGCGCTCGCCACCATTCTAGCACAAGCCGACCGCAACAGCGTTCCGGCGGCGCTGGTGGCCTACGAAAAGCTGCGGCGCGAGCGCGTGGCCGGCGTGCAGCGTGGTGCGCGCGAGAACGGTCTGCGCTACGACACGATGCTCGGCGACGAAAAGAAGCGCGATGCCGAGATCGTCGCGCATGCCTCGTTCCGCAAGACAATCTACGATCACGACGTGGTGGTCACGGCGAGAGAAGCAGCGGCAGCGCTGTAGCCGTTGCAGGCGGCATGTAGACTGTGGTTCCGGGAGTGCCTGCGCTCAACCCGCGTTGCGGCGAAGTCGGCTTCAAACCTCCCGGTCCAGCCCGTTCTCCGGGATCGACCATTGCCTGCGCAACGCTCGCAGCGGTGTCTCGACATAGGCCCAGAAATCCCAGCCTGGCGCGAAGGTGTCGACGGTCGCGGTCTTGCCGCCGGCATAGGCGTGCCAGAATTCTTCAGGGTCGAGCGCACCCTTGGCATGCTTCGCCACCGGATTGATCTGGATGTCGAGATGCCAGGAGAAGATCACCGGCAGGATATGCCCGGCCATCGGCAGCCGGCGATGCATCGCGGCGGTGAAGGTCGAGACCAGAAGCTCGCCGCGTGGCGAGGTGTCATAGCCCGAGACGACATGAGCGGTGTCATGCGGAAAGCCAAAGCCGGCATTCAGCCCGGCGGGCTCGCCGGGGAAGGCATAGCCGTTGCTGCGATAGTGACGATAGAAGGCGAGGCCGAAACTTCCCTCGGGAAGCGAGCCGAGCGCTTCGCAGCGTGCGGCGAGCTGGGGGTCCGGCGCCTTCTCATAGGGCATCAGCCAGGCGGTGGCGTCGGCATCTTTCCAGTCCTTGCCGGTGATCGACAGCATATTGGCGCGCGTCATGTCGGCGAGCGCCTCCTTGACATGGCCGGCCGCCGCTTCCGCGATCTCGTCGATATAGCGCTCTTGCACGCCGAGTGCGTTGGCATAGTCGACGACCCTGGCGATCTTGGCCTTGTCGAGCGAGCCGTCGATAAAGGCCATCACGGTTGCAAATTTCAGCGCATCCTGACGCAGTGCCGGATCGCGCAGCGCGCCGGCGAGTGCGGCCGGGGATACCGGCTGCACCTTGTCGACATCGAGCGGCTGGGTGTCTCCGAAAATATAGCGCGACGCAGCGGCCAGCGCGCGCCGGTCGGCCTCGCTCAGGCGAGAATTCGTTTCGGCGACGCCGCACATCGCACCGAGAATGCTCGCCGCCTGTTGCGGGGTTGCGCCGGGGATGAAGGGGTTGACGTCGATCAGCGGTGCCATGCAGCTTCCTGTTCGGAAGCCAGCCTATCATTTGCCGCGACATTGCGCGACGACGGGCCGTTCAAATCGTCCTTATCAAAACTCGACGTCGAGCTCTTCGACCTCATCGGGTTCTTCCTTCGCCGCCGCGATCCATTCCTGCATCAGCGGCATGGTCATAATGGTCTGGCAATAGCCCGCGCAGGCCTTGTCGAGCTTCACATCGTAGGTGACGAAGCGCGAACAGACCGGCGCATACATCGCATCCGCCAGGCTCGGCGTCTTGCCGAACAGGAACGGTCCGCCATAGGCGGCGAGGCACTCGTTCCAGATCGCGGTGATGCGATCGATGTCGGCCTGGGCGCCGGCCCAGACTTTGAAGCCGGGATAATGCGCCTTCATGTTCATCGGCAGCGCCGAGCGCAGATTGGCGAAACCGGAATGCATCTCGCCCGACACCGAACGGCAATGCGCGCGCGCGATCCGTTCCTTCGGCAGCAGCCCGGCATCCGGGTTGAGCTCGTTGAGATAGCCGCCGATCGCCAGCGTGTCCCAGACCCTGACCCCGTCATGGGTCAGCTTCGGAACCAGGAAGGAGGGCGAGAGAAGCAGCAGTTCCGCCCGCACCGACGGATCGTCGCTGTTCACCATCACGGTCTCGAAGTCCAGCCCCGCGAACTTGCACAGCAGCCAGCCGCGTAGGGACCAGGATCCGTAGTTCCGGCTGCTGATGGTCAATGTGGCTTGCGCCATCCGAAAGTCCCCCGATCGGGCGCCTGCACGCCCGCCCACGTTCCACCGGCCCGGAAATTATCTCGCAGCGCCGAAAAAAATGCACTAGGCTTTGCCGCATTGCAACAGGGGCGGCGGGGGCCGCGTGGGAATGCTTTATCAGGCGTATCAGGCGAGTACCGACATGATGTTGCCGGTTCGCGCCTTCGCGGGTTTTGCGCTGTCGGCGCACCGGGCGGCTCCTCATCTCAACGGCCATGCGCTCCGGAACCTGACCGCGGCCTATGAACTGATTGCGCGGGCGCGCCTGACCCATACCCGGCCGGACTACGGCATCCGCAGCATCGCGGTCGGCAATCGAGAGGTGGAGGTGACCGAGGAGGTCGTTCACGCCACGCCCTTCGGCACACTGCTGCGCTTCCGCAAGGACATCGACATGGCGCAGCCGCGGGTGCTGCTGGTGGCGCCGCTATCCGGCCATTTCGCCACGCTGCTGCGCGCGACCGTGCGCACCATGCTGCCGGAGCACGATGTCTACATCACCGACTGGCACAATGCGCGCGACATCCCGACGTCGGCCGGCCGGTTCGGCTTCGACGATTACGTCACGCACCTGATCGATTTCCTCGAAAAGATCGGACCGGGAGCGCACATAATCGCTGTGTGCCAGCCCTGCGTTGCGGCGCTGGTTGCCGCGGCGGTGATGGCCGAGGACGATCATCCGGCCCAGCCGCATTCGATGACGCTGATGGCTGGTCCGATCGACACCCGCGTCAACCCGACCAAGGTCAACGAACTCGCCAAAAGCAAGCCGATGTCATGGTTCGAAAAGAACCTGATCGCGCGGGTGCCGTTCCGCTATGACGGGGCGTTCCGCCGGGTCTATCCGGGCTTCGTGCAGCTCGCCGCCTTCATGAGCATGAATATCGACCGCCATACCAAGGCGCATCGCGACCTCTACGACAATCTGGTCAGAGGGGAGCTGGAGAAGGCAAAGGCCACCAAGGATTTTTACGACGAATATTTCGCGGTGCTCGATCTGACTGCCGAGTTCTATCTCGAGACAGTCCGGATCGTATTTCAGGAGCACAAGCTGCCGCTCGGCGAACTTGAATATGAAGGCCGTCCGGTCGATCCGAAGGCGATCCGGCGCACCATGCTGCTGACCGTCGAGGGCGAGCGCGACGACATCTGTGCAGTAGGGCAGACGCTTGCCGCGCACGACCTCTGCACCAGCCTGCGTCCCTACCGCAAGCGTCACCATTTGCAGCCGGGCGCCGGCCATTACGGCGTGTTCAGCGGCAAGAAGTGGGAGCAGCAGATCTATCCGCTGGTGCGCAACCTGATTTTGGCTGCGGAATAGCGTTGATTTGCGATTTTGCCGCGTGCGCGCATAAGACGGGCGCCGATCAAATCGCGGCAGCAGCGCCAAAACTTTTCCAGGAACAAAAGGTCGCCGGTATTGCGCCGCCCTCTGCCCGAGAGAGCGCCCCAAAAGTAGTGGCCCATAAAAATTGATGCAGTTTCGAGATTTAATTCAATATTTACGCAAGGCCTGCATGTTATTCGCTACTGGGGTCTGAGAGCCACACTGAGTGCGATTTGTCGCAACCGGGCGCTGCCGGTCTCCGCCACAAGTTTGTTTGGACGCGTCCCGCGCATTTTTTGCGCGTGGGAACGCGCATATGCGCGATGAGGGAGCGAGGTCCGATGAGCGAGATGACCGTAACCGTCGAAAGCGGGGCCATGCCGCCGCGTGACGTCGGCGAAGCTGCGAAAGGTCTTCAGACCGAACTGATCACCTTTGCGATCGGCGCCGAGCAATACGGCGTCGACATCATGGCGGTGCGCGAGATCAAGGGCTGGTCGGACATCACTCATCTGCCAAAGCAGCCCGATTATGTGCGCGGTGTCCTCAACCTGCGCGGCGTGATGGTGCCGATCATCGATCTGCGTTGCCGTTTCGGCGACGGAATGACCGAGGCGACGCCGATCCATATTGTGATCATCGTGCAGACCGGCGCGCAGCAGGTCGGGCTTCTGGCCGACCGCGTGCTCGACATCGTGGCGTTCGAGCACAGCGACGTGCGTCCGGTGCCGCGGGTATCGGGCGAGGCCGCGCTATCGTTTCTATCGGGCCTGATCAATTGCGAGGCCGGCATGATCGCGCTGATCGATATCGACCGTTTGCTGGAGCTGGATTCGGGCGTGGGCGGAGCAGCGATTCCGGCTCACGCCGCGTGAGGCCGGGCCGAAAAAAGTTTCGCCTGTTCATGCGAGCGGGCGCTTCCACATCGGGCGTTAGTCAAGACTGAAATTGAATCGGCGGAGATTTAACAATGTCATTCTTTGGTCTCGGCAAAGGTCAGAACGCAGGCGGGGCCGGCGCTTTCGGGAAGGGAAATCTTGATTACCTGAAGGCAGCTATCGCCGATAATATCACGTCGGCTGTAATGATGGTCGATCGCGACTTCAATATAACATACATTAACAAGCCGACCCGCGAATTGCTCGCCGCGCATGCCGACGAGTTTCGCAAGCTGTGGCCCAATTTCAACCCGGATGCCATGGTCGGAACTTGCATCGACACCTTCCATAAGAATCCGGCGCATCAGCGAAAGATGCTGGCGGACCCGTCCAAGCTGCCCATGAAAACCGAAATTACCGTCGGACAGCTCAAGATCGCGCTACTGGTGAGTGCGTGCTTCGATAGGAAAGGTGCCTATGTCGGCAACCTGCTCGAGTGGCGAAATGTGACTGAGATGCGCCTTAACGAGGGAATGCTGAGCGCGCTTAACAAGGCCCAGGCCGTGATCGAGTTTTCGATGGACGGAACCATCGTCCAGGCCAACGAGAATTTCCTGAGCGCGCTTGGCTATTCGCTCGCCGAAATCAAAGGCAAACACCACAGCATGTTCTGCGAACCGGCCTATGCGCAGAGTCCGGAATACAGGGCATTCTGGGAAAAACTCGCCCGCGGCGAGTTCGACACCGGGCAATACAAACGGATTGGCAAGGGCGGCCGGGAAATCTGGATCCAGGCAAGCTACAATCCGATCCTGGATGCGAGCGGCAAGCCCTTCAAGGTCGTCAAGTTCGCCTCCGACATCACCGCCATGCGCCAGGCCGTCGAGCAGACCCGCGATGTGGTGACGGCAGCCAGGGAGCGCGATCTCAGCCGCCGAATTCCGATGGCCGGCAAGACCGGCGAGCTGGAATTGCTGTGCGGCGGCGTCAACGATCTGCTCGACAGCATGGTCGACATGATGAGCGAGATCAGAGCCATCTCGCAGGAAGTGTCGAGCGCCGCGGCCGAAATCTCGACCGCCACCACCGATCTGTCGCAGCGCACCGAGGAACAGGCGGCGAGTCTTGAGGAAACCTCCGCGTCCATGGAGGAAATCGCCGCGACGGTGAGGAAGAATGCGGAGAACGCCAACCATGCCAACGATCTGACCCGCGGCACACACGAGGTCGCAGATCGCGGCGGCGAAGTCGTCGCCGAGGCCGTGTCGGCGATGGCGCGGATCGAGGAATCCTCGCGCAAGATCGCCGATATCATTTCGGTGATCGACGAGATCGCGCGCCAGACCAACCTCCTGGCGCTGAATGCAGCGGTGGAGGCGGCGCGCGCGGGCGAGGCGGGCCGGGGCTTCGCGGTGGTCGCTTCCGAAGTGCGCAGCCTCGCGCAACGCTCCTCGCAGGCGGCCAAGGACATCAAGGATCTCATCACGAATTCATCGAGCCAGGTGCAGGATGGCGTGCAACTCGTCAATCGCGCCGGCGCTTCTCTGAAAGATATCCTGCAGTCGATCAAGCAGGTCGCCGACATCGTGGCGGATATCGCCACCGCCTCGAACGAGCAGTCCGGCGGGATCGAGCAGGTCAACAAGGCGCTCACCCAGATGGACGAGGTCACGCAGCAGAATTCCGCGATGGTCGAACAGAACGCGGCCACGGCGCGGACGCTGGAGCAGCAGGCTGCGGCGATGGACGAGAAGATCGGCGCCTACAAGCTCACCCCCGGGGCGCAGCTCGTCACGCCGATGCCGAAGCGGCCGGTACCGCATAAGCCGATCGTGAAAAAGCAGGCCGTTCCGCAGCGCGCAGCTATGCGCCAGGGCGCCGCTGCGGCCGCGGTCGCCAAGGACGAGTGGGAAGAATTCTGACGCCGGCCGAGTTTGATCCGTGAGGGACGGCCACCTGCGTTTCACTTCAAAAATGTGATGGGGACTTCAATGCTGAAAAGAATTGCGTTTGACGTTGGGATCGGCACCAAAATTGCGGTCACGTCCGCGCTGGCCGTGTTGCTGGTTGCCTGTATCGTGGCCTCGCAGATCTATGGCGACCGCGCCGTTCAGGCGGCGAAAGGAAATGCCGACCGAGAACAGACCATTGTCGCGGACGCGATCTATGCCGTGTCGGCGACCCGCGGCATGCAGGTTGCAACCCGCGATATCCGCCTTGCGCAAACCCCCGACGATGTGCGTCGTGCCGTCGATACCCTCGAAGCGCGGCGCAAGACCGCCGACGGTTATGCGGAAGAGGCGCTTAACCTAATCCGGCAGTCGGGCCGCAGCGGCGAGGACGCCGCGCAACTTCGTAAGGTGATTGCGGATTATTCAGCCGGCGCCAACGAAGTGGCCAAGCTGCGCGTCGAGTATCTCGACCTGATGGGCAAGGGGCAGGCGGATCAGGCAGTGGCGCTGCAAGCGCGTGCCGGCCAGATCGTGCGTGAGCGCACCTTGCCGCTGGCCCAGCAGATGGATGACACCGCCAGCAAGATGATCGATGTGGCGCGGGAGCAGGTGCGTGCGCAGAACGAGATATTCTCCAGCACGATTGCCCGGGCCGAACTGATCAACGAGATCTTGGCCGGGCTTGTCGCCTTCGTCCTGATCGGCACCGCGATCTTCATGTTCTTCACAGTGATCCGGCCGCTTCGCTCCCTCACCGGCGGCATGCGCGAACTGGCCGCGGGCAATTTCGACGTGGTCCTGCCCGGCGTCGGCCGCAAGGACGAGATCGGCGGCATTGCTGGCGCGGTCGACGAGTTCAAGATGCGTCTAGAGGAGAAGATGCGCCTTGAGGCCGAGAAGGAAGCCGAGATCCAGCGCCGCGAACAGGCCGAGCGCGAGGAGCGTGCGCGGCGTGAAGCCGAGCAGGCGCGCATCGTGGCCGAGGTCGTGGCCGAGCTCGGCCAGGGTCTTGAGAACCTTGCCAAGGGCAACCTAACCTACCGCGTCTCGAAGGAGTTCACCGCCGAATACAAGAAGATTCAGGAGGACTTCAACGGCGCCATTGAACAGCTCCAGGACACGGTGCAGCGTATCGCTTCGTCGTCGATGGAAATCTCCAATGCCGCTGCCGAGATCGCGACCGCGACCACCGATCTGTCGCAGCGCACCGAGGAACAGGCGGCGAGCCTTGAAGAGACTTCGGCCTCGATGGAGGAGATCGCCGCAACCGTCAAGCAGAACGCGGAGAACGCGCAACGCGCCAATGCCCTGACACGGGAAACCCGCGACGTCGCGGGCCGCGGCGAGGCGGTGGTTGCCGAGGCGGTCACCGCAATGGCGGGAATTGAGGAATCCTCGCGCCAGATCTCAGACATCATCTCCGTGATCGATGAGATCGCACGCCAAACCAACCTTCTGGCGCTCAACGCCGCGGTGGAAGCGGCGCGTGCGGGCGAAGCCGGCCGCGGCTTTGCGGTGGTGGCCTCGGAAGTGCGAAGCCTCGCCCAGCGCTCCTCGCAGGCGGCGAAAGACATCAAGGACCTGATCGTCAACTCGTCCGGCCAGGTCGAGCAGGGCGTGCAACTGGTCAATCGCGCCGGCGAAGCCTTGCAGGAGATCGTCCAATCGATTCGCTCGGTGGCCGACATCGTTTCCGACATTGCCAATGCAAGCGCCGAACAGGCCGCCGGCATAGATCAGATCAACAAGGCGCTGGCGCAGATGGACGAGGTGACGCAGCAGAACTCGGCCTTGGTCGAGGAGAATGCCGCGACGGCCAAGACCCTGGAAGACCAGTCGAGCGCCCTCGACGGCCGTGTGTCGGTGTTCCAGCTCGACACCGCTCTTGGCGGCGGAATGCCGGCTGCGGCCAGGCCGAAGCCGGCCGCTGTCCGCAAGCCGGTTGCGGCGGTCCGCAGCGGCACTGCGCGTCAGATGCAGTCCGCACTTGCCGTGGCCGTCAGGCAGGACGAGGAGTTCTGACAAGGAACGGCCGGCGCGTCCGCGCGCCGGCTTCCGTCCCCTGGTCAACGGTCAGGCCCGCGGAGTCTTGTCTTCGGTCGCAGCCAAAGCGATAAGCTTTCTTAAGCCATTGTAAGCCGCGCTCGTCTGCCAATCCGGCCGTTCAACAAGAAATGAGCGGCCGGGACGCGCCGCTTAGTGCGCCATTAAGACTTGTTTGGCAGCTTCGTTCCTACAACTGTACCGCGTCCCGCGCCGAGCCAGGTCTGTCCGACCGGACACGTCAGGTGCTGCGACGGCCGCGGTCGCCCTGGAACGGTGGATCAGAGTCGGATGTCGCAAGCCCTCAACGCTCTCGCAGAAAAACTGCCGCAACCCGGTGCAGGCCGCCAGAAGGAATCCGTCAGCGCCGAACTGATCAGCTTCGCCATCGGTGAAGAGCAATACGGCGTCGACATCATGGCCGTCCGCGAGATCAAGGGCTGGTCGGAAATCAACCATCTCCCCGGTCAACCCGATTATGTGCGCGGCGTCCTCAATCTGCGCGGCGTGATGGTGCCGATCATCGACCTTCGGTGCCGGTTCGGCGGCGGGCTCACTGAGGCGACCGTGCTCCATGTCGTCATCATCGTGCAGATCGAAGATCAGCAGATCGGGCTCCTTGCCGACCGGGTGCTCGACATCGTCGAGTTCGAGAGCGCGCAGGTGCAGCCGGTGCCGAGCGTGGTCCGGAACGGCCGTACCGAGTTTCTGTCCGGTTTACTGACCGTCGAGGCCGGCATGATCGCGATGATCGATCTGTCGCATCTGCTCGATGCCGAGATCGAAGCTGAAGCGGCTTGAGACGGTTTCGCGTTAGCGCTCGATTTACCGCAGACAATTATCATCCATAACGAATCAAGCGAGGCCGGTTGCCGCGCATCCTAGAATGGGGTGTACATGCGACATCTTATCATGCTGGCCGCAGGAGCGGCTCTTGTTGCGGGTCTCGGAACGGCACGCGCCGAGGTCGGGGTTTCAGCGGATGCGATCCTATTCGGCCAGGCTGCGGTGCTGCAGGGGCCGGCTTCGGCGCTCGGGCTTGGCATGAAAGAAGGTCTTGAAGCGGCGTTCCAGGAAGCAAACCGCAAGGGCGGCGTGCATGGACGCAAGCTCGAACTGATCAGCGTCGACGACGGTTACGAGCCCTCGAAGTCGATGGCCGCCACGCGCATACTGATCGAGGACGACAAGGTCTTTGCACTGATCGGTCCGGTCGGCACGCCGACGGCCGTGGCGGCCCAGCCGATCGCGGCGGCCGCGAATGTGCCCTTCATCGGAGCGTTTACCGGCGCGAGCTTCCTGCGCAATCCCAAGCTCGAAAACGTGATCAATGTGCGGGCGAGCTACGACGCGGAGACCGAAGCCTGGGTGAAGCACCTGACCGAGGACCTGAAGCTTAAGAAGATTGCGATCTTTTACCAGGATGACGCCTTCGGCCGGGCCGGCTTGTCCGGCTTCGAGAAGGCGATGAAAAAGCGCGGTTTGCCGATCCTTGCGGAAGGCAGCTACGAGCGCAACACTACCGCGGTCAAGACCGCGCTGCTGGCGCTGCGCAAGGCGCAGCCCGAAGCGGTCGTCATGGTCGGCGCCTATCAGCCCTGCGCCGAATTCATCAAGCTCGCGCGATCGATCGACTTCAATCCGGTGTTCGTCAACATCTCGTTCGTCGGGGCGTCCGCACTCGCCAAGGCGCTCGGCAGCGAGGGCGCGGGTGTGATCGTGAGCCAGGTCGTGCCGTTTCCGTGGGATGCGTCGACCAAGGTGATTGCCGATTATCAGGCCGCGATCAAGGCGCGCGACCCGAAGGCCGAACCGGAATTCGTCTCGCTCGAAGGTTATCTGGTCGGCCGTCTCGCCATCGCCGCGCTCGAACGCGCGGGCCCTGAGCCGACCCGTGCCGGGCTGCTAAAAGCGGTCAAGGAAGGCGGCGCGTTCGATATCGGCGGGCTGCAGATGACCTTCGGTGCTTCGGACAACGAAGGGCTCGACAAAGTGTTCATGACGGTGATCGCGCCGGACGGCACGTTCAAGGCGGTCGACCGTCTGACGCAGATGTTCGCGCATTGAGATGGGTTCGGGAGCGCCTCGCATGCCGTTGCGGATGCAACGGCGCTCTTGGGCGAGACTGACAGCGGCGGAGCCTGCTCCGCCTGGAAGTGCCGGTCGCGGACCGGCGAGGGGGAATGCATGAGGGTCTTTCGAATGATCGGCAACGTGCCGCATCTGCTCAATCCCGCGCGGCTGGCAAAGTCCGGGATCGGCGTCAAGCTGCAGCTCGCCTTCGGGGCGGTCGCGCTGATGACGGTGGTCGCCTCGGGTGTCGCCATCCTGTCGTTCCGCTCCGCGGAGCAAAGCGTCCAGAACATCGCGCAGCGCGAAGTGCCGCTGATGACCGAGGCGCTGCGGCTGTCGGTGATGTCGGGCGAGATTTCTGCGGCCGCCGCGCGCTTCGTATCAGCTGACAATATCCGCGACCAGCGCCAGGTCGCAGCCCAGATCGAAGACCGCTCGATGCAGCTACGCGTTCTGATCGACAAGGTGCGCGCCGGATCGAGCCGTGAAGCCTTCAGCGCCGTCGATGTCGCCGCGCGGCAACTGGAGAACAACTTGTCCGACCTCGATACCGTGATCTCGTCGCGCTCCAACGTGCGCACCATGCTCGACCGCAAGCTCGACGAGCTGCATAAGCTTCACAACAAGATCACCGATGAGGTCACGCCGATCGTCAATGCGTCTTATGTCAGCGCCGTCAACAAGGCTGAGGACATCGGCAAGATCGGCGACCGGACGATCAAGGCGCTGGTCGAGGACGGTGTACAGACCATGCAGACCGTGGTGCAGATCGGCACCGAGACCAATCTGGCGACCGGCCTCTTGACGGCGGGCGCGCTGACCTCGTCGCCTGCGATCTTGGCCATGCTGGAAGACCGCTTCACCGCATCGGCCCGCCGCGCCCAGAAGCACCTCAATTCGCTGCCCAAGGTCGACCGCTACAATACGCTTCGCGAGCGCACCTCGGGCCTGCTGAAGCTCGCCGATTTCAAGAAGACCGCAGCGGCCGATAACGAAGGCGCGCGATTGCAGAGCGTATTCCGCGCCCATGAGGGCCTCGCCAATGTGCTGATTACACTGATCGACGATCTGAATTTCGATACGGTGATGCAGGGCGAGGCGGCGGTGAAGCGCACCGGCACCCTGGTCCGCGAACTGATCGACGATCAGCTGGTCAGCTTCCGCAACGCGCTGGAACTGAAGATCCAGACCCATCTGCTCGCCAGCCTGATCAGCGAGGGCGCGGTCGCCAAGGACCAGGCCCAGCTGAAGCCGATCGCCGACCGCTTCTCCTTCTCCGCCAATATGCTCATGCTGGCGGCGCAAAGCCTCCCGAACGAGGCGATCCGCAAGGACATCGACGCCCTGATCGAGATCGGCCAGGGCAGCGATGGCGTATTCGCGCTGCGCGGGCAGGAGCTGACCGTGACCGCGGGCGCAGGCCGTGTCATTGCCGACAACGTCAAGATTCAGAAGCAGCTCGATCAGGCGGTCTCCGGCCTCGTAAAGGAAACCGAAACCGGCATGCAGGGCGGCACCGCTGCGCTGCTGTGGGAGCTGGCCAACAGCCGGATGCTGCTGATTGGCGTTGCGGTGGTGTCGCTGCTCGCTGCCTTCGGCATCGCATTCTTCTATGTACAACGCAGTCTGGTCCGACGGCTGACCATGACTTGCGATACCATGCAGCGTCTCTCCGCCGGAGACAATGCGGTACAAATCGCGGGCGTCAAGGATAGCGACGAAATTGGCGAGATGGCCCGCGCGCTGACCGTGTTCCGTGATGCCGCCATCGAGAAGGAACGGATCGAAGCCCAGGCCGCGGAAGACCGCCGCATCGCCGAGGAAGAGCGCGCGCGCAACGACGCGGTGCGTGCCGAAGCGGCGCGCCAGGTGGCGCAGGTCGTGGACGGACTCGGCCGCGGTCTCGAACGTCTGGCTCAGGGCGACCTGACCTATCGCGTTCGCGACGATTGGGCGGGCGAATACAAGAAGATCCAGAACGACTTCAACCACGCCATCGACCAGCTTCAGGACACGCTCACGGCGATCGTCGAATCGACACGCGAAGTGACGAGCGCCTCGGCCGAAATTTCCTCGAGCACGACCGATCTGTCGCAGCGCACCGAGGAGCAGGCGGCAAATCTCGAACAGACCAGCGCCTCGATGGAGGAGATCGCGGCGACGGTGAAGCAGAATGCCGAGAATGCGAAACAGGCAAACGGCCTGATGCAGGGCACCCGCGAGGTCGCCAATCGCGGCGGCGAGGTGGTGTCGCACGCGGTTTCGGCGATGAGCCGCATCGAGGATGCTTCGCGCAGGATTTCCGACATTATTTCCGTGATCGACGAAATTGCGCGGCAAACCAACCTTCTGGCGCTCAATGCGGCGGTCGAAGCTGCCCGCGCCGGCGAAGCCGGCCGCGGTTTTGCGGTGGTCGCATCCGAAGTGCGCAGTCTGGCGCAGCGCTCCTCGCAGGCGGCCAAGGACATCAAGGAACTGATCCAGAATTCGTCGTCCGCGGTCGGCGAGGGCGTGCAGCTGGTCAACCGGGCCGGCGATGCGCTCAACGAAATTCTCAAGAGCATCAACGATGTCGCAGCGATCGTCGCCGATATCGCGAGTGCCAGCGCCGAACAGGCCGACGGCATCGACCAGATCAACAAGGCGCTTGCCCAGATGGACGAGGTGACCCAGCAGAACTCGGCGCTGGTGGAGGAGAATGCCGCGACCGCCAAGACACTGGAGCACCAGTCGCACGCGCTGGACGGCCGGGTCGCGGCTTTCCGTCTGTATGACGGCGACGAGCCGGAAGCGTCTCACGTGGACGATCGTGACGACGATCTCGAACCGGGTGCGGCGCGGCCAATGCCGGCCCGCCCGCAGACGCCGGTTCGCAAACCTGCATTGCGCGGCAATGCCCGGCAGATGCAGAGCGCGCTCGCGACCGCGGTCGCCCGCAATCAATGGGATGAGTTCTGACGTCGCAGCCGTGCGACCGGCGGCGTCAGACAACAGCAACGGTCAGAAAAACGCCAGCGTCCTGATCTCGATGCTTTCGCGCGGCCGCGCATCGGCAGGCGAGGTCGGATCGTCGAGGGCGGTGTGCGCGCAGAACCGCGCGCGTCCGTCCTTGAGCGAGTCGTAGACCTTGAAGACGATGGCCTCCTCGCGCCGCTGCAGCGGGAACCAGAACCAGCGATGGTCGGGGTTGTAGCTGACGGAATATGTTTGCCCGATCCGGTCCGGATGGCGGCGTTCGGTGACGATCAGGTCGCTCGGCGAAATGGTCTGCGCATCGCACAGCGCCAGCGGATAGGTTTCCACCGCATAGCGGATCGGGCGCCAGACCTGGATGATGGCGAAATGTCCGGCGAGCAGCGTCTCGGCTTCATCGGGAAGAAGATCGCGTACGCGCTGCGGGCCGGACCATTCGGTGTAGTCGTTGTGGACGCGGGGGACCACCTCGCGGATCTTGCGTTCCTGCCGGTCCGCATCGTCGGCGGTGCGCAGCGTATGATCGAAGATCACGACGCGCTTTGCACCGCTCTGGATTTTGATGAGATCAACGATCTCGGGATAATAGACGTCGCGGATCTGTGCCTCGTCGAAAAAGTCAGACACTTCGGTTTCGTGCCAGGCGAGCAGGAAGCCCTCGCCGTCGAGCGAGGTTTCGAGCTTGCGGCCGTTGCGGATGACGACGTTGTGCGGATCGATGGTGCCGAGCGTGCGCATCTCCGTCGACCCGCCGCCGACCGGCTCGACCACGATCTTCTGCCCGTCGTTTTTCACGTAATTCAGCGTAGCCTCGATCGAGGCGACCTCGCGGGTCTGGGTTGCGAGCTGCGGCATGACGGTCACCCCGTGTTTCCATTTTCAATGTAGAGCGCGATGCGGGTTCCGGAAAGGGCAAGCTCGGCGAGGCCTCCCGCAAGCCGGCCAAGCCCGCCCAGAAAGTTCAAAGCGTCTGCGAAACCCATGCGAAGGGAAAAATCTATCTCAGCGCCGCCGCGATGTTACCGCCGTCGACGGTCGTGACATTGGCCGTGGTCTTCAGCGCCAGCGCCTGATGCAGGAAAGCCTGTGCGACGTCGTCAGCTGCGACCTCGCGGCGCAGCAGGTTGCCGGCCATATAATCGGTCTCGCTCAGGCCCCGCGCCCTCGCGCGCTCGGCAATGAAATCGTCGGTGAGTAAACCGGAGCGGATGCGGTCGGCATTGACCGCGTTGGAGCGGATGCCGTCGGCGCCGTAATCGAGCGCGTATTGGCGCGCAAGGAACAGGGTCGCCGCCTTCGGCAAGCCATAGGGCCCGAAATCCGGGCCGGGATTGATCGCCTGTTTCGAGGCGTTGAACAGAAGACATCCGCCGCTGCCCTGCGCCAGCATGATGCGGACGGCGTTCTGCGCCACCCGCTGATGCGCAAAGAAATTCAGCTCGAAACTCTGACGAAGCGTTGCGTCATCGACTTCGCCGATCCTGCCCTGGAACGCTGCGCCCGCATTGGACACGACGATATCGACGCCGCCGAAGGTCTCGCAGATGCGGTCGAAAGCAGCCCGGACCGAACTATCGTCGGTGACGTCGCAGCGGATGGAGAGGGCGCCGAGCGCCTTGGCCTTCTCGACGAGATTGGCGCTGTCGATATCGAGAAGGACAACCTCGGCGCCCGCGGCGGCAAAAGCTTTGGCCGTCGCCGAACCGATGGCGCCGGCAGCACCGGTGATCGCCGCGACCTGGCCGGCCAGCGGCGGCTCCTGCGCTCCGCCAAGCTTGGCCTGTTCCAGCGACCAGTATTCCACGTCGAACATGTCGGATTCGCCGATCGGCGTATAGCGGCCGATGGCTTCGGCCTCGGTAATCGCTTCGACCGCCGCCTCGGCAAGATCGGCGGCGACGCGCGCCGCTTTCTTCGAGCGGCCAAGACCGAACAGCCCGACGCCCGGCACGAGGATCACGCGCGGGGCGGGATCGAGCATCGTCTTGATGCCACCCGTCCGGGCGTTGTTGCGTGCGAAATACGCCTCGTATCGCTCCACAAACACGGCCGCGGCCTCGCGCGTATTCTCGCGGAAGCGGGCGAGATTTTCCACGTCGGGGGCGGGCGCGATCATCGGCCAGTTCTTGGTGCGGATAGTATGATCCGGCGTGATCACGCCGGCGGTCGCATAGCGCGCGACTTCTTCGCCATTGACGAAATTCAAGATCGCATCGCTGGAGCGGAAGTCGAGGATCAGCCGCTTCCACGCGCCTTGCATGTGCGGATCGGGCAGGGCGACGGCACCGCGCAGGACCGGGGCGATCTCGGCCACGGTGCCCGGTTCGTTCGGCAATTGCGCGCTGACAAACACCGCCTTGCGGTTCTGCGCCAGCCGCATCTCGGCAAGCGTGACCATTTCGATCATGCGCTCATAGGCTTCGCGCGCGGTGTCGCCGAAGGTGAAAATACCGTGCTTGTCGAGGATCAGTCCTTCGACCGAAGGATCGGCGTCGAACACCTTCGCGGCCTCTTTGGCCAACGCGAAGCCCGGCATGATGTAGCGCACGAAGCCCATGCGCGGGCCATAAACCTCCTCGCAAAGCGCGTGGCTGTCCCGCTGATCGACGAGGCCCAGCACCGCAGTCGCGTGCGTGTGATCGACGAAGCGGTGCGGAAGGAATGCGTGCAGCAGGGTTTCGACCGACGGGTTTGGCGCCATCGGGTCGATCAGATTGGCGCGCTGCAGCGTCACCATGTCCTCGTCGGACAAAGCCTGCCGCGCGCGCACCCTTCGCAGGTTGTCGAGCCGGACGGCAGGGAGTCCTGCGGGTTCGATCTGGCCCATATCCCAGCCGGAGCCCTTCACGCACAACACGTCGGCGGGCTCGCCGTTCAGGTCGACGGTCCTGGTCTTCAGCGAGGTGTTGCCACCGCCATGCAGCACGAGCTTCGGGTCGCGGCCAAGGAGGCGCGTCGTGTAGATGCGCAAGGCCAGATCGGCCGCGATCCCGTCTGCTTCGTACCGGGATACGAACGCGCGCGCGTCGGACTCTACCCACGCGCTCTTCATGCGGCTCTCCCGTCCGGCGCGGCCGTCAGCCGCGCATCGACCACCAACCCCTGCGCCTTGGCTTTTCGGCTTCCTGCTGGATGGCTGGTTCGCCTGTCTCGGCAGGCGCTGGGGGCGGGGCGGGCGGAGCCGGCTGCGGCGCGTAGGCCTGCTGGTCGGCCGCTGTATAGGCCGGCGGCGCCTCTCTCACGGTCGAGCGCCGGCGTACTGGCTGTTCGGCGGCGGGCTCGGTGACCGCGGGACCATTGACATGAGCGGGTTCGGGGGCTGCCTGCGGTGCCCTCGCGCGGTCATCGCCCGACTGAGCACTAACCGGCTCGGGCTCGCTGTCGGTTGGCCCCGCCATCGCGCGCGGCTCGCTATCGGCTGCTGCGTCGGCCATGACCGCCTCCGAGGCGGTCTCCTCGTCTTCGCGCTCGAGCGAGGGGCTGTCCTCGTCGCGGTCGCGACGATTGCGGCGTCCACCGCGGCGGCCGCGTCTGCGCCGGCGCTTCTCACCGTCGCCATTGGTCGCGGCGACGGCTTCGTCGTCCGCATCACTCTCCGCGTCGTCGGATTCGGCTGCGGCTTCGTCGTCTGACTGCGTCGCCTCCGATGGCATCGCCGCGACGTCAGCGTCTTCGGCATGGGGACGGCCTTCGCCATCACGTCCGCGTCCGCGCCGTCCGCGTCGCCGTCTGCGCCGGCCGCCGCGATCACGCTCATCGTCACCGGCCTCCGCAGGCTCGGCCGACGCATCTTCGCCCTCGGTCTCGATCTGGTCGAGCACCTCGTCGGTCTCGACTTCGTCCTCGTCTTCATAAGCGGGAATGGAATCCGGCCGGATGGTCGAGGCGATTGTCCTTGCCTGATCGAGCGACATGACCTGCTCGCCGCGGTCAATGGCGAAAGAGGGGTGACCGGTCAGGGTTGGATCGACGGTCACGGAGATCGCGATCTTGAACCGCTCCTCCAGCATGCGCAGATGCGCACGCTTGTGGTTCAGCACGTAGATCGCCACGTCGGAGCGCGAGCGCACGATGAGATTATGCGTCGCGCCTTTCATCAGGGTTTCCTCGACCGCGCGCACCAATTGCAGCGCAACCGACGCGACCGCGCGCACATGTCCGGTGCCGCCGCAATGCGGACAGACCTCGGTCGAGCTTTCCAGCACCGACGACCGGATGCGCTGGCGCGACATTTCGAGCAGGCCGAAATGCGAAATGCGGCCGACCTGGATGCGGGCGCGATCGCTTTTCAGCGCTTCCTTGAGCTTACGTTCGACCGCGCGATTGTTGCGGCCTTCCTCCATATCGATGAAGTCGATCACGATCAGGCCGGCCAGATCGCGCAGCCGGAGCTGGCGGGCGATTTCGGCCGCCGCTTCGATGTTGGTCTTGGTCGCGGTTTCCTCGATCGAGTGCTCCCGCGTTGCTCTGCCCGAATTGACGTCGATCGCGACCAGCGCTTCGGTCTGGTTGATGACGACATAACCGCCTGACTTGAGCTGCACCGTCGGTTGGAACATCGCGTCGAGCTGGGATTCGATGCCATAGCGCGCGAAGATCGGCTGAGTGTCGTGATAGGGGACCACGTTCTTCACGGCGCTCGGCATCAGCATGCGCATGAAGTCCTTAGCCTCGCGATAGGCGTTCTCGCCCTCGACCACGATCTCCTCGATATCCTTGTGGTAGAGGTCGCGGATCGCGCGCTTCACCAGCGAGCCTTCCTCATAGACGAGGGTGGGCGCGGTGGATTTGAGGGTGAGATCGCGCACCGTCTCCCATAGCCGCAGCAGATATTCGAAGTCGCGCTTGATCTCGAGCTTGGTGCGCGAGGCGCCTGCGGTGCGCAGGATCACGCCCATGCCCTCCGGCACTTCGAGCTCTTCGGCGATCTCCTTCATGTGCCGGCGGTCTTCGGCATTGGTGACCTTGCGGGAAATGCCGCCGCCGCGCGCGGTGTTGGGCATCAGCACCGAATAGCGGCCGGCGAGGGAGAGATAGGTGGTCAGCGCCGCGCCCTTGGTGCCGCGCTCCTCCTTTACCACCTGGACCAGCATCACCTGGCGGCGCTTGATGACTTCCTGAATCTTGTAATGGCGGCGGACGCGCGGGGCGCGTTCCATCACCTCTTCGATCGCATCGCCCCCGACCGATTCGACAACCTCTTCCTCGTCCTCGTCGTCGCTATCGTCCTCGTCGCCGTCGTTGGCTTCGTCGTCAGAATCGTCGTCGGAATCGTCATCCTTGTCTTTCGCTTCGGCAGCGCCGGCTTCGTCTTCCTCGGCCTCGTCTTCCTCGGCGTCTTCGGAGTTGGCTTTGTCATCTACGGCTTCTGCGGGTTGCTCGGCGTCCGGATGCGCAGCCAAATCCTGCGGCTGGGATTCTGCGATCGCCTCGACGATGTCGATATCGGCAGTTGTCGTCGCCTGCGGAGCGGGCAGCGCGTCCGCGGGCAAATTCGCGGTTTCGCCGGATGCTTTTGTTGCGGTTTCGGATCTTGCGGTTTCGGATGCTGCTGGCTCGTTTGCTTGCGCCGGCGCGAGGTCAGGCGCAGCGTGACCGGTAGCGACCTCGCGCTCACCGGGTGCGCCATCGGACTGGAACGCATCGGCCGGTTGCAATGTGCCATCTGGCGAGCTGTCGGAGCGTGCTGCGGCTTCGGCTGCGGTCTCGTGGCCCCGAACCTCGTGGTCGCTCGGAATGGCGGCGTGCGGCGAGGTGGCGTCGTCCGTGACCGGCTGGGGCGTTTCGCCGTCTTCGGGCGAGGCGATGACATCGCTTTTGACGACATCGCGGTGACGATTGCGCCCGGCGCCACGGCCGCGATGGCGGCGTCCGCGTCCGCGGCGCTGCTCGGAGCGCGCGGCGCCATTATCGTCCTCGTCGCGTTCAGCATGCCGCTCGGCCTCGAGCAACGCCTGCCGGTCTGCGACCGGGATCTGGTAATAGTCCGGGTGAATTTCCGCAAAGGCCAGGAAGCCATGCCGGTTACCGCCGTAATCGACGAAGGCGGCCTGCAGCGAGGGCTCTACGCGCGTAACCTTGGCCAGGTAGATGTTGCCGCGGAGCTGTTTGCGGCTTGCGCTCTCAAAGTCGAATTCCTCGACGCGATTGCCACGCAGGACGACCACCCGGGTCTCTTCCGGATGGGTCGCATCGATCAGCATTTTGTTGGACATTGAATCTTCTCTTGGCCCCGGGCGGCGCAGCGTCCGTCAGGCGGACCTCGCGCGTCGAAACGCGGCGCGGGCATGCGGGGAACAGTGTGTATGGAGAACAAGCGGGCGTCTCGATCAAGCGCGAACCGGTGCTGCGCGCGCGGACGAATCCGCCGACCTCAGACCAGCCCCTGGCTTCCACCTGCGCCATCACATCAAAACCCGCAGCGGGCGGCCGCAGCGTATCGCGCGACCTCGTTAGTCGTTCTTGCTTGCGCTTTCGCTCGCGCCGCGTTTTGAAAACTGGCGCCGGTTCCGGCCGTCCTTGCGACTCGTGCACTTCAAACGTGCGTTGAATCACAAGACACCCAAACTCGCTGACACCGGCCAATCGAACCTGCCGCCGCCTGCAACGTGGCAGGGGGTCGGACCCTGGTCCTTACGCTCGCCAGCTCTTGCGATTCCGGACCCTCATGCCGGCGCTGTCTTCGAGGCGAACGTGCCGGTGCCTGAACGCGGCACGGCGGAACCTGTGCAAACCGTAAGCACCCGACTTCTTAGGACGCGGATGAATGGATAGCAAGCGAGCAATTCGCGCCTGCTCCCGAATTTTTCTCGGTAAGCCTTTCAATTTTCTGTCTTTTCCAGCGCAAGTCGGAATTTTTACGGATCAGTATTTCGATACCGACGGCGGGTGCCCCGCCGTCATCTGCCGTTCAACATTCGGTGACCCTGCGCGGTGCGGCCGCTTCGCCGCAGGACCGTCTTGAAAACGGCGTTAAAGTCGCGCCGTCCCTGGAGCGCTTGCTCGATGAGAACTTGTGTTCGGGAGGCGACAACGTGCAAGCAGGAGAAACGGAATGAGTATTTTCGGAAAGATTTTGTCGGCGATTGGCCTCGGTTCGGGCAGCGCGGCCGGCACTGGCTCGGCGGGCGGCGGTGGCGGCGGTGCGGCGATGTCGCAGGTCGACGTCGAGAAGGTGGTGTCGGACCTCGCGGCGCAAAAGAAGGAAAAGCTCGACTGGCGCAAGTCGATCGTCGACCTGATGAAGGTTCTGGACCTCGATTCGAGCCTGAAGAGCCGCCAGGAACTGGCCAAGGAACTGGGCTACACCGGCGACATGAACGATTCCGCCAAAATGAATATCTGGCTGCACAAGCAGGTCATGACCAAGCTCGCGGAGAATGGCGGCAAGGTGCCCGACAGCCTGAAGGCGTGAGCCACCCGCTCTGCCAGGGCGCAAGCCCCCGGACGCCGCCGGCGCCGGGGGCTTTTCTTTGTCCTGACATCCTATCCTGCGGTCCCGGACGGTTTCGGCGCCGGGGTCCCGGCTGCCGCCGCCCGGCCGAGATCGAACGCGGCCTGCGCTCCGCCAATGCGCCCGATCAACGCGGCTTGATCGCGCTTGGCCTCGCGATCGACAACCTCCGGATCGCAAATCGAACGCAGCGCCTCATCCATTTCGGCAAGCGTCCTGCGATGTCCGGGCGAGTCCGCAAGATTGATTGTCTCCTCCGGATCGTCCAGCAGATCGAACAATTCCGGCCGGTGACGAACGTAATAGTGATATTTCCAGCGACCGCGCCGCACCATATAGGCTGCCGTATTCGAACCGACCGCGTGATACTCGCTGAAGACAGCCCGTCTCAGGTCGAAGGGGCGCGATGCAATGGCGTGCAGACTGTTGCCGCAGGCATCCGGCAATGCCGAGATGGGATCGAGACCCAGGCTATCGAGCAGGGTGACCGAAAGATCGATCAGGCTGACAGGCGTTGCACAACGCGTAGCTTCGACATCCGGGCCGGCGATGATCAGCGGCACATCGGTGGATTCCCGGTACAGGTTCGATTTGCCCCATTGGCCGCGGGCGCCGAGATTGTCGCCGTGGTCGGAGGCATAGACGACGCGGGTCGAAGCCGTCAGGCCGGCGGCGTCGAGCGCATTCAGCAGCCGTCCGACATTGTGATCGAGCCATGACACCAGCCCATAATAGGCGGCGATAGCGGTCCTTCGTTCCTGATCGTTCCGAAACGCCGCCTCATGGCTCCAGAAATCCTCATGCTCCTGCAGCCAGGGATGCAGCCGGTAGCCCGAGTTCGGGTGCAGTTTCGGCTCGAGCAGTGCGTCGAGCGGATAGCGATTAAAGAATTGCGGCGGCGCCACCAGCGGGAAATGCGGCGCCACGAACCCGACATACAGGCACCAGGGTTCGCGTGCCGTGCGGCCGATCGTGGACAGCCAGTGCACCGCGAGGTCGGCAATCGCATGATCGTAGCGCGTATAGTCGGACTCACCCGGTCCGATATGCTCGCCCAGCATGCGCTTGCCGGTCGGGCGGTGCTCGGGCAGGGGGTCGCGGATCGACGCCCAGACCATGCCGACGCCGTTGTGGAGATGCATCGGGATATGCTCGGCGTCGAAACCGGTCGGCAGTTTCTCCCCCTGATAATGCAGCTTGCCGATGGATTCGACGCGAATGCCGGCCTCCTGAAGCGCATGGCCCCAGCCGCGGACGCGACCGTTATAGCCGAATGAATTGTCCCAGTACCGGCACCGGTGGACATATTGTCCGGTGGCAAAAGCCGCCCGCGCCGGAACGCAGATCGGGCTCGGCGTTACCGCATTGGTGAACATCGTGCCGCGCGCTGCCAGGCGATCCAGGTTCGGCGTCGAGACGAAAGGATGGCCGGCGCAGCCCATCGCGCGCGCCTGGTGCTCGTCGGACAGGATGACAAGCGTATTTGCCGCACGCATCGAACGGTTCTCCTCGCTCCCATGCTCACGCCATGCCGACCGGATCCCGGAGCGGCCCCTCATCCTTTGGCCGGGACCGGATCATGTCCGTCAGTTCTGCGCGAATGCGGGCGTAGCCGGGATCGGCGAAACAATTGTCGCGCTCGAAGGGGTCGCGTTCGAGATCGTAGAGTTCGCCGTCGCCCGAGCGAAGGTCGAGGGTCAGCTTGTGGGTTTTGGTCCGCACCGTTCTCAAGCTGAGTGCGACGCCGGCGCGCTGCGGGTGCAGCTCCCATTCGCTCAGCGCAAAGTCCCGCGAACCGTGGCCTTCGATCAGCGGGCGGAGCGACCGGCCATGCTGCGTTTGCAAAGCCGGCGCGCCCGCGTAATCGAGGAAGCTCGCACCGAGATCCAGTGTCGAGACCGGATCGGCAATGACCTTGCCCGTTGGAATTTGCGGTCCGCGCACGATCAGGCCGACCCGCAGCAATCCCTCATAGGGCATCGGGCCCTTCAGGATAAGACCATGATCGCCGAGCCAGTCGCCGTGATCGGCGGTGAAGATCACGATGGTATTCGCTGCAAGGCCGAGCTCGTCGAGCGCGATCAGGATGCGCCCGACATTGTGATCGATCAGGGACACCATGCCGTAGGTGTTGGCGATGATCTCGCGCAATTGCCGGTCGCTTTGCGGCGCGATGCGGCTGTAGGACTTGCGGATCGCAGCCCGCTCGGGCGCGCCGGCAGGCTCGCTTTCGAGCGCGGCGCGATGCCACCATGGCCGGTTGGCGAGATCGCGCGTGCGGTATGGCGGCAGATCGACTTCGTCGGGGTGATGCAACCGCGACCACGGTTCCGGACAATCGAACGGGTGGTGCGGATCGGGAAACGATACCCAGAGGCAGAATGGATCGTGGTGCTCGCGCTTGAGCCAGTCGATGGCGCGGTCTGCAGTCCAGGTGGTGTTGTGCCAGGCGACCGGCAATTGCGAATGCCAGCATTGCGCGGCATCCGCGGTGTCGCCGGCATTCGCGCGATACAGCGCGTTTTTCTCGTCGCCATGCCCGTCGGCATAGAACCAGCGTTCGTAATGCTGCCCGCGTGGCGGCTTTTCCGGAAGAAACCAGTTGTGGCCGACCAGCATCAGTTCGACATGGGAAAAGCCCATATAGGGTCCGTACCAGTCCGCCCCGAAATCGGCGGAGGATGCGACGCATTCCGGCGTGCCGGTCGGAGCAAAGGTGTGATAGGTCGAAAAATGCGCCTTGCCGACAAAGGCTGTGTCGTATCCGGCCCGCGCGAGCGATCCCGCAAAGCCCTGTTCGCCGGTCTCGGGTGAAAGATCGATGCCGTTGTCGTGGACGCCGTGCGTCAACGGCAATTGTCCCGTCAGGATCGAGGCGCGCGCCGGCTGGCACACCACGCTTGGACAGATGCAGGCGGCAAACCGCGTGCCGTCGCGCGCGAGCGCATCGAGATGCGGCGTCTTCACCTTGCGGCCTTCGAAGCCGAAACAATCGCCGCGCTGCTGATCGGATGTGATCAGGACAATATTCGGCCGCCCGTGCGCCATGCCGGTCTCCGCATTTCGATCCCGGGAGTGTGCGGACGATTTAGTTGACTTGTCAAGCAATCGGCGGAAAGGCATAATCGGGCGACCGCGGACCGGAGATTTGCGCGATGGCGAAGCTTGCCTTGGTCGAGCTGGAAGACGGCGCGGGCCTGCCGGTCGAGCAGTTTCTGACCTACCGGCTGCATGCGCTGCACAGTGCGCTGAACCGGCAGGCCTCGGCCATCCTCGAACGCGCGTCCGGACTTCGCCTTCCGGAATGGCGGGTGATCGCGCTGCTCGGTACCGGCGCCACGCTGAACGCAACCCGGATCGGGCAGATTTCGGCGATCGACAAGGGCCTGCTCAGCCGCATTCTGGCCGGACTGAAGCAGCGCGGACTGATCTCGATCGTGACCGATGCCAGCGATCGCAGGTCGAGCATGGTCGCGCTGACCGCGAAGGGACGCGCGGTCTACGACAAGACCATTCCCCACATGCAGGCGCGCCAGCGCGCGCTGATGCAGGCGTTGAACAAGAGCGAGCAAATCGCCGTGTTTCCAATCATCGGCAAGCTGCTCACCGCAGCGAATGAGCCGGGATAACCAGGGAGGGTGAATCGATGTCCTTGCAATCGCTCAAGACCACCATGCTGTTCGCGGCGTTGGCCGCAATCATTGGCGCGCCGCAGGCATCGGCGCAAAGTTCCGACTGGCCGAAGGCCAAGCCGATCCAGTGGCTCATCGGATTTGCGCCGGGCGGCGCTGCGGACACGATCACGCGCGCGGTGGCCGATCGCGTCTCCAAGAAAATCGGCCAGACCATCGTGATCGAGAACCGGACCGGCGGTGTCGGCACCATTGCACTCAACGCGGTGACCTCGGCCCAGCCCGACGGCTATACGCTGATCACCATCCCCGGACCGATCTTGTATGGGAGACCGACTCCTGCCGTCGGCACCGATCTCGACTCCGTTGCGCTCCTTGGAAAGGGTCCGATGCTTCTTGCGGGGCCTGCGAGCGCCGATATTCCGGACCTGAAAGCCTTCATCGCGCGCGCCAAGGCAGACCCCGGAAAATTCAATTTCGGCACTGCCGGCAACGGCTCCTCGCAACACATCGCAGGCGAGCTGTTCAACGAAAAAGCCGGCACGAAAATCACGCATGTTCCGTATCGCGGCGGTGCCCAGGTGACCAACGATGTTCTCTCCGGCACGCTGCAGCTGGCGGTCTCCGGCGTTGGTCCGCTGGTGCCGCATATCAAGTCCGGCAAGCTTCGCGGGTATGCGGTGACCACGGCCAAGCGCTTTCCGACGATCCCCGACGTGCCGGCGCTGGCCGAACTCGGCTTTGACGGCGTGGACCTCAGCCAATGGTTCGGGGTTGCAACGGTGAAGGGCACGCCGCCTGCGATCGTCAAGCGGCTCAATGAGGAGATCAATGCGGCGCTCGCGGCGCCCGAAGTCCAGCAGCTCATGCTGGCCCAGGGTTTGACGGCTGAGAGCCTCCCGTCGGACGCTTTCGCCAAAGTCTACGCGGCCGATAGCGCGCTCTACAAGAGCCTCGCCGACCGGTTCGGCATCAAGATCGAGTAGGAGCAGGACCGCCAAGACCGCCGTGACCCGTCGCGGTCCGGCCACACCCGGCGGCCGAACTGCGGCCGGCCTTTAACAGGTCATTAACTCTCCGCTTTCTACAGAGTAAGGATCGAGCGGGGGAGGGCGACGAACGTGGCCGGCCGCTTTGCGACAGCCATCTGCGCTGGGCTTCTGACGCTTGCGGGATTCTCGCAGGCGATGGCGCAGGCCCGCGAGTCTGCGCCTGCCGCGCTTCCGGTTGCGACCGATATCCGGCTCGCCGGCGACGACAGCCAGACCCGCCTGGTCATGGACGTGACCGCCTCCATCGGGGTGCGCGCATTCACGCTCGCAGATCCCTACCGGGTGGTGGTGGATATTCCGCAGACGGTATTCCAATTGCCGCAGAAATCGGGCGAGCGCGGCCGCGGGCTGGTCAAGGCGTTCCGCTACGGTCTTGTGATGGCCGGGGGCTCACGCATCGTCATCGATGTGACCAAGCCGGTGCGGATCGAAAAGGCCACAGTGCTGGAGGCGCGCGGCGGCGAGCCCGCGCGGCTCGTGATCGATCTGTCCGCGACCGACCGCGAAGCCTTCATGCGGCATCTGGCGCTGGACCGCAGCGCCATGCGCACAAGCGTCGCGGTTCCTGCGGCGACACGGCCGCAGGACAAGCGCAACAGCGATCCGCGGCCGCTGATCGTGATCGATCCCGGCCATGGCGGGCCCGATACCGGCACCAAGGCGGGTGGCGGCGAGATCATGGAAAAGAATGTGGTGCTCGACTTCTCGCTGACGCTGCGCGATCAGCTGGAAAAGACCGGGCGCTACCGCGTGGCGCTGACGCGGACCGATGACACCTTCATCCCGCTCAACGAGCGGGTGCGCTTTGCGCGCCAGCGCCAGGCTGAACTGTTCATTTCCGTGCATGCCGACGCCTTGCCGAAATCCGAGGGCGACGTGCAGGGCGCGACGATCTACACGCTGTCCGACACCGCTTCCGATGCAGAGGCCGCCAAGCTTGCCGAGGACGAGAACCGCTCCGACGTGATCGCCGGCATCGACCTCGCCCAGGAGCCGGACGATGTGGCCGATATCCTGCTCGATCTCGCCCATCGCGAGACCAAGACCTTCTCACATGCCTTTGCGCGGCTCCTCGTCGGTGAGATGAAGAGCAGCGTGCGGCTGCACAAGAAACCGCTGAAATCGGCCGGCTTCGTGGTGCTCAAGGCGCCTGACGTGCCCTCCGTGCTGATCGAGCTTGGCTACATGACCAACCGGCAGGATCTGAAATTGTTGACGTCGGAGGCTTGGCGGGGCCGGGCCGCACAGACCATGGTCAGGGCGGTGGACCATTTCTTCCGCACCCGGATCGCGGGCGCGGAAGCCTCGGCGGGTCGAAGGTAGCGATACCGCCGTCCGCGCGATCCGCGGCCCACGCGACGCTCACCAGCGATAGCGGATCCTTGCCGGCATAGCTCTTGGTGTTGCCGGAGAATTCGCCCTCGAACGAGCCGGCGAGCGAGACGCCGTTGCGCATCAGGAGTTCGGCGCCGGCCGAGACCAGCAGCGAGTCCGCAAGCGCACGCGCACCGTTCACGGTGAAGGCTGCGCCGGGCAGGGCGATCAAGACCGGATTGGCGATCCGGTCGGTGTCGAAATCATGGGCCCAGGCGGCGCGGCCGCGCAGCGTCGCGACCGCATCCTGCATTGGCATTGCATGATCGAAGCGGGCACCGAGTTCGCTGCGGGTCTGGGTGTCGGTGCGGCCGGCATAGGACAAGGAGAAGGTGTTGGCGCCGGAGGTGGCGCGCTCGGTGAAGCCGGGGCAGGTCGAGGCTGACGGTCTGCACGGCCGCATAGGGGGTGACCCCCGCATATGGCGAGCCATAGCGCCAGCCGCCTTCGGCGCGGCCGGCCAGCGTGTGCGCGTTGAAGTCGGCTTCGAGCTTGTCGGTGCCGGCAATCGTCATGGTGCGGTTGAGCGTGAAGTCCTGCCAGCCATAGCCGAACGCGCCCATATCAGATAGGCCGCGCCCCAGTTCTGCCGCGCATAGACCGAGGCCTGGAACATGTCGGAGCGCCCGCCGCCGAGCCCCTGACCAAAATGTCGCAGGCGTGAGGAACCGTCGCGCCTGTGTCTTTTTGCCCAGCGCAACCTGCGCGGCGTGCTTCGGTCCGCTGCCGGACCGTCAGCGATCGCCGGCAGCGGCAAAAGCCTCAGTTTCGACATGAAAAACAGCGACCAAGGCCGGATGGGGTGCTGTAAAATCAGCAAAATTTCCGTTATGATAACTTGAAGTTTCGAGTGCGTTGCCGGCGGCCTGTGCCGCGTGGTCCCAGTTTGCCCCGATTTGCGCCAATGGTTGAGCCATCATGAGATTGATGCTGCGGTTTTTCGGCTTCCTGTTCGCCGCCGGGACCATCTTGTTCCTGGTCGGGGTGGCGGGCGTGGCGGGTATGATGTGGCATTTCTCCAAGGATCTGCCGGATTATTCCCAGCTGCAGGATTACGAACCGCCGGTCATGACCCGGGTGCATGCCAGCGACGGCTCGCTGGTTGCCGAATATGCGCGCGAGCGGCGGCTCTATCTGCCGATCCAGGCGGTGCCGAAGCGGGTGATCCACGCCTTTCTGTCCGCCGAGGACAAGAATTTCTACGAGCATGGCGGCCTCGATTTCATCGGCATGATGCGCGCCGGCATCGTGTTCGTGCAGAATTACGGCACCGGCCGCCGTCCGCAGGGCGCCTCCACCATCACCCAGCAGGTGGCGAAGAACTTCCTGCTGACCAATGAGGTGTCGTTCGATCGCAAGATCAAGGAAGCGCTGCTCGCGATGAAGATCGAGCGCGCCTACACCAAGGACAAGATTCTCGAACTCTACCTCAACGAAATCTATCTGGGCTTCTCGGCCTACGGCATCGCGGCGGCCTCGCTGTTATATTTCGACAAGTCGGTGCATGAACTGACCGTCGCCGAGGCCGCCTACCTCGCCGCCCTGCCGAAGGCGCCGTCCACGCTGCATCCATTCCGTCAGCGCGAGCGCGCCACCGAGCGCCGCAATTACGTGATCGATCGCATGGTTGAGAACGGATACATCAAGGCCGAGGACGGTGAAGCCGCCAAAAAGACCCCGCTCGCGGTGACGGCGCGTCCGACCGGCTCGCACATCTTCGCCGCGGAATATTTCGCCGAGGAAGTGCGCCGCGAGATCCACGATCGCTATGGCGAGAAGAAGCTCTATGAGGGCGGGCTGTCGGTGCGGACCACGCTGGACCCTAAGCTGCAGCAGCTCGCCCGCAAGGCGCTGGTTGACGGCCTGATCCGCTATGACGAACGGCAGGGCTATCGCGGACCGGTCCAGAAGATCGACATTACCGGAGACTGGGGCGTGAAGCTCGCAGAGGTCAAGGCGCTGTCCGATATCGGCTGGCGCATGGCGGTGGTGCTGGAGACCTCCGATCAATCGGCGCGCATCGGTTTCCAGCCACCGCGCGAGCCGGGCGGGGCAGTGGTGCGCGAGCGGCGTGTGGGCATCGTTCCGCTTGACGGCGTGAAATGGGCCAAGCCCGCCTCCGGAGCGCAGCGCGGCCGCGTGCCCGCCAAGGTCAACCAGGTGCTCGAACCGGGCGACGTGATCTATGTCGAGCCGCTGGAGGGCAAAGACAAAAATAGGGATGGGCAGGAGGTCCAATATCGCCTGCGCCAGGTGCCTGAAGTCAGCGGTGCCATCACCGTGATGGATCCCTGGACCGGACGCGTACTGGCGATGGTCGGCGGCTTCTCATTTGACCAAAGCCAGTTCAACCGCGCGACCCAGGCGCTGCGACAGCCCGGCTCCTCGTTCAAGCCGTTCGTCTATGCCGCCGCGCTCGACAACGGCTACACACCGTCCACCGTCGTTATGGACTCGCCGATCTCAATCAATCAGGGGCCGGGCGCGGGCGTCTGGACGCCGCAGAACTATTCGGCCGGCAAGTTCTATGGGCCGCAGACCCTGCGCTTTGGTATCGAATATTCCCGCAACGTGATGACGGTGCGCCTGGCGCAGGACGTCGGCATGCCGCTGATCGCCGAATATGCCAAACGTTTCGGCGTCTACGACGACCTGCCGCCTTACCTGTCCTTCGCACTGGGAGCCGGAGAGACCACGACGCTGCGCATGACCGCGGCCTATTCGATGTTTGCCAATGGCGGGCGCCGCATCAAGCCCACCCTGATCGACCGCATTCAGGATCGCTATGGCCACACCATCTACCGGCACGACCAGCGCGAATGCCGCGGCTGCGAAGCCGACCGCTGGGCGAACCAGCCAGAACCGGTTCTGATCGATCGCCGCGAGCAGGTCATCGATCCGATGACGGCCTACCAGATCACCTCGATGATGGAGGGGGTCGTGCAGCGCGGTACCGCAACGGTGCTGCGCGAAGTCGGCAAGCCGATCGCCGGCAAGACCGGCACCACCAACGACGAAAAGGACGCTTGGTTCGTCGGCTTTTCGCCCGATCTGGCGGTTGGCGTTTACATCGGTTTCGACCGGCCGAGGCCGATGGGCCGCGGCTCGACGGGAGGTCAGCTCGTGGCACCGATCGTGCGCGACTTTATGAAGGCGGCGCTAGCCGACAAACCCGCAATTCCGTTCCGGGTGCCCGCCGGCATCAAGCTGATCCGGATCGATCCGAAGAGCGGCATGCGCGCCGGCCCGGGATCAGAACGGGTGATTCTGGAAGCCTTTAAACCGGGGACGGCGCCGCCGGATTCATACTCGGTCGTCGGGTTTTCGGATTCGGAAGGGCGCTCGTTCGAACCCGCGGGCGGGCCGCCGCCGCAGGCGCAGCCCCAGCAGCCGACCTTCATCAACCCGCTCGAGCGGCTGTTCCGGCCGGGGCTGGGCGGCTTGCATTGAACGCGGCATTGCGACGACCTCTCGTTGCGCAGAAAGGCCAGTCACCGGTTGCACATTAGCCGGCCACTGGCTAAATCCGCGCTGGCATTCTCTGGCATCCATCATGCGCGCTGAAACCGAATCCCTCATCGAAGACATCAAGCGGTCCGTCGGGCTGCTGAGGAGGCATCTTTGACGTCGATGCCTCGAACGCCCGCCTCGCCGAACTGAACCAACTCGCCGAAGATCCCAATCTCTGGAACGACCCTGAGCGCGCCTCCAAGGTGATGCAGGAGCGCAATGCGCTTGAGGACCAGCTTGGCGCGATCGGCCGGATCGAACGAGAACTCGAGGATCAGATCGGCATGATCGAACTCGGCGAAGCCGAGAAAGATCAGGTTGTCGTCGCCGAAGCCGAGCAGGCGCTCGCCAAGCTGAAGACCGAGGTTTCGCGGCGCGAACTTGAAGCGCTGCTCGCGGGCGAGGCCGACGCCAACGATACTTTCCTTGAAGTCCACGCCGGCGCCGGCGGCACCGAGAGCCAGGACTGGGCGCAGATGCTGCTGCGCATGTTTGTGCGCTGGGCCGAGCAGCACGGCTACAAGGTCGAGTATCTCGAAGAATCACCCGGCGAAGAGGCCGGGATCAAGTCGGCAACGGTGAAGATCAGCGGCCACAACGCTTATGGCTGGCTAAAGTCGGAGAATGGCGTGCACCGGCTGGTGCGCATCTCGCCATTCGACTCCAATGCGCGCCGCCATACCTCGTTCGCCAATGCGCGCGTCTATCCGGTGGTCGACGACCGGATTGTCATCGACATCAAGGAATCCGATGTGCGGGTCGATACCATGCGCGCCCAGGGCGCCGGCGGCCAGCACGTCAACAAGACCGATTCGGCGGTCCGCCTGACCCACATTCCGACCAATACCGTCGTGGCCTGTCAGAGCGACCGTTCGCAGCACAAGAATCGCGCCAAGGCCTGGGATATGCTGCGCGCCAAGTTGTATGAGGCGGAATTGAAGAAGCGGGAAGAGAAGGCCGCCGCGGAACAGGCCGCCAAGACCGATATCGGTTGGGGCCACCAGATCCGCTCTTACGTATTGCAGCCCTACCAGATGGTGAAGGATCTGCGCACCGGCGTCTCAACCTCCGATACCGCGGGTGTGCTGGACGGCGATCTCGATCAGTTCATGGCCGCAGCGCTGGCACAGAAAGCATTCGGCGGCGGTCCGGAGAAGGTGGAAGACGTCGAGTAAGGCTGCTTCGTGCGATCCGCCCAAGCGCCGCGCTTGTCGCTTTGGCACGCCCAGCACTGCAAGTCGCAATGCGCGCAAACTTTGCGGAAGACATTTGCGTGAGGAAGCATCGCCGGGGCGGACCAAGGCGGGGCATTGCCCTACTGATGCAGCCCCTGAGGTCCGCGCCGGCAACCCGTTCGCGTGTTCTTCGCCGCTACACCGTGGGCCGAACGCTCCCACCGGCGATTATCGCGGCATCCTGCATCGGTGGCTCCATCGTAACCTCCGTGCTTGTGGCGTTAACGCAAGCAAGCCTGAATCATCCGCACCAGAAGTCAAGTCACGAAACGTCGCAATGTGGACGACCGGTCGGAGGACCGATCGCATCCTCAAAATGTTGCCGGGAACTCAGCGCGGTTCCATCGGTACACGTCGCGACCGCGGTAGCGTTGATCGGAAAACGTCATCGCAGCACGGCTCTTGCTCTGCCTGTACCGAAATTGCGCGCGGAACATCTCATTCGGCTCAGGGTTGATGCGTCACCGGGCGCTTGCCGTGCGCCTGTGCGATTAAACCGCCGGAGATTGGGCCATGCCAGGACAGAGCAAGACGCTTGAAGACCTCTTCCACGAGGTGCTCAAGGACATTTACTACGCCGAGCGCAAGATACTGACGGCGTTGCCGAAGATGGCCAAGGCTGTCAAGTCGGACGAACTGCGTGCGGCCTTCGAGAAACATGTCAAGGAAACCGAAGGTCAGGTGCAGCGGCTGCAACAGGTTTTCAAGATGATGCGTCAGGAACCGAAAGGTAAAACCTGCCAGGCCATCCTCGGCCTTGTCGAGGAGGGCGAGGAAATGATCGAGGAGTTTGCGGATTCCGTTGCCCTCGATGCCGGCCTGATCGGCGGTGCGCAGGCTGTCGAGCATTACGAAATCGCCAGATACGGTACGCTGATTGCTTGGGCCGAGCGGCTCGGCATGTCGGAGGTCGCGAAGTTGCTTCAGCAATCGCTGGACGAAGAGAAGATGACCGACCGCTCGCTGACGAAGCTCGCCGAAACGGCGATCAACGCGTGCGGGATGAAGGAGGCCGCCGAGTGACGCACAAGGCCCATGGACCGTCGTAAGCGGTGCATTGGCCGACCCCGACCGGGCGGTCCTTGGCGAACCACCAAAGACCACGCTTAGTTCAGTCCGAGACGGATTCCGGCGCGCAGATATTTCTGCGGATCTACGGCTTCGCCATCGACGCGGGTCTCATAGTGCAGATGAGGTCCTGTCGAGCGTCCGGTGGAGCCGATCTTGCCAATAACCTGGCCGATCTTGACCACTTGGCCGACCTTCACGTCGATCGCGGACAGATGCGCGTAACGCGTGGTCAGGCCGTTTCTGTGTTCGATCTCGATCATTTTGCCGTAGCCGCCATTGTTGCCGGCCATTGTGACTTTCCCGTTGGCTGTGGCGCGCACCGGATCGCCGGTATCGCCGCGCATGTCGAGGCCGGTATGCATCGCGGGCGCGCGCAGGAATGGGTCGACGCGCATGCCGAATCCCGAAGACATATCGATCTCGCCGTTGACCGGCTTGCGGACCGGCACATCTTGCAGCGTGCGGCTCAACCGCTCGACCTGAGCGCGTGCCAGGTTGAGCCGATAAAGTTGCCGCTCGAAGCTCTTCTCGTCGGAGGCAATATTGGCAGGCACAAAAGGACCGCCGACCGCGCCTGATGGTGGGGGCAACGCTGCGGTCTTGCCTGGATTGATGCCGAGATCGGAAAGCACGCTGCGCATGCGGCGCGCGCGCGCTTCGAAATGCTCTTCAACCGCCGAAAGCGATTGGGTCTGTTTGGCGGCAATTCGCTCCAGCGATTCCTGCATGCGTGCCAGGGTGCCGTCCACGCCGCTGCGCATTTTGGCTGCGGCGCGAAGGTTGAATGTTGGTGCGGTGCGCGATTCAAGCCTTGCTTCGCGGTCGGGCGGAGCCTGGAAAATGACCGTGTCGTTGATCGGTGAGGGCTTGGGTTGGGCTCCGCGCGCGGTCTCGCCGCTGCGGGCGCCCCTCGGAATTGAGCCCGTCGTGGTGAAATCGGGCAGTGAGTTGAGCGTCGCGGCGCGCTGTTCGAGGATGGCCTGCTTGCGGACCAGCGCTTCCAGCTTCTGCTCGAACTGCTCCTGGTCGAGCAACTGGCGGCTCGTGATTCGGTCGACCTGGGCGCGCAGTTCGGCAATCCGATCCTCATACGCGTATTGCATCTCGACCTGGCGGGCGAGCAGGCGCTTCAGAACATCGTCGTGAAAGGCGAAGTAGGTGCCGGTCAGGACCGACCATCCGGCCATCACCACGAGACTGCCGACAACGATCCAAAAGGCCACCGGCCCGAGCCGCACCTGACGCCGGCCATGAACCAGCGTGTAGTCTGAGGCGGCAGACCGCGCAGCCTTGGACCCCGACTGCGGCGGGCGCGATTGGGCAAGGCGGGCCTGAGCCGCGTGAGTGTGCGACGGGTGCGCCTGAGGCTGGCGGCTGGGATGAGGATAGGCGTCGTGGCTACGGTCTCTTGGGTACTCGTAAGCCCAATAATCCGCTGGCTGAGCCTGTTCGGGATGTGGCGAATGCGACCGGTAGGACATGGACACTCCCCGCCAGTCCCGTCGGCGGGCCGGCGCTGTACGGCGCCGATTTCAGTCCGCTATGGTTAATTTTCCGCAAATGATTTGCCCGTTAAAGCCTCTATAGGACTTTCGCTGCGGCCAGGACTTCTTCCGCATGACCGGGCACTTTGACGTTCTGCCAGAGCTTTGCAATCCGGCCATCCCGGTCGATCAGCACGGTCGTCCGCTTTACGCCCATGAAGCTGCGGCCATACAATTTCTTTTCGCCCCATACGCCGTAAGCGCTGAGCATCTCATGGCGCTCGTCCGACAGCAGCGGCACGGCGAGATCGTGCTTTTTGGCAAAGCGGGAAAGCGCCGGCACAGGGTCGGCGGACACACCGAGCACCGCGGTTCCGGCCTTGGCGAAATCCGTTTTGAGCCGGGAAAAGTCCACGGCCTCCCTGGTGCAACCGGGAGTATCGGCTCGAGGGTAGAAATAGATCACAAGTTTTTTTCCCGCGAAGTCGGCGAGCGAGATCGGGACGCCGGCGGCGTCGGGGAGCGTAAAGCCGGGGGCCTTTGCGCCTTCGACCAGTGCCTTTACCATATGCCTTCCTTTCGACGCTTTCCGCGGCTCAATCTCACGGTGAGAACACGCCCCGGGGCGAGGGTGGGGGAGAACCCGTGCGGGTCTGTTCGGCCCGACCAGGTCAACCAGTCTGGCGACGTTAGCGGCGCTGGCGATACGGACAAGGGGACGTCCGACCCGGCATGACCAAACCGGATTTACGCCTGCAGGGACTGCAAGGTCTCGAAGAGACCCTTCGTGACCACCGCAAAACCTGTGGCACCGATTTGAAGTCGCGCGCGCTGCGTGCCTGGCTGCTTGTCCGGCGTCAGTTCCGCAAGCGGCTGGTGCGCCGCATCGGCTATCCGGTCGCGGGGGCGGTGGCGCTGATCGCAATCGTGTTCGCCGGGCTGTGGCTGCGGCTTGCCCTCGGGCCGATCCAGATCGATTTCGTGTCTCCCTGGATTGCTTCGGCAATCGAACAGAATCTTGGACGCGCCCATCGGGTCGCCATCGGAGGCACTCAAATCGAGCGCGACAACAGCGGCCGGACCGCAGTCCTCATTCGCGATATGCAGGTGCGCGATAGCGACGGTTCGATCGTCGCGGTCGCACCCAAAGCCGAAGTCGCAATATCGAGCGCCAGCTTGTTGCGTGGTGATATTCAAGCGCACCGGGTGAGCCTTGTGGGTGCGGAGCTGTCGATCCGGATCGAGCAGGATGGACAGATTTCGATCTCGACCGGAGCCGACAAGCGGCCGCTCACGGTGACGCCGGCGGTGGTCAAGGCGGCTCCGGCTCCCGCGAAACAGACCGCCGCGCCGGGCGCCTCGCTGGCCGCGACCGGCGCGGAACGCTTTATCGGGTTGATTGGCTGGCTTGACCGGATCTCCAACGAGGGCTTGGACGGCGACGGTCTTGGCGAGATCGGGCTGAAAAACGGCACCCTCAAGGTGGACGACCTGCGTACCGACAAACACTGGGTGTTTGAACAGATCAATCTCAGTGTGAATCGGCCGGGCCGGGGCGTCAGTATCCGGCTCAGTTCGGATGACGAGGCGCGCCCTTGGGCGCTCGCGGCTTCGATACGACAAACCGGGGTCCAGCGCCGGCTCGTGAGCGTGGATCTGAACCGGGTCTCGACCAAGGATTTGTTCCTGGCGACACGCATCGGCAGCGGTCAATTCCATGCCGATATTCCCTTGTCCGGCGCGATTCGCGCCGAGATCGGCCCCGATTCTCTGCCGCGCTTGGTCGAGGGCAAGATCGTCGCCGGTGGCGGGCTGATCGGCGATCCTGCGGATATCGGCGGACATTTTCATCTCGATCGCGGAGAGTTCACGCTCGACTGGGACTCGACGCGACGCAACCTCCTGGTCCAGTCGCAGTTTCTGGCCGGCGCAAACCGGTTCACGCTGCTCGGCCGCTTCGATGCGCCGGCGGTTCCGCAGGAGCCGTGGCGCGTCACCGTGACCGGCGGTTCGATCGTGCTCGCCGATGGGGCCAACGATCCCCAGCCGGTTGTTCTCAACAAGATCCTGCTGCGCGCTCATCTCGACCTGGTCCGCCAGCGGATCGAGCTGCTGCAGGGCGACATTGCAGGCGCGGGCATTGCCGGCTTTCTCAACGGCAGTGTTGAATTCGGTACCGAACCCCGTCTCGCCGCGGGGATTGCGGTGACACCGATGTCAGCGCCGGTAATGAAAAAGGTTTGGCCGGTTTTCGTTGCAACCAAAGTGCGCAACTGGGTCGTGGAGAATGTCGAGAACGGCGATATCGAACGTATCGACATCGCCACCAATTCTCCGATCGACAATCTGAGGGAGGATGGGCCGCCGATTCCCCATGACGGTCTCTCGGTGGACATCACCGTGCGCAATGCGACGATCCGTCCAGTGGTCGGGATGCCGCCGATTACTGAGGCGGACCTCAAGACCACGATCAAGGGGCGCCGCGTTATGGTGACGGTCGGGCGCGGGTTCGTCGATCTCGGCGGTGGACGCCGGCTGACGGTCAGCAACGGCGTGTTCGAAGTGCCCGACACGCACCCCAAGGCGCCGCCCGCGCGTGCGCAATTTCGGATCGATGGCCCGGTGCCGGCGGCGCTCGAATTGCTGGCGAGCGAACGGTTGCGTGGTCAGGCTGCGGTGCCGATGGACTCGTCGAACAGCCGCGGGAATCTCAGCGGGCAGGTTACGGTCAATCTGCCGATCACCAAGGATCCGCCGCCGGGTGCGACACAATACGCGATTACGCTCGATGTCGCGGGCTTCGCGGCCGACCGGATGGTGATGGGCCAGAAAATCGAGGCCCAGGCTCTGAAAGTGAGCGCCGACAATCTCGGTTACCAGATCAAAGGCGACGTGCGCATCAACGGCGTTCCGGCCTCGCTCGACTATCGCAAGGCGGCGGAGAGCGCCGAGGCCGACGTTCAGGTGCGCGCCGTTCTCGACGATGCGGCGCGCGCCCGTTTCGGCTTTGCCACCGGCTCTGCACTGGCGGGACCGGTACCGGTCAGGATATCCGGCAAGATCGCCGATAACAGGGATGTCCGCCTGTCGGTCGAGGCCGATCTGACGGCGGCCAAGATCGAGAATCTGCTGCCGGGATGGGTCAAGCCGCCCGGCCGGCAGAACCGCGCGACCTTCACGGTCCTGACCGACGACAAGAGTACGCGTTTCGACGACATTGTGATCGACGGTTCGGGCGTCAATGTGCGGGGCAATGCCGAACTTGACGACAAGAGTGAACTCATCTCCGCGCATTTTCCGGTTTTCGCGCTGTCCGATGGCGACAAGATCAGTGTCAGGGCCGAACGCGGCACCGATAACGCGCTCAGAGTCTCGCTGCGTGGCGACGTTTATGACGGTCGCAATTTCGTCAAGGCGTTTTTCGGCGGCGGAGAGAGTAGCGAAAAGCCCAAGGACAACCCGATCGATCTCGATGTCGACATGCGGCTTGGCGTGATTGCCGGTCACAATGGCGAAACGCTGCGCGGCGTTGAGATGCGGATGGCGCGGCGCGGCGGGCAGATTCGCAGCTTTGCGCTGAAATCGGCGATCGGGCAGAACGCCTCGCTCACCGGAGAGATGCGTGCCTCCGCGCAGCGCAAGAATATGCTGCATTTCGAGACCCAGGATGCCGGTGCGCTGATGCGCTTCACCGACACTTACCCGCGCATTCAGGGCGGGCAAATGGCGGTTGCGATGGAGGTGCCGACGCCAGATCAGGCGCCCCAGGAGGGCATCGTCAGCGTCCAGAACTTTGCCGTGCGCGGCGAGCCAAAACTGAGTGCGGTGGTCGGCGGTCAGAACGATACGCGCGGCGTCGATTTCAACCGCATGCGCGTCGATTTCACCCGCACGCCGGGCAGGCTGCTGATCAAGGAAGGGATCGTGCAGGGACCGGTGATCGGCGCCACCATTGAAGGTACGATCGACTATGCCAAAAACGACGTTCGCATGCGCGGCACCATCGTGCCGCTCTATGGCATCAACAATCCGATCGGCCAATTGCCGCTCGTCGGCGCATTTCTTGGTGGACCGAAAGAGGGTTTGTTCGGGTTCACCTATCAGGTCGTAGGACCCCCCGGCGCTCCGGTGCTGAATGTGAATCCGGCATCCGGGCTGATGCCGGGCTTCCTCCGCAAAATTTTCGAATTTCCGACCGCACGGCCTCTGGAACCGGTCGAGGCGTCTCCGGGCCTGCAGACGATCCGTTGAGCCGGTTTCTCAGACCGGCTTGAGGAGCACGTGCTTCTTGCGGCCAAGCGACAGCTTTATCACTGCCTGCGGCGTCAGATGGCCGGCCCCGAGCGACAGCTTTTCGTCTGTCACGGTTTCATCGTTGACCTTAAGTCCGCCTGCCTTGATCTGGCGTCTGGCTTCGCTGGTCGAGGCCACGAGCCCGGCCTGAACGAAGGCGCTCAGCACGCCAAGCCCCTTTTCGAGATCGCCGGCGACGATCTCAACGGTCGGCAGGTCTTCGGCGAGCGCGCCTTCCTCGAAGGTGCGGCGCGCAGTTTCCGCCGCCTGTTCTGCGGCCTCGCGGCCATGCATCAACGCGGTCGCCTCGGTAGCCAGTGCTTTCTTTGCTTCGTTGATTTCCTGACCCTGCAGCGCGGCGAGACGAGCGATCTCATCGAGCGGCAGCACCGTGAACAGCTTCAGGAAACGTTCGACATCGCCGTCTTCGGTGTTGCGCCAGTATTGCCAATAGCCGTACGGGCTCACGAGGTCGGCATTCAGCCAGACGGCGCCGGCCGCGGTCTTGCCCATCTTGGCGCCGGACGACGTCGTGATCAGCGGCGAGGTTACAGCAAACAGCTGCGCATTCATCAGGCGGCGGCCGAGATCGATACCGTTGACGATGTTGCCCCATTGATCGGAGCCGCCCATCTGCAGCACGCAACCATAGCGCTTGTGCAGTTCCACGAAATCGTAGGCCTGCAGGATCATGTAGTTGAATTCGAGGAAGGACAATTCCTGCTGGCGCTCGAGCCGCAGCTTCACCGAGTCGAAGGAGAGCATCCGGTTGATCGAGAAATGCTTGCCGACGTCGCGCAGGAAGTCGATGTAGTTGAGCGTATTCAGCCAGTCGGCATTGTTCGCCATGATGGCATCGCCGGGCGCGTCGCCGAACTTCAGAAATTTCGAAAAGGTCGTGCGGATACTGCGCAGATTTTCGTTGATCGTCTCCTCGGTAAGGATCCTGCGGCTCTCGTCCTTGCCGGACGGATCGCCCACGCGGGTGGTGCCGCCGCCCATCAGTGCGATTGGGCGATGGCCGGTCTTTTGCATCCAATACAGCATCATTGTCGGCAGCAGGTGGCCGACATGGAGCGAGGGGGCGGTGCAGTCATAACCGATATAAGCCGTGATCTGCTTCGACGCGGCCAAGGCGTCGAGCGCCTCGGGCTCCGAGACCTGATGAATGAAACCGCGCTCTGACAGAACGCGCAAGAAATCCGACTTGTACTGGCTCATCGAACCGCCCGCAGATACCGACCCGGCTTGGCGGGATCGGGCCGTCCCAAGGACGGGCCGCTCCGCCCGCCCTTCTCGCCGGGATAACCGTTTAGAGAAAGGCGAGGGTGGTGTATCAGGTCCGTCCGAGGATTGAAACAAGGGGCGGGCGGTTGCGGACCTACCGGGCGATCGGGCTGATGAGCGGCACGTCGATGGACGGAATCGATGTCGCCATGATCGAGACGGACGGCGAAACGGTCTCGAGGTTCGGGCCGTCGGCGCTGCATCCCTATCGTGAGAACGAACGGAAGACGTTGCGGGCGGCAGTCGAGGCGGCGCGCGCGCTCGGCGAGCGGACCGGGCGGCCCGGCGTGATCGGCGAGGCAGAGCGGATGGTGACCACGCTGCATGCCGCGGCGGTCAACACATTCCTTGACGCCAACCGCATCGCCCGGGCTTCGATCGACGTCATTGGCTTTCATGGCCAGACCGTGCTGCACCGGCCGGAGCAACGTCTTACTGTCCAGATCGGAGACGGGCAGGGGCTGGCGGATGAAACTGCTATCCCCGTGGTCTACGACCTGCGGGCCGCCGATGTCGCATGCGGCGGACAAGGGGCGCCACTGGTGCCAGTCTATCACCGCGCGCTGGCCGCGATGCTCAACCGGCCGCACCCGATTGCGATGCTCAATATCGGCGGCGTCGCCAATGTGAGCTTCATCAACGGTTTGCCCGATCCCTATGCCTGCGACACCGGGCCCGGCAATGCGCTGATTGACGATTTCATCCGCGCACGAACCGGCCGCGATTGCGACGAGAACGGAGACATTGCCATGCTTGGGCGCGTCGACGAGGCAGCGGTGGCGCGCGTCCTGCAGCATGCCTTCTTCGCGTTGAAGCCGCCGAAATCGCTCGACCGCAACGCCTTCCGCGAATGGGTGGCGGACCGGGCGGGGCTGGCGGACAAAACGATTGAAGACGGCGCTGCGACGCTGTCGGCCATCACAGCGGCGACGGTCGCGACCATCGTGCCGCACCTGCCGGAGGTGCCGCAGAGCTGGATCGTCTGCGGCGGCGGCGCGTTCAATCCGGTGATTATGCGCATGCTCTCAGAACGCCTGGCACCCGCGCGTGTGGAGACCGCCCAGGAGGCCGGCTTCGACGCCAATGCCATCGAGGCCCAAGCCTTCGCCTTCATGGCGGTACGGTCCTTGCGCGGGTTGCCGATTACCTTCCCGACCACGACCGGCGTGTCGCAACCGACGACCGGCGGCGTGGTCGCCGAGCCGCATGCTCAGTCGCATGCGCGGACCGGGGCGTGACGGCGAAGGCGGCTATGCCGCTTTGGGGTGCTTCGTGCGGCGCCCCATGAGGCGCTGGATCAGCCGCGGCTGGCCGGGCGGGCGCACCAGCAAAATGTCGCTGACGAGCTTGGCGCCGCCCTTGGCGCGCCGTTCAAGCGTCAGCTTGCGCGAATGAAAGCGTTCGAGTTCGGGCCGGTGTCCGACGCTGACGATCGTCAATCCTTCCATCTCCTCGGAGAGAAGCTTCATCAGGTCGTCCTGGCTCTTCGGATCGAGCGCGGCGGTCGCCTCATCCAGTACGATGATGTCGGGACGGTGCAACAGGACGCGCGCCACGGTGAGCCGCTGCTTTTCTCCGCCTGAAAGGGTCTGGTCCCATGGGGCATCTTCCTCAAGCCTGTCTTGCAGATGTCCCAGGCCCACGCGGTCCAGTGCGCCTTTGATCGTTTCGGCGTCCCAGTCTTCGGCCGCACCTGGATAGGCAATCGCGCGGCGCAAGGTCCCGGTCGGGATATAGGGCCGCTGCGGCAGCAGGAAGAGCCGCGAGTCGCGCTGGATCGCAATCTCGCCACCGCCCCAGGGCCACAGCCCGGCGATCGCACGCACCAGCGTGCTCTTTCCCGAGCCTGATGCGCCTGCGACGAGGACGCGTTCGCCCTTCTTCACCACGACATCGGTGTCGTCGACCACGGCAGTGCCGTTGTCGAGCGCCACCACGAGGTCCTTGAGCCGGATCGCCGCATCGGTGGTTTCGCTGCGTTTGATGCGGTTGATGGCGTCGCCCGTCTCGGCCTTCTCGAGCGCGTCGAGCGAGACCATGAGCGAGGCGGTGCGGCGTGCGCCCGCGGTCCATTCGGCGAGGCGCGGATAATTGTCGACGAGCCAGGCAAAAGCCGCCTGCACGATGGTGAAAGCGGACGCCGCCTGCATGACCTGTCCGAGCGACATCGAGCCGTCGAGAAATTTCGGCGCGCAGAGGATGATTGGCAGCACTGGCGCGATGATGCCGGAGCCGTGCGAAACGACCGTGGTCCGCATGTGCTGGACGCACATGGCGCGCCATTTCCGCAGAACTTCGACAAAAGAGCGGTTCAGGCCCGCGCGTTCTTCTTCCTCGCCGCCAAGAAGCGCGATGCTTTCGCCGTTCTCGCGCACCCGGGTGAGACTATAGCGGTAATCGGCCTCGGCCTGATTCTTGGCTTCGGAGACGGCGACGAAACGCCTGCCGACAATGGCCATCGCGCCGCTTGCGACGACCGCATAGATCACCGCCGCAATCACAAGAAAACCGGGAATGGTGACAATACTCCCGCCAAGCGAGACGGTGAGGGCGCCGCCGATGGTCCAGAGCACCGCGATGAAGGTGAGCGCAGACAGCGTCGCGGTGGAAACGCCGACCGCAAAATCGATCGGGGCATCGGTCGAGACCCGCAGATCCTCGGTGAGCCGGCCTTCCGGGTTCTGGTGATCGCCGCTGACGAGATTGAGCTGGTAATAGCGTCCGTGTTTCAGCCAGCGGTCAAGCACATGGTCGCTGAGCCAGGCGCGCCAGCGCCGCTGCATCGACATGCGGCCGTAGACGCTGGCAACGCCCACCGCAACGCTCGCCGCCGCAAGCGGAAAGAACACCAGCGCGAGCATAAGCACGCTCGATGCATCGCGTTTCTCCAGCGCATCGAAAATTTTGCGGTTCCAGACATTGATGCCGTATTGCGCCAGTACCGCGAGCACCACCAGCAGCATCACTCCGATGGTCAGCGGCCAGGCGAGCCTGTCGCCATGCCGCGGACCCCAGAAGCCCTTGGCGGCAGACCAGAACCGGCCGAGCAGGGCGCGACGGCGAAGCTTTTCGCGCTCAGCTTCGGCCGCCGGGTGTTGATCGGTTGCCGCGCTTTCCGGTTCGGCTGCGGTGTCGTCGAGCGACTTCTCGGGCTCTGAATCGCCCTTTGCCTCTTTACCCTTAGGCCGCTTGCTTCTTTCGTCGCCTTTGTCTTGTTCGCATTTTTCTTGGGATGAGTCGGGACCGTCCGGGGCAGAGGGGGTAAGGCTAGGCGAATCCAACTGGTCGGCAGCGTTCGATGCTGCCCGGTAATCGGCATTCTTACTGTCGGCCACGGCGCTGTCCCTGCTTGATGCGCAGAGCAACGCCGCTGCTCAGGTTCCGTTCCAAATTGTCGCAGGGGAGTAGCGGGAGGCAGTGGTTGACGAAAAAAGCTAGGGAGACCGTGCTTCAGATGTAGCGCTTGGGTACTCGTCCCATAACCGCCCGGCGAGTAGCCGACCGGACTTTTTCTTGCGTTTGCCGCCCCATTGCTTGAAAAAAAAAGCGACCTTCTGACGGTTGCAGGAATCGCGAAGGTCCTCGGCCCAACGAGGGTCCATGGGTCGGCAACGCGGCCCAGACTCTCCGCCGACGATGGCCCAGTGGATTCCTGTCAAGTTGGGGTTCGGGACGGGGCCAATAAGGGGCTCAAAGGAAACGAACCTGACGTGTGCCGGCACGCGGCGGAGTATGTCGATCCGATCTGCAACGTCAGCGCTTTCGACTGATGTGCCGAGCCACACATTTCTCAGGACTGGAAATTCCGGGCCGGAAAGCAACTCCAACATTCTATCAGGTCGCTTTGTGAGTATCTGGAATGAATGCCAGTGAGCAGCCCCCATAACGCCCCAGACCTTACGAATGATTTTCGCGTTGACTCGATCCTGAAATAGATCGGACATCGAGTTAACGAATATGCGTTGCGGTTTTCGCCAAGTGAGCGGCGCCTTCAAAGCGTTCGCATCGACATTTATTTTGCCCGTCCAAACGTAACGCTTTCCGGATTTACGCGTTGTGCCGGCGTACTTTGCCATCCCCATGGCCTGGAGACGAGCGGCCATGCGCATCGCGTAACAATTGGTACAGCCCGGAGAAACGATCGTGCATCCCGCAACCGGATTCCATGTTGCCTCAGTCCATTCAATGTCGCTTGTACCGGCCACGAGGTCCTCACAGGTCAGAACGGGAGATCGCGCTGTTTCTCCAAATTTCTAATTTTGTCCCACAATCCTTTAGCAAAATCGCTGCGGCTTACAAAAACCAGCCAATAAAGACGCTGATTCTTCGCGCTCCCAGTGACCAATTCTGAGTGCCTTGCAGGAGGTAGTCCCAGCTTCTGCATCTTTGAAGCCCAATGCGTGAGGATCCCCGCTCGCGCGGCCTGCTTGGACTGCTTCAAGTCAACGGCATCCCGCCAACCCGGAGCAAATTTCTCTAGTCTTTGGTCGCCGAGCTTCGTGTAGCTGTGAAGATTCCTTTGCAGATCCTGCGCGCTGACATGAATTAGCATGTCAATACGTTTGAGGCTCGCAAGCGTTTCGATGATCGAAAAGGGCATGTTCTCCAAGTTGTATGGATCGAGGAAAGCGAAATGCAGTCCGTGCGGATTCAGCTTTTTCACGATCCGCTCTGCGGTCTCAGTGGCAGGCCCGACTTCGGCAAAGGCTTCACCACCTTGTTCGGCGATGCGACGCTCAGCCGCGCGACAACGGTCTTCCGATAAGTCCGCGATGTGAATTTCGGTGAATGCGATGCCGCCCTCGCGCGCGCACTTGAATGCGACGATAGGGCTGCCGTCGATTCGTTCCTGTGTTTCGCGAATGATCGAACGGCCTGTTCCGCAAAACAAATCGATATAGGTCGCACCGCCCGGACCTTCGACGAACTTGCGACGTGCCGCGCGATAAGCGTCGATGTACCGGCGAAGCCGCTCGTGCTTGTCCTTCGCCCAAGAACCAACTTCGTCCAACGGCAAACCGTCATGGTCAATCACTCGATGCCCCCCAGCATTGCCTTACCGACGTGTTCATGGTATGTTCTTTACAATGCAACTGCAAGGACGTCCTTTCCAAGACCGATCGGCGGGTTCGCGATTAAGACACCGGCCGCTTCATCGATCAGAAGTCTGAAAAGGAGCTGTTCAAGAGCGTCCGGAAGGCGAAGTGAGGAGGCGCTAGCTACGCCGCGCTCGGCTTTCGGCTGCTCGTGCCCAGACGCTTGTCGAGATAGGCGTTGACCTGCTCCATCAGCACGTCGATCTTCTGATCGAAAAAGTGGTTGGCGGCCGGCACGATCTTCTGCTCGATCACGATGCCCTTCTGGGTCTTGAGCTTCTCGACCAGGGTGGTGACGTCCTTGTGCGGCACCACCGCATCCTTGTCGCCGTGGATGATCAGGCCGGACGAGGGGCAGGGCGCAAGGAACGAGAAGTCATAGAGATTGGCGGGCGGCGCGATCGAGATGAAGCCCTCGATTTCCGGTCGCCGCATCAGGAGCTGCATGCCGATCCACGCGCCGAAGGAAAAACCCGCGATCCAGCAGGAGCGGGCCTCCGGATTGATGGTCTGCGCCCAGTCCAGCGCCGCCGCCGCATCCGACAGCTCTCCGACGCCGTGATCGAACGAGCCCTGGCTGCGTCCGACGCCGCGAAAGTTGAAGCGCACCACCGAGAAATTGCGGTGCACGAAGGCGTAATAGAGCTGGTAGACGATCTGGTGATTCATCGTCCCGCCGAATTGCGGGTGCGGATGCAGGATCAGCGCCAGCGGCGCGTTCTTTTGCGCGGCCGGATGGTACCGGCCTTCGATGCGTCCCGCTGGACCGGTGAAGATGACCTCGGGCATGGGGATTAACCTCGACTGGTGCGGCAGGACGCTCAGGAGGGCGCCGCGCGGGTTCTAGAGCGCGCTTGACGTCGATATCCGGCGCACGTATTTTTTTAGAACTATTCTAATGTGGATGCGCCCTCCGGGTGCAACCGCTCAAGGCTGCCGGGAGCGACGGCGGGTTCTACCACAAGGCCGGGGGCGAAATGCAAGCTTTCTTGCAGCGTTGTGCTAGGAGAGCCCATCCAAAGCTGGCTCTGGTATTTGAGTAGCATGACAGAGCGTGTCTATCTCGACTGGAATGCATCCGCCCCGCTGCGCCCGGAAGCCCGCGCGGCGGTGCTGGCGATGCTTGACCGGACGGGAAACCCATCGTCGGTGCATGCCGAGGGCAGGGTCGCCCGGGAAGCGATCGAACGTGCGCGCGGCGAGGTCGCAGCGCTTGTCGGTGTTGAGCCCGGCTCCGTCATTTTCACCTCCGGCGCCACCGAGGCAAACGCGCTGGCGTTGTCTCCCGGCTGGGCGCGTCAGCCCGGCGATCGTGCATTCGAGCGCATTCTGGTGTCCGGGGCGGAACATCCCTCGGTGCGTGAGGGCGGCCAGTTCGGCCGCGACCAGATCGAGCTGATCCCGGTGGATGCACAGGGGGTGGTCGATCTCGGCGCGCTGCGGGCGCTGCTGGCCGGCGGTCCGGCGCTGGTTTCCGTCATGCTGGCCAATAACGAGACTGGCGTTATTCAACCGATTTCCGAGGTTGCTCGGATCGTTCACGAGGCCGGCGGCGTGCTGCATGTCGATGCGGTGCAGGCACCAGGACGAATGCGGTGTAATTTCAGAGAGTTGTGTGCTGATCTTCTAACGCTGTCTGCGCATAAGATCGGCGGACCTCGCGGTGTGGGTGCGCTGGTCCGCAAAGCCGGCCTTCATCTGGAGGGGGCACTGATCCGCGGCGGCGGGCAGGAGCGCGGCCTGCGCGGCGGCACCGAGAATGTGCCGGGGATCGCCGGCTTTGGCGCGGCTGCGGCCGCCATTACCGCCCGGCACGTCGAGGAAATCGGCCATTCCCAGCGCGTGCGCCACCGGCTCGAGGCTGCTTTACGAGCGGTCACGCCCGACATCGTCATCTTCGGCGAGGGGGTTGAAAGGTTGCCAAATACCACCTTTTTCTCGCATCGCGGTTTGCTGGCCGAAACAGTGGTTATCGGATTCGATCTTGCAGGCGTGGCAGTGTCATCCGGATCCGCTTGTTCCTCGGGCAAGGTCCAGCCTTCCCAGGTGCTGGCGGCGATGGGCGTCGATCCGGCGCTGGCGCGGGGGGCGATCCGGGTCTCGACGGGCTATTCGACCACCGACGCGGACATCGATCGCTTTCTAAGTGCTTGGACAAAGCTCGCTGAATCACTACTTAAGAGGCGAAAATCCATCGCCGCTTGAGCGGCTTTGCGGAGGGAAACCGACGCTGGGCCTTTAGACCATAACCGACAGATCCGCTGCGGTCCTTGAAACCGCGAGGGGAGAAGAGAATGCCGGCCGTACAGGAGACCGTCGAACAGGTTCGCCGTATCGACGTCGATCAATACAAATACGGGTTCGAGACGCTCATCGAATCCGAAAAGGCTCCCAAGGGCCTCAACGAAGACATCGTCCGTTTCATCTCGGGCAAGAAGAACGAGCCACAATGGATGCTCGACTGGCGGCTTGATGCCTATCGCCGCTGGCTGACCATGCGTGAGCCGACCTGGGCCCGCGTCTCGTATCCAAAGATCGACTTCCAAGACCTTTACTATTACGCGGCGCCGAAGAAGAACGCCGCGCCGAAATCACTCGACGAGGTCGATCCGGAAATTCTGCGCACCTATGAGAAGCTCGGTATTCCGCTGCGCGAGCAGGAGATCCTGGCGGGCGTCGAACGCCCGGAAGGGGAGCGGCGCGTGGCCGTCGACGCGGTGTTCGATTCGGTTTCGGTCGCGACCACCTTCAAGGCCGAACTTGCGAAAGCCGGCGTGATCTTCATGCCGATCTCGGAGGCGCTGCGCGAGCATCCCGAACTCGTGCGCAAGTATATCGGCTCCGTGGTGCCGGTGACCGACAATTTCTATGCGACGCTCAACTCCGCGGTGTTCTCCGACGGCTCTTTCGTCTACGTGCCGCCGGGGGTGCGCTGCCCGATGGAGCTGTCGACTTACTTTCGCATCAACGAGAAGAATACCGGCCAGTTCGAGCGCACGCTGATCATCGCCGACAAGGGCTCCTATGTGAGCTATCTCGAAGGCTGCACCGCGCCGATGCGCGACGAGAACCAGCTGCATGCGGCGGTGGTGGAACTCATCGCGCATGACGACGCCGAGATCAAATATTCGACGGTGCAGAACTGGTATCCCGGCGACTCGGAAGGCCGGGGCGGCATCTACAATTTCGTCACCAAGCGCGGCGATTGCCGCGGCAGAAATTCCAAGATTTCCTGGACGCAGGTCGAGACCGGCTCCGCGATCACCTGGAAGTACCCGAGCTGCATTTTGCGCGGCGACGGCTCGCGCGGCGAATTTTATTCGATCGCGATCTCTAACGGCATGCAGCAGGTCGATTCCGGCACCAAGATGATCCATCTCGGCAAGAACACGACGAGCCGGATCATCTCCAAGGGTATCTCGGCGGGCCGTTCGCAGAACACCTATCGCGGGCTCGTGTCGGCGCATCGCAAGGCGACCGGCGCGCGCAACTTCACCAATTGCGATTCGCTGCTGGTGGGCGACAAATGCGGCGCGCACACCATCCCGTATCTGGAGGCCAAGAATTCGTCGGCCGTGTTCGAGCACGAGGCCACCACCTCGAAAATCTCCGAGGACATGCTGTTCTATTGCCGCCAGCGCGGGCTCTCCGCCGAAGAGGCGACCGCGCTTGTGGTCAACGGCTTCGTCAAGGACGTGCTGCAACAGCTGCCGATGGAATTCGCAGTCGAAGCGCAGAAGCTGATCTCGATCAGCTTGGAGGGGAGCGTGGGATGACGGACACATTCCGATCTGCTGCGACTGCCTGCCTCGCCCAGAACAAGCCCGCCGGCGATCTCGTTGATTGCGTCGCCGAACATTTCCCCGATGTTGAAGTCTATCGCGAGGACGACGACCTCATCATCAAGGGCGGCAGCCGCTTTCTGGTGGTGCGCCGGGACGGCCCCGATGCGTTCCGCATCACCGAAAATGTTGCCGTGCCGTCGACCAACACGGTTGATGCCGGCGGCGGCCGCCATACCACACTGAGCGAACTGATCGACGAGATCGTCACGCTCGACGACTGACTGGATTGACACCATGCCTCTGTTGGAAGTGAAGAACCTGCACGTCGAGATCGGCGGCAAGAAGATACTGAACGGCCTCGACCTCACGGTCGAGAAAGGCCGGGTGCATGCGATCATGGGTCCGAACGGCTCGGGCAAGTCGACGCTGTCCTATGTCCTGGCCGGCAAGGACGATTACGACATTACCGAAGGTGAAATCCTGTTCGACGGCGAAAGCATCGCCGAGATGGAGCCGGACGAGCGGGCGGCGAAAGGGCTGTTCCTCGCCTTCCAGTATCCGATCGAGATTCCCGGCGTCGCCACTATGACGTTCCTGCGCACCGCGGTGAATGCGCAGCGCAAGGCGCGTGGTGAACCCGAAATGTCGACGCCCGACTTCATGAAAAGGGTGCGCGAAGCTGCGGGCGAACTCGGGATCAGCCAGGAGATGCTGCGCCGCGCGGTCAATGTCGGATTTTCCGGCGGCGAGAAGAAGCGCAACGAGATCCTGCAGATGGCGATGCTGCAGCCGCGGCTTGCGGTGCTCGACGAGACCGATTCCGGACTCGACATCGATGCGCTGAAGATCGTGGCCGACGGGGTCAACGCCTTGCGCTCGCCGGAACGCGCCTTTGTCGTCATCACGCATTACCAGCGTCTGCTCGATTACATCGTCCCCGATGTCGTTCACGTGCTGTCAAAGGGCCGCATCGTGCGCACCGGCGGCAAGGAGCTTGCGCTGGAGCTCGAAGAGAAGGGCTACGCGCAATATCAGGACGAGGCGGCGTGAGGCCCGAACTACCATGGCCGAACTGAAAGTCATCAAGACCGCTGCCGAACAAGACCTCGCCGAGGCCTTTGCCGGCGCGCGCGCGCGCCTACCGGGCGCGGCCTCCGTGAAGTCGCTGCGCGAGAATGCATTTCGGACCTTTGAGACGAAGGGCCTGCCGCATCGCCGGGTCGAGGAATGGAAATATACCGACCTGCGCGCGCTCATGCGCGATGCCAAGCCGCTCGCGCCCGTGCCGGATGTGGTCGCAAAGCTAACGGCGAAGGCGCAGGCGACCGCGTTGGACGCTGCCAGAGCGCGGCGCATCGTGATCGTCGACGGTGTGTTCGCCGCCGATCTTTCCGATCTGTCGGAGCTCGAAGCAGGGTTGTCGATCGGCTCATTGGCCGATGCCTTGTCGCGAGGCGAGGCAGACACGGTGGAACGGCTTGCCCGGCCGTCGTCGCTCGCCGACGACCCGGCCTTCGCGCTCAACACCGCGATGATGAGCGACGGCGTCGTGATCCGGGTGGCGGACGGCGCAAAAATCCAGCGGCCGGTCCAACTCGCCTACGTGACCACCGCCGCCAAGGCGGCGTCGGTCTTCACCCGCTCGCTGGTCAGTGTCGGAAAACGGGCTGCGGTTTCGATCTTCGAGAGCCACGACAGCGCAGACCAGACCGAAAATCAGGTCAACCATGCTCTCGATGTGGCAGTCGCGGATGAGGCGCGGTTCGATCACGTGAAGATCGGCCGCGACGGCGACCGCACGCTGCATGTTGCAACCTTGCTCGCCGAACTCGGGGCGAAATCGCATCTGAACAGCTTTACCTTCACCGCGGGCGGCGCCGTCACCCGCAACCAGATCGCAATCAGGCTCGGCGGCAGCGAGACCCATGCCGCGATCCGCGGCGCAAGCCTCCTCAAGGATCGCCAGCACGCGGATAATACGCTGGTGGTCGATCATGCCGTCAGCCATTGCGAGAGCCGTGAATTGTTCAAGGCGGTGCTCGACGGCGAGAGCCGCTCCGTGTTCCAGGGTAAAATCATCGTCAAGCCGCATGCGCAGAAGACCGATGCCAAGATGGCGACGCATGCGCTGCTGCTGTCCGAAGACGCCGAGGCCGACGCCAAGCCCGAACTGGAAATCTTCGCCGACGACGTGGTCTGCGGCCATGGCGCGACGGCGGGTGCGCTCGACGACGAACTCTTGTTCTATCTGAGGGCGCGCGGCATTCCCCAGAAGGAAGCCGAGGCGCTGATGGTCGAAGCCTTTGTCGGTGAAGCGGTGGAAGCGGTTGAAAACGAGGCCATGCGCGAGGCATTGATGGACATGGTGCGCGGCTGGCTGAGGGCGCGGGCCTGACCATGCATCCAGCAGTCATCAACGGCTCCTATGACGTTGCCCGGATCCGGGAAGACTTTCCCGCATTGTCGATGCAGGTCTATGGCAAGCCGCTGATCTATCTCGACAACGCTGCGTCGGCGCAAAAGCCGAATGCGGTTCTGGACCGCATCCAGCGCGCCTATACGAGCGAATATGCCAACGTGCATCGCGGCCTGCATTATCTCGCCAATGCAGCGACCGACGCCTATGAGGGCGCGCGCGAGATCGTGGCGAAATTCCTGAATGCGCCGCGCAAGGAAGAAGTGATCTTCACCCGCAACGCCACCGAGGCGATCAATCTCGTGGCTTATACCTTCGGCCGTGAGCGGCTGAAGGAGGGCGACGAGATCGTGCTCTCGATCATGGAGCACCATTCCAATATCGTGCCATGGCATTTCCTGCGCGGGCGGCAGGGCGCCGTCATCAAATGGGCGCCAATCGACGACGACGGCAATTTCCTGATCGACGAATTCGAGAAGCTGCTGACCCCGCGCACCAAAATGGTCGCGATCACTCATATGTCGAATGCGCTCGGTACCTATGTCCCGGTGAAGGACGTCGTACGGATCGCGCATGCGCGCGGTATTTCGGTGCTGGTCGACGGCAGTCAGGCGGCCGTGCATCTGCCGGTCGACGTGCAGGATATCGGCTGCGATTTCTATGTCTTTACCGGGCACAAGATTTACGGTCCCTCCGGCATCGGCGTGCTCTGGGGCAAGTCCGCGCATCTTGAGGCGATGCCGCCGTTCAACGGCGGCGGCGAAATGATCCGCGAAGTGTTCGAGGATCGCGTTACCTATGGCGATCCCCCGCATAAATTTGAAGCAGGAACGCCGCCGATCGTGCAGGCGATCGGGCTCGGAGCGGCAATCGAATACGTCAATTCGATCGGCAAGGATCGGATCAAGGCGCACGAGGACGGGCTGATCCGCTATGCCCATGACAGACTGCGGGAGATCAACTCGCTGAAAATCATCGGCCAGGCGAAACAGAAAGGCGCTGTGGTATCGTTCGAAATGCGTGGCGCGCATCCCCATGACATCGCGACCATCATCGACCGTTCGGGCGTCGCGGTCCGGGCCGGAACCCATTGCGTGATGCCGCTGTTGAACCGGATCGGGGTGACCGCGACCTGCCGGGCGTCGTTCGGGCTCTATAATACGAAGGACGAAGTCGACAGCCTTGCCGCGGCCCTCATCAAGGCACAGGATTTCTTCGCATGAGCGACGACATCAAGACCGAAGAGACCAAAGCTGCCCTGATGGCCACCCCAGCCGGGGAAGCGGCTGCGGCACCGCAAGAGTCCGCGCTGCCTCAAGAAGAGATTGCGCGACTGACCGACGACATCGTTTCCGCGCTCAAGACTGTCTACGACCCGGAGATCCCGGCGGACATCTACGAACTCGGCCTGATCTACAAGGTCGATATCAAGGACGATCGCACCGTCGATGTCGACATGACTTTGACCACGCCGAATTGTCCGGCCGCCGCCGAATTGCCGATGATGGTGGAGAATGCGGTCGCAAGCGTGCAGGGGGTCGGTCCGGTCAAGGTGCAGGTCGTTTGGGATCCGCCATGGGATCCGAGCCGGATGTCCGACGAGGCGCGGCTCGTTCTGAACATGTGGTGATGGCCTGGCCGCTCAAACTCGGCCGTGTGCTGGAAACGGCGCTTTACGTCGACGACCTCCAACGCGCGGCGGCGTTCTACGAACGGGTGCTCGGCCTGACGCCGCTGACCAGCGACAGCCGTTTCCGTGCTTATGACGCTGGCGGCGTCAATGTTCTGCTGATTTTTCTGCGCGGGGCGACCCTGGAGACCGTGCAACTGCCCGGCGGCACCATCCCGCCGCATGACGGACACGGCCCGCTGCACATCGCCTTTGCCATCGGCGCCGATGAACTGTCAGTATGGGAGGGGCGGCTTGGCGAGCACGGTGTCGCGATCGAAGGACGGACCGAGTGGCCGCGGGGCGGGCGTAGCGTCTATTTTCGCGATCCCGATGGGCACCTTCTGGAACTGGCGACCCCCGGGCTCTGGACGATCTATTGATGGAGCAAATCCAGTCTCCCCGCACTTCACGGCGCAAATTTCATTGCTATCTTAGGAGCACACGAGTCCCGAACCGGACCTTGAATCCGGCGACAGGAGAATAACCCGATGGCCACAGCCCGACCAAGGCCCCAGGTGATGCGGCTCACCGAAGCCGCCGCCGACCGCATCAAGGAATTGATGGCGAAATCCGAGCGCCCGATCGCGGGCTTGCGCGTCGGCGTGCGCAATGGCGGCTGCGCCGGAATGGCCTACACCATGGAATATGCCGAGACCGCGAACCCGGCCGACGAGGTTGTCGAAGACAAGGGCGTACGCATCCTGATCGACCCGAAGGCCGTGCTGTTCCTGCTCGGCACCGAGATGGACTACAAGATCGACAAGCTGTCCGCCCAATTCGTGTTCAACAATCCGAACCAGACCTCGGCCTGCGGCTGCGGCGAGTCGGTGCAGTTGACGCCAGCTAAAGGCGAGGGTGTGGAAGCCGGCGCGCATTGAGGCAACTGCCCTGGGGCGCGCCATGGACCCCGACTATCTCAGCGACCTGTTCGCATCCTTCCGCCCAGTGGCGGTGCGGCGCATGTTCGGCGGCGCCGGCATTTACGCCGACGGTGTAATGTTCGCGCTCCTGTCGTCGGACGGGACAATCTACCTCAAGGTCGACGACGGCAACGAGGCGGATTTCGTCCGCGAGCATCTGCCGTCCTTCGCGCCGCTCATGACGAGCGGAAAACATGCCGTCATGCCGTACCGCAAGATGCCAGAGCGGCTTTACGATGATCCGGAGGAGGTTGCGCAATGGGCGGCGCGCGCGCTGGCCGCAGCACAGCGAAAGGCCGTGACCAAAGCCAAAGCAAAATCGAAGCGGCAGCCGGTCAGGCGACGGCGGCAGCAGGCGCGGCGGTGACTTCGGGATCGGTATCGCAGATCACGCGGTTGCGGCCGGCGCGCTTGGCCGCATAAAGACAGGTGTCGGCGCGGCCGATCAGCGACTGGGCATTGTCCCCGCGGCGGAGCGCCGCGACCCCGATCGATATGGTGACGCGGCCCAGATGCTCGCCGGTGGAGCGCTTCATCAGTTCCTTGCTCATCACCGCGCGGCGGATATGCTCGGCAACCGTAACCGCAGAGCGCATCACGGTGTTCGGCAGGATCACGACAAACTCTTCGCCGCCATAGCGCGCGGCGATGTCCTGTCCCTTGACGTTCTGCTTGACGCATTGGGCAACCAGCCGGAGCACCTGGTCTCCGGTAAGATGGCCATAGGTGTCGTTGAAATTCTTGAAGTGATCGATATCGGTGAGCAGAAGCGAAAGCGATTCATTCTCCGAGAATGCTTCGGCGATCGCCTTGTCCAGGGCTTCGTCGAAAAACTTCCGGTTCGAGAGCGACGTGAGCGGATCGGTCAGGCTTTCGTTACGAGCGACTTCGAGATGCCGTTGCAATTGGTTGATTTCGAGCTTGGAGGCGGTCAGGCGCTCTTCAAGCTTGTGGTTGACTTCCTGCATCTCCCGTGACGTCTCGACCAGACTTTCCACGATTGCGCGCAGTTCGTTGCGATCGGCCGCGGGCAATTCGCGCGAGACGCCGGCGAGATTCTCCGAGCAGGTGCTGGTCGAACCGATCGCCACATCGACCATTGCCATGACCTGATCAATCTCATCGACTACCTTGCTGCCGACATTGTCGATGCGTTCGCTGAGGCGGGTCGGCGAGAGAAAGGTGTTACAGATGCGCTCGACATCGGCGTCGCTGAGACGGCCGCGGCGGGCGAGAATCTCGTTGATGGTTTCGTTGAGCGAGGGATGATAGCCCGTCGCGTAGCAATACCACACTTCGAAATTGCGGGGAGTAGCGGGCTGGCGGAGGGCTTTGATCTGTCCGATGGCGATTTCGGCGAACGCCATGGTTCGCTCGTGTTCGTCGTCGGTGGTCGCCATCGTTGGCCCCCGCAAGGCAAGCAATCAATAACCGGCTGCCCCGCCGGCGGCAGCCGCTGCAGCAATGTTTCCAACCTAGGGCAGACTGGTGAACGAGGTGTAAATGACGGCGTGAGAGGCCGCGTGCCTTGCGCGCGGCGGAAGCGATTTAGCCCGGCAGGGCTCAGGCTTTCAGGCGGACCGGACGCAGCAGGAAGGCGGGCAGGTGAGAGTGGTCGGCCTCAAGCTCAGCCGCCGGTTGCGGACGTCTGCGGGCCTGATCGATGCGGGTGACCTTCGGCATGTCTTGTGCGTCCTCGGTCTTGGCGCCGCGGCGCGGCGGGCGCCGTCCCTTGGAGCGCTCTGCGCCTGCGCGCGGGGCGTGAACCGCGGTGTCGCGAGGTTCTGAAGTCTGCTGGTCCGGCGCGGGAAAACCGGCGGCGACCGGGATCGGCTGTCCGATCAGCTTCTCGATGGCGGCGACCGCCTTGTGGTCGGCAGGGGTGGCAATGGTGTAGGCGGTACCGGACTTGCCGGCGCGGCCGGTGCGGCCGATGCGATGAACGTAATCGTCGGCGTGGAAGGGAACGTCGAAATTGAGCACATGGCTCACATCGGGAATATCGAGGCCGCGCGCGGCGACATCGGAGGCGATCAGCAGATCGGCCTCGCCTTTGCGGAATTTGTCGAGGGCCGCCATCCGCGAGGTTTGATCCATGTCGCCGTGCAGGGCGACCGCGTTGAAGCCGTGCTTCACCAGCGAACGATGCAACAGCGCCACCTCGCGCTTGCGATTGCAGAACACGATGGCGTTCTTGAAATTCTCGGTGGTGTTGCGGATGATGCGCCGCAACGTCTCCCGCTTCTCGTGCGGTTCGCGGCCGCATTTGACCAACTGCTGGGTGATGGTGGCAGCGGCGGTTGCGGGCTTTGCCACTTCGACCTTCACCGGGCTCGACAGGAATTGCTCGGTGATGCGCCGGATTTCCGGCGGCATGGTTGCGGTGAAAAACAGAGTCTGCCGGGTGAAGGGCACCAGCTTGCAGATGCGCTCGATGTCGGGGATGAAACCCATATCGAGCATGCGATCGGCTTCGTCGATCACCAGCAGTTCGACGCCGGTCAGCAGAAGGCGTCCGCGTTCGAAATGATCGAGCAGACGGCCCGGGGTTGCGATCAGCACATCGACGCCGCGGGTGAGCTTGGCGTCCTGATCGTCGAACGAAACACCACCGATCAGAAGCGCGACATTCAGCTTCTGACCGGCGCCGTATTTCTCGAAATTTTCCTGCACCTGGGCGGCGAGCTCGCGGGTCGGCTCCAGGATCAGCGTGCGCGGCATGCGGGCCCGCGCGCGGCCGGCTTCCAGCATGGTGATCATCGGCAGCGTAAACGCCGCGGTCTTTCCGGTGCCGGTCTGGGCAATGCCGAGGACATCGCGCCTTGCCAGCACGTGCGGGATCGCCTGCGATTGAATGGGGGTCGGGTTTTCGTAGCCTGAGGCCTTAACGGCGGCCAAAACTTTTTCGGACAAACCGAGTTGGGAAAAGGACATATAACCTCTAACGCCGCCCGCAGTCTGGGCTCGCGCCGGACCACCGAAGGATGACGTTTTGCGCGAGGGGGCGGTCGAATCTCTGTCGATCGGACCGTCGCCCGAAAATAGGGGCAGGGGGCCGAAAGTCAATGCCCGGCCAGCCGGTAAGTTAAATAAATACAAGCGTTTTCGCCGATTCTACGATGACGGGACCATGACATGAGTGATGCCGAAAGCCTGCCGATCCTGCTAATTCCGGGGCTTGGATGTACGGCCCGCCTCTATACCGAGCAATTGCCCGAGCTTTGGACCTTCGGGCCGGTCACGATTGCCGATCACCGGCGGGCCGACAGCATGGATGCCATCGCCCGCCAGATTCTGGACAACGCGCCGCCGAGCTTTGCGCTCGTCGGATTGTCCATGGGCGGCTATATCGCGCTCGCGATCATGCGGCTTGCTCCGGAGCGGGTGGCAAGGCTTGCGCTGCTCGATACCGGCTCGCGCGCCGACACGCCGGAGGCGGCGGAGCGGCGCAAGGCCTCGATCGCGCTGGCCGAGGCCGGCCGGCTCGACGAGATCAATGCGATGCTGTGGCCGGTTCTGGTGCACAAGGACCGGCAGGGTGACGCAGTATTGAAAAAAATCGCCGGCGATATGACGCTTGCTGCCGGGGCGGATGCGTTCGTGCGCCAGCAGATCGCGATCCTGAACCGGCCGGACTCTCGTCAGGGGCTTCCTGCTATCAAATGCCCGACGCTCGTTCTGGTCGGCGATGGCGACCAGCTCACGCCGCCCGCATTGTCGGAAGAGATGGCGGGGCTCATTCCCGGCAGCAAGCTCGTTGTGGTGCCTGATTGCGGACATCTGTCGACGCTGGAGCGGCCGCGAGCCGTGACAGATGCGCTGGTGGATTGGATGCGGTCTTAGCGCGTCACCCCGGCCCGGCGCCGACACTGCGTCGAAGCCATCGCGCAGTCCACCCAAGCACCCGCCCGTCGATCACCAGCAGCGCCGCGCCGATCACAAGCGCACCTGTCGCCTCGCGCAGGCCCAGCGTTTCGTCCAGGGCAAAATGCGCAAGCAAGATGGTGCTAACCGGCATGAGCAGGGTGACCAGCATCACGTTGGTGGCTCCGGATCGTGCTAGAATTCGATAGAAGACCAGGTAGGCGATGCTGGTTGCGAAAATACCGAGACCGACGAGGGAAAGCCACGTGCCCGCGCTTGGCATCGCCAACGTCCACGGCCGGTCGATCGCGATCATGAGCATGAACAACACCGCGCTCGAACACAGAACCTGACAGAAGGCCGATGTCAGCGGCGGCACACCCTGCAGCCTGCGGCGGCCCCACAGGGCGGAAAAGCCGTAGGAGACAGCAGCGCCGAGGCACAAAAGGATGCCGACGGACTGCGCCGATGCGAATTCGGCGCCGGTGCCGCGCAGAATGACGACGCCGGCGAGGCCCATCAGAACCCCGGCAACCTTGTGCGTCGTCAGCTTTTCCTCGCCGAAGGCAGCAGTCACGATCAAGGTGAAAAGCGGCGTCGTGGCATTGACGATCGAAGCAAGGCCGCTTGTCGTCAGCGCCTGGCCTGCTGCCACAAGCGCGAACGGGATCACATTGTTCAGCAGCCCCATTACAAAGAATGGCATCCAGCCATGCAGTCCTCGCGGCAGGGCGGTGCGGAAGACCAGGACCAGCGGCAAAAGAAACAGCGCACCGAAGGCGACACGGCCGAACACGACCGCGACTGGCGGCAGTTCTCGCAGGGCCAGCCCCGCGAACACGAATCCAACGCCCCACAGGATCGAGAGGAAAACCAGCAACGCGGCGTCGGTCCGGTCGATCTGGCCGGTCGGTTTGTTCATGCGGGCGGGCCAGATGTTAGTTGCCGGATTCGGCCGAACCATGCACCTGCGGCACCACGAATGCCACCCGGTTTCAAGGCCACAGCCGGTGACGGATCCGCCGGTAATTTGGCTTCAAGGATAAACGTGCGCACCTGACAGGGGTGCTTCTGCTAGACTTTCTGGGAGTGACGCTTTCTTTGTTCGCAGCGTGGAATGACAGCGCGAATGCGCAGAAGGCCGGTGCCATGATCCACACGCTCAATCCGTCGCCGGAAACGGTGCATTGGGGCTATTTCGATGCCGGCCTGAAGCCGGTTCTGACGGTTGAGTCCGGCGACACGGTCGTCATCGCGACGGTGTCGGGTGCGCCCGCTCACCTGCCGGCGGCCGGGTTCGCGATCCCAGCAGAATTGCCTGCCATCCACGCGGCTGTCCCGCAAAAGCTCGGACCGCATATTCTGACCGGTCCGATCGCCGTGCGCGGCGCCAAAGCGGGGCAGGTGCTGGAATTGCGGATACGTGAGATCGCACCGAATTGCACATGGGGTTACAACGTCATGCGTCCGGGCTTCGGCGCATTGCCGGACGACATCACGCATGAACGTGTGGTTCACATTCCGCTCGACCTGAAAACCAAAACAGCGCGCCTGGCATGGGGCGCCGAACTCCCGTTGCGGCCGTTCTTCGGCGTCATGGGCCTGGCGCCGCCCGCGATCGAAGGCGCGGTGTCTTCGGTGCCGCCGCATCGCAGCGGCGGCAATATCGACTGCAAGGAGCTGGTAGCGGGTTCAATTCTCTATCTGCCGATCGCCGTCGATGGCGCCTTGTTCTCGGCTGGCGACGGTCACGGCGCACAGGGTGACGGCGAGGTCTGCCTGACCGCCATCGAAACCGGGCTGACCGGCACTTTCGAATTCCACCTGCGGGACGATCTGCGGCTCGACTGGCCGCAGGCCGAAACGCCGACCCATGTCATCACCATGGCCTTCGATCCCGATCTCGATCGCTGTGCCGAACTGGCGCTACGGCAGATGATCGACCTCATCGTTGCGCGTAGGGGGCTGTCGTTCGAGGATGCCTACATGCTCTGCAGTCTTGCTGCCGACCTGCGCGTGACTCAGATCGTCAACCGCAACAAGGGCGTTCACATGATGCTGGACAAGCGCTACCTGGATGCGCCGTGATGCATAAGCAACTCAGGCTCTGCTACAGGTCGTGATGCCGAACAGGCTATAGGCCGGGCAATTGCCGATCACGGCGGTGACGATCGGTACGATGCCTATCCAGCCGATCCAATTCCAGCCGGTCTGCGGAAAGCCGAGCGGGATGGCGAAGGCGATCAGCAGGATGCCGACGACAACCCGGATCGCGCGATCCAGCATTCCCATATTGACGGTCATGGCAATAAGCCTCCTCGCAAAACTATATTCATCTTGAGCGCGCTTTGCCGGAGCGGCGTTGACGTGCGTCAATAAACCGAAGACCCCAAGGTATTGGGTGGGCTCACAAGCCTGTGAGACGCTATCCCTTGGCGCGGGCGCGCTGGATGCCGAGCGCAATGATGCGGCGGAGCATTTCCGAATATTTCATGCCGTCGTAGGCGGCAGCTTCGGCGAACACCTCGTGCCGGGCGATTTCCGGATTGGGATTGGCTTCCAGGAAGTACGGTACACCGTCGGCGGAGAGGCGGAAGTCGATCCGGGCATAGCCGTCGAGTTCGAGCGTGCGGCAGATGCGGCGCGTCAGGTTCTGGATGCGCTTGTAGAGGTCAGGCGGCAGATCCGTTGCCGGACCCTGCAATATACCGCGCTCCTCCTGATATTTGACGTCGAACTTCACCTTGGCGGTTGCGATCTTGCTGGCGGCATCGCCGAAATAGAGCTCCCAGATCGGCAGAACGCGCATCCGTTTGTTGCCGATGACGCCGACATAGAGTTCGCGGCCGTCGATATATTGCTCGGCGATCGCGGCGGTGCCGATCTTCTCGTGAACGAAGGCGACGCGCTCGGCAAGCTTTTCGTCGTTGTCCACGATGGATTTCTGCGCGATGCCAAGCGACGCATCCTCGCTCAGGCTTTTCACGATCAGCGGAAACAGCAGTCGCGGCGGCCGTGTCACCTTCTTGTTCATCGGAAACACCGCAAAGGCCGGTACCGGAATGCGATGATAGTGCAGCAGCTTTTTCGACAGATCCTTGCCGCGCGACAGCATCAGGCCGCGCGGATTGCAGCCGGTATAAGGAATGCGGGTGAGTTCGAGATAGCTCGCGACATTCTGGTCGTAAGCCGGTTCGCCGTGAAATTCCTCCAGGAGATTGAACACGATGTCAGGCTGGAACGAGTCGATCTCGGCGCGGATCGGACGCAGCTCGTGTTGTACGCCGAGAACGCGTACTTCATGGCGCGCCTTGCGTAAGGTGTTGACGACATCATAGCCGGTCTTGAAGGCAATGATGTCCTGCTCGCTGTATCCCTTGATGGAATCTGGCGGCATCTGTTCCGGATGCAGCAGCACCAGAACGCGCGTTCTTTTCATAGAGCGAACCATTGTCGGCGCGACGGACTATAGAGCGAATGCACCGTTTTGGCCGTTAACAATACAGTGAAATCTGCCAGCAATTGACGCTCCGATCCCGGCGCGCGCAATTTCAGCTCGCGGCTGCGGTCGATCATATCATCAAGAACGGAGTCAAGCGTGAGCTGATATTCGCCGGTCCAGCGCGCAATGGTCTGCCGGAAGTAGGAGCGGTGACGGCGGATAAAGGAAGCCGCGGTCGGCGCGTTACGATGCCGTGGTTCGGCAGAGAAGATGCGCTGCAACTCCCGATCGTAGGTGCGCGGTGTATTCAGCGCATAAAGCGCGATCTTCTTGCGATAATGTTCGTCAAGCGTGGTGCCGATCTGGCTGAGCGGATGCACGGCCGCGCCGCGCGGCAATTGCGGGCGCGTACCGGCGATTTCGTTCATCAGTTCGTCGACATATTCGAGCTTGCGCAAGGCCGGCCAGTCAGCATAGCGCTTTTTCCAGTCGGAGCGCGGCGTCAGCCAGACCGCAAAGGTCTCCGCGAAATCCTCGTCGGGGTGGCTCTGCGCGTACCACAGCCGCAGGTGCTGCACGTAATTCTTGCTGGCCGGATTGGGCCGGTAGAATTTCGGATAGCGGGTCGTGGAGCTACCGAACATCTGCTGCCAGCGGCGACGACGATGCAGGCCAAAGGCATTCTGCACCACATGCCCGGCCTCGTGGCGCAGGATGCGCATGCAGTCCCGCCGGGTGCCGCCCTCGACGTCGATGATCATCTTGCGCTCGAGCTGCATCAGGCGCGGATGCGCCAGATAAAACGGCACCGCGATGCCAGGGGTGGTATCCGGGCTGAACCATTCGTCCGAAAGCCATGCATGGGGACGGATGCGAAGATCGCGCTCATCAAGCTCGGCCTGGAGGTCTTGCAGGCAATGCTCGATCCAGGTGGCTTCGATGGTGAGCTTCAGGTCCTTGAGCCTGAGCTTCAGCAGCCTGTCGTCCGGCCAGTCGGCCCATGCATGTTTACGGGGCATCTCGCTCTAGTTTCTCGGTTTGAGTCCGAGTTCCTTGGCGACAAGCGCGGTCCGCTCCGACTGTTCTTTGATGGTCTCGGCGAGTTCGGCTGGCCCGCCCGCCCGAACGATTTGCCCCGTCGCCAGCAGGCGGTCGGTAACCGTCTTGTCGGAGACGACGTCGATGACGTCGCGGGCGATGCGCTCGCGCAAGGCAAGCGGCATGTCCTTGGGACCATAAAGGCCGGCGGTGGTTTCGACGGCGAGGCCGCCGAAGCCCAGTTCGTGCACGGTCGGGATGTCGGGCGCGAAGGAGGCGCGGTCGCGGCTCGTTACCGCGAGGATGCGGATCTTGTCAGCCGACACCAGCGGCTGCACGATCGCGGCCGAGGTGATCAGGAAATCGATCTGATTGCCGGCGAGCGCGGTCGCGGCCTCGACGATATTCTTGAACGGAATTTTGGCGACGTTGAGCCCTTGCGTCTTGATGAAATAGTCGAGCGTGAAGTCCGGCACGCCCGGCGCGCCGGTCACGTTGAACTTGCCGGGCTGCGCCCGCACTGCCGCGACGAATTCATTGAGCGTCTTGTAGGGTGAGGAGGCCGGGACATTGGCCGTCAGCACGGTGTCGGTGACGCGCGCGATGGGCGTCATGTCGCGCTCGAAATTGTAGGTCAGCTTGTCGAGCGTATAGGGATGCGCCATGAAGGAGGCGCTCGAGGAGTAGAGCAGAGTGTGGTCGTCGTTGGCTTGGAGAAAGGCGTTGATGGCGAGCAGGCCGTCGGCGCCGGGCCGGTTTTCGATGACCACCGGCTGGCCCCACTTGGCCTGCAGCTTGTCGGTCATCAAACGTGCGGCGACGTCGGTGGCGGAGCCTGCGCCGAACGGCAGCACGAACTTGACCGGACGCTGGGGCCAAGTCTGGGCTGTCGTCTGGGCTGTCGTCTGGGCCTGTGCACCATCGCCAAGCAGCGGCAGGGCAATCGCCGCTCCGGCCAGCAGCAGCCACGCAGACTGCAACAAACGCATTCCGATTTTCATATCTTTTTCCTCCCGCCTTCGTGACTTCACTGTGATCGAACACATTGTCATTGATACCTGCGATTCCGCAGCGTCACAATTCGCTTGGCTTTGTGCCGGTTCAAGCATTTGAACTTCAACGCCGCGCCGTGCGACAGTAACGCACCGGGGCGGCGGACTGGCGGACAAAAGGGGGATCGATGCTATCAAGGATTATGTTCCTTGCCGCATTTGGGCTGCGCTCGGGCCCGCGCTGACGGTCCCTCCGGCCTTGGCCGAGAAACGCGTTGCGCTGGTCATCGGCAATGGCAGCTACCGGAATGTTACCCCGTTGCGGAAGGCCGCCAACGACGCCGAGCGGATGGCAAAGACCCTCGAGGGGCTGGGCTTCCAGGTCATCGCCGCCACCAATCAGGACCGCCGCGGCATGAGCGACAGCCTCACCGCTTTCGAGCACGCGCTCGGTCCCGGCGATACCGCCTTTTTCTTCTTCGCCGGCCATGGCTTCCAGATCAGGGGCGAGAATTATCTTTTGCCGACCGACATTCCGCTGGCGCTCGACGGCGAGGAGGAGAAGGTCCACGAGAATTCGTTCCTGGCGCGCCGCATCATGGAGCGGGTGAGGAACAAGGGCGCCCGCACCACCATTGTGGTCCTCGACGCCTGCCGCAACAATCCGTTCGAGCGCGCCGGGACCCGTAGCGTGCGGGGCAGCGGCGGCGGCCTTGCAGCAATGAGCGAGGAGGGCGCCTCCGTCATCTATTCGGCATCGGAAAACCAAACCGCCCTCGATTATATCTCTGACGACGACAAGGATCCCAATTCGGTATTCACTCGTTTCTTCGTCAAGGAACTGGAGACACCGGGGCTGTCGCTCGTTCAGGTGGCCAAGCGTGCCCAGGCGAGCGTCACCGCACTTGCCCGCAAGGCCAAGCACAATCAGCGGCCGGCCTATTGCGACGAGATTGTCGGCGACGTGGTGCTGAACGGCACGCTCGATCGGGCCAAGGCCAAGGAGACCATCCCGCAGCAGGTCGCCGCAGTGACGCCAGTGCAGCCATCGCCCCTGCCGCAGCGCAGTGAACCCGAGCAATTGAACGCGCCGCTCGCAAGCTTCATGCGCCACAATGCCGGCTGGTCGGTGACGCTCTCTTTCGCCGATCCGGTGACCGCGATTTCGTGGCGGTTCGGGGAGAGCGGCGCTTTCCGGGAAACCGGGCATCTCAACACGCTCGATCCGCGCACGCGCAAGCGCATGCCCAATCCTTCGATCCAGCTCGACGCCGACACGCCTGAAGGCACAATCTATGTCCGCTATGCCGATGCCCGCGGCGAATGGGCCGAGCCTTCCCGATCAAGTTCGATCCGGGCGGCGCGCTGGAAAGGAGCCAGCGGGAAATCCTGGAGATGACCTCTGGCAGCTGGCTGTCCTTCCGCCAATTCAACGGACTGATGATGTATTACAAGCACCTCGTCTCGTATCGCTGCGCGATCCGCGAGGTGAAGATCGGCATCGATTCCACCGTGCCGGATCAGAAGCTCGCCATGCCGCCCTGCGATCCGCGCAACCCGTCCGCAATCCCGTCGAGCGCGCAGCCCTAAATGAAACTGCCGCCCAATACCAAGGTGATGTCGGTCGAGTTGACCTATCGCGACGGTACCACCTCGGAGGTGAAAACGTTTCGCGCCGATCCGCGCGGGAACAGGTAGCCAGCGCGCTGATCGTCCAGCCGATCCGGCAAAAAGACCTTTGCCGCTCCCGCGAACCCGGCTAACACCGCCCAAAAGCCGTCACGGGATCGAATATTTCAAATGCGGACACAGGTTGGAATTATTGGCGCGGGCCCGGCCGGGCTGATGCTGTCGCATCTTCTGCATCTCAACGGGATCGACTCAATCATCGTCGAAAATCGCAGCCGCGATTATATCGAGCAGCGCATCCGGGCCGGACTGATCGAGCAATGGGCCGCCGACATGCTGACCGAAACCGGGGTCGGCGCGCGCATGCAAAAGGAAGGCATGTTCCACGACGGCAATTATCTTTGCTTCAACGGCGAGGCCCATCACCTCAATTTCCGCAAGCTGGTCGGCAAGGGCATCACGATCTACGGCCAGCAGGAAGTGGTGAAAGATCTGGTGGCGCAGCGGCTTGCCGATGGCGGGCAGATCATCTTCGAGGTCGACGACACCAAGGTCCATGATATCGGCACCGACAAGCCCTCGATCACGTTCCGCCACGATGGCAAGGATCAGCGGATCGATTGCGATTTCGTCGCCGGCTGTGACGGCTTCCACGGCATCTGTCGCCCGGCTTTTCCGGCCGGTGCGCTGACCTTTTACGACCGTGAATATCCCTTCGGCTGGCTCGGTATTCTGTCGGAATCGCCGCCGCCGGACGAAGAGCTGATCTATGCCTATCACGACCGCGGCTTTGCGCTTTACACCATGCGCTCGCCGACGCTGGCGCGGCTCTATATCCAGGTCGAGCCCGACGAGGACGTGGCGAACTGGCCCGACGACCGTATCTGGGACGAGCTGCATACCCGGCTCGGCGGCACCCGCAAGCTGCAGGAGGGACCGATCCTGCAAAAGGGAGTCACCGCGATGCGCAGCTTCGTCTGCGAGCCGATGCAGACCGGACGATTGTTTCTTGCGGGCGACGCCGCCCATATCGTGCCGCCGACGGGCGCCAAAGGTATGAACCTGGCGCTCGCCGATGTGCGCATGCTGGCGCGCGCTCTCGATGCTTTTTACAAAATGAAAAAAACCGAGCTGCTCGAGGGTTATTCGAAGACCTGCCTGGAACGGGTGTGGAAGGCGCAGCGCTTTTCCTGGTGGATGACGCAGATTTTCCACGTTTTCCCGGACGAAGTTCCGTTCGACCGCCGCAGGCAACTGGCCGAGCTCGACTACATCGCCCGCTCGCGTGCGGCGCAAACCTCGCTCGCAGAGCAATATACCGGCCTGCCCATCGAGTGACGACGCGCCTGCGCGCGTTTTGCCGGCGAATGCCTTAACTTGCGCCTTGCGCCGTGGCACCGCTATGGTGCGACTCGCAACGGCCGCTCGGCGTTATCGCCGCAAGACAAGGCCTGCAAGGGAGGTTCGCATGGCAACACGGTGGGGCCTTCGGGCGTCGCTCGGACTTATGGCGCTCGCATTTGCCGCAAGCCCAGCATTTGCGCAGGATCCGGCAGCATCATTTCCGACCAAGCCGATCCGCATGGTCGTAGGCTTCGCCGCCGGCGGCGGCAACGACATCTTCGCGCGACTGATCCAGAACGAATTGCAGAAGCGTACCGGCTGGACCGTGGTGGTCGAGAACAAACCGGGAGCGGGCGGCCGCACGGCGGCCGAGTTCGTTGCGCGGGAGCCTGCGGATGGCTACACGATCCTGGTCGGCGCCAGCGGCGCGATGGCGATCGGCCCGCTGATCTTCAAGACCGACTACGACACGCTCAAGAGCTTCATCCCGGTGACCAAGATCGGGGACTTCCCGCTGTTCCTGGCAGTGTCCGCCAATCATCCGGCCAAGACCGCGAAGGAGCTGGTGGAGTGGACCAAGGCCAATAGCGGGAAAGCCAATTACGCGACCTCGTCGCCGGCCTTCACGCTGCCATCCGAACTCTTCAAGATGAAGTCGGGCGCCAACGGCACCGCTATCCCCTACAAGAGCTCGGGCGAGTCGATTCTTGCGGTGATTTCCGGCGATGCCGCCATGACAATCGTCGATCCGCCGCCGATGATGCCGCAGGTCCAGGGCGGCAAGCTGCGCGCGCTCGCCGTGCTCGCCAAGGAACGGTTCCCCGATCTGCCGGACGTACCGACCATGGCCGAGGCTGGTATTCCGGACGTGAATGTGAGCCTGTGGAGCGGTTTCTTCGTGCCGGCCGGGACGCCGAAGCCGATCGTCGACAAGCTGCATAAAGAGCTGAGCGCGGTCATCACGCAGACCGAGGTGCGCGACAAGCTGCGCGGACTTGCGGTGCGGCCAACCGGCATGGGGACCGAGGACTTTTCCAAGCTGATCGCAAGCGAACAGAAGATGTGGTCCGACGTGATCAAGGCCGGCAATCTGAAATTCGGGAACTAGGCGCAAACACGAAAAACGGGAAAGGGCGGTGCCGGGATAATCAAGACAAGACGTGCCGCTTCAACCTGACGCGGGGTGAGTGTCTCGCCCCGCGTTTTTTTATTTTGCGGCGGCGGTATTGTCCTCGTCCGCAAGCTGCAGCAGCCCCGCGATGGCGGTTTCCGTTGTCGCAAGATGGGTGTCCATCAGCTGCGTGGCCCGCGCGGTGTCGCGCGCCAGCACCGCGCGGGTGATCGCGAAGTGATCGCCTACCGCGTCGCGCACCTTGGCGGCGCTCTCCTTGCGACGCAGCAGGCGCAGCTTGCGATAGCGTTCGGAATGATCGGTGAGCGTATTCCAGAAGCGCAAGCGCCAGGGCGAGCCGCAGGCCGAAACGAGCGCAAAATGAAAATGCCGGTGCCGCACCTCCCACAGTTCGGCGGCCTTGCGATCGCTCGCGGTTTTGGGCAGCGGCGTGCGCGCGAGCTGTTCCATCGCTTCGGCGATGCGAGCCTCCCAGCCTGCATCGCCTAGCTCGATCGCGGCGGCAAGACAGCTTCGTTCGAGCTCACGCCGCGCTGACATGAGATCGCGCCATTCCTCGGACGAGACGCCGCAGGCGCGAAAGCCGCGCTGCGATTCACCCTGCACCAGACCGTCGACGGCGAGCCGCATCAAGGCTTCGCGGATCGGCGTGAGCCCGAGCGCGAAGCGCTGTTGCAAGGCCTGCGGGCGCAGCCGTTCGTTCGGCAGCCATTCGCCGTTCAGCAATTCGCGGCGCAACAGCTGATACGCGCGCTCGGCTTCCGAACGCGGTTCGAGGCCGAAGGTGAGGGCAGGATCTTGCATGGGTCGCATCGACTCAAGAGGCGCGTTTGACAGATTTTATAAATTTTGATCCAATTGGAATTTATAAATTCCGCCGGGGGCGGTGACAACAGGGGGCGTTCGCCGATGAGCTGGTCGCTGGCAACCGTGGCATTGAACGGGCCTGTGGCCTGCATCGAGGTCGGCGGTGGGCTCTACCGGCTTGAGCCCTCGCTCGCGCGGGCGGGACTTCCCGGCGCCACGACCGTGATCGGGCTGTTCTCGGACTGGGAGCGGTCCCGGGCCGCGCTCGATAAGGCGGCGGGGCTGGTCAGCGCGGAGGATCGCGTTCCCGACGGCGCGCCGCGTCTGGCGCCGCTGCTCTATCCCGGCAAGGTGCTGTGCGCGGGCGCGAATTACTACGACCATATCAAGGAGATGGGCGTCCCCGACACCCGCAAGGAGGCGCAGCGGCTGTTCTTCTTCTTCAAGCCGGCGCGCAATGCGGTGGTCGGCGAGGGCGCGACCGTGCACATGCCGATCGGCACTAAGGCCTTCGATTGGGAAATCGAACTTGCCGCCGTGATCGGCCGCAGAACGCGGGCGGTGAAGGCGGCCGATGCCATGTCCTGCATCGCAGGCTATACCGTCAGCATCGATTTCTCCGCGCGCGACCATAACCGCGCGCCGGAAACCTTCTACAAGCTCGACTGGGTGGCGGGTAAGGCGCACGACACCTGCTGTCCGATGGGCCCGCGCTTCGTGCCCGCGTCCGCCATATCGGATCCGCAAAATATCGGCCTTCAGCTGTCGGTGAACGGCAAGATCAAGCAGGACGGCCGAACCAACGACATGATCTTCTCGATCGCCGAGCAGATCGAGATCCTGTCGCACATCATGACGCTCGATCCCGGCGACGTGGTGCTGACCGGCACGCCCGCCGGTGTCGGTGCGCCGAAACAGACATTTCTCTCGGTCGGAGACCGCGTCGAGGCGCAGATCGAGACGATCGGCAAACTGTCGGTGACGATTCAGGAGCCGCTGACCGGGTGAACGGCGCAACGAAGGGGAGTGTCGAGATGATCACGAAACGGACCATGATGGCGGCTGCGGCCGCGTTTGCTCTATCCGCGTCTGCCGCTTTCGCGCAGGCCCCAATCCAGTTCCGCATGTCGACCGCAGGCGCCGAGCAGGACTGGCTCGCACGCTCGCTCTACCAGTTCAAGGAGAATGTGGAGAAGGATCTGCCGGGACAGATCGCCGTGTCGGTGCATCCGAATTCCTCGCTGTTCCGCCAAGGCACCGAATTGCCCGCGATCCAGCGCGGCAATCTCGAAATGAGCACCATGACCACATTCGAGATCGAGCAGCAACTGCCGGAATACGGCATCTTCTCGGCCGGCTATGTCTTCCGCGACTACGATCACATGCGCAAGGTGATGGATGGCCCGATCGGCAAGGAATATATCGCCGCGGTCGCGTCCAAGATGGGCATCCAGATCGTCGACTTTATGTATCTTGGCACGCGCCAAGTGAATTTAAGGCAATACCGCGATGTGAAGACCCCGGCCGATCTTGCCGGCGTCAAATTGAGAATGCCGGCCGGCGGCAACTGGAACGCGCTCGGCCGCGGCCTCGGCGTCACGCCGACGCCAATGGCGATGCCGGAAGTCTATCTCGCCATGAAGAGCGGGGCGATTGACGGGCAGGAAAATCCGCTGGCGCTCGCGCGCTACAACAATCTGCACGAAGTCTCGCAGCAATTCGTGCTCACCGATCATCTGGTTCAGCCGGTGGCGTTCGCGATCGCAAAGCCGGTCTGGGACAAATTCACCCCGGCGCAGCAGGAGGTGATCCGCAAGCACGCCCGGACGGCTGCGCAATTCAACGACCAGGGTCGTCTCAAGGACGAGAGCGAACTGGTCGCCTTCTTCGAGAAGGCTGGACTGAAGGTCACTAAACCTGATCTCGCCGCGTTCAAGGCATCGGTCGACAAGCAATACGCAGATGCCGGCCTGTCGCAGAAGTGGCAGGCGGGTCTCGCCGAACGCATCGCCAACACCAAATAGGCGGCGCGCGTGCCGCCGAGCCTCGACGCCCTCGTCACCCGCTTTCGCATCGTTGCGGAATGGGTGACGACTGCGATGCTGTTCGCGGTGTTCCTGATCTATCTCACCGGAATCGCGGCGCGCTATCTGTTCGCCGCGCCGATCGCCTGGTCCGACGAACTGGCGATGATCGTGTTCCTCTGGTGCATGTTCCTCACGGACGCTTTCGTCAACCGCGAGAGCGATCATGTCGGCTTTGACATCCTGTGGGAACGCCTGCCGCCGCGCGGACGCCGTGTCGCGGGCCTGCTGCAGACCGGTTTGTTCGGGCTGTTATTCGCCGCCGCCTTTCCGACAATCGTCGATTACGTGATGTTCCTGTGGCGCGAGCAAACCTCGGCGCTGCAATGGCGGCTCGACATTGTCTATACCTGCTTCCTCGTGTTTTTCGCCATGGTGATCGTGCGGCTCGCAGCGAAGTTCGTCGCGCTGTCGGGCCGGGGATGGCGCGAGGTTGTCGCGGATGAGACGCCGCCCGCGTCCGACGCGGTGGGCTGAGATGGCCGCCCATGACCGTGCGATGACCCGATCATGAGCTGGGCCTTCATCACGCTGGTTTCGGTGTTCGTGGTCGCAGCCGCGCTGCGGCTGTCAATCGTCCTGTCGATGTTTGCAGCCGGCATCGCCTATCTGTGGGCGAGCAAACAGGATATTGGGCTCCTGGTCGACCAGACGCTCAACTCGATGATCACGCTCAACGTGCTGCTCGCGATCCCGCTCTTCATCCTGACCGCGAATATCATGAATGCCTCGACGATTTCCGAGCGGCTCTGGACCTTTGCAAACGCGGTGGTTGGCAGGCTGCCCGGCGGCCACGGCCATGTCACGGTCATGACCAACCTCATCATGTCTTCGATGACCGGCTCGGCCGCATCCGATGCCGCGGGCGCCGGCATGGTCGCGATCAAGATGATGCGCAAGCAGGGACATTATCCGCGCGGGCTTGCTGTCGCGGTTGCGGCCTCAGCCTCGCTGCTCGGTCCGCTGATCCCACCCTCGATCCCGATGGTGCTCTATGCGCTGATCTCCGGTGCCTCGATCGGTGCGCTGTTTCTCGCCGGCATCGTGCCGGGCCTGCTGATGGCGCTGTCGATCTCGATCCTGATCCTCCTGATCGCCAAGCGGCGCAATCTGCCACGCGGCGAAAAGGTGCCGTTTCGTCAACTGCCGCAGGCCTTCGCGCAGGCCTTCGTGCCGCTGACGCTTCCGGTGGTGCTGCTCGGCGGCATCTGGGGCGGTGTGTTCACACCGACCGAAGCCGCGGCCGTCGCCGCCTTCTGGGCGATCCTGATCGGGGCGGTCTGGTACCGCACGCTCTCGGTCGCCGGCATCGCCGAGGCATTCCGCGAATCGGGGCGTCAGGCCTCGGTGGTGATGCTGCTGTTGGTCAGTTCCTTTATCGTCAATTTCGCGATTACCAATGAAGGCCTTGGAGACGCACTGTCACGCTGGATCGCTTCGCTCGATCTGTCGCCGATCGCCTTTCTGCTGCTCGTAAACCTGATGTTCCTGGTCCTCGGCACGGTGCTCGATGCCGCGGTGATGCTGCTGGTCTTCGTTCCGGTGCTGCTGCCGACGGTGAAGGCGCTCGGCATCGACCTCGTTCATTTCGGCGTGGTGGTGATCGTCAATTTCATGATCGCGATCATTTCGCCGCCCTATGGGCTGATCCTTTTCGTACTGTCTTCGCTGTCGAAGGTGCCGATGCGGGAGATCAACCGCGAGATCTGGTTGTTCATCCTGCCGCTTGCGATCGTACTCTTGATCCTGATCGCGTTCCCGCAGGTCACGCTGTTCATGCCGCAGATATTCGGGTTGAAATAACGAATGGGCCATGCGCGCGCTTGACCCGCGCATCCACCTAAAAACTGTTGGGGACGGATGGCGGGGTCGAGCCCGGCCATGACGAGATAAAGGGCAGGAGATCGGCCATTACACGTCCAGCAAGTCCTCGCTGGCGAATTCCGCCTTCTCCTGAATGAATGCAAAGCGTGCCTCGGGCTTGGTGCCCATCAGCTGATCGACGGACTTTGCCGTCGCGGCGCGGGCGGCGTCTTCGAGTGTAACCCGCAACAGCGTACGCTTTTTGGGGTCCATGGTGGTTTCCTTGAGCTGGTTCGCCATCATCTCGCCGAGACCCTTGAAGCGGCCGACCTCGACCTTGGCATTGGCGTGGAACTCCTTCTTCAGGAGTTCCTCCTTGTGCTTGTCGTCGCGCGCGTAGAACGTCTTGCCGCCATGGGAGAGCCGGTAGAGGGGAGGGACGGCGAGATAGAGATGGCCGTCCTCAATCAGCTTCGGCATCTGGCGATAAAAGAAGGTGATGAGCAGCGAGGCGATGTGGGCGCCGTCGACGTCGGCGTCGGTCATCACGATGATCTTGTCGTACCGCAAGTCCTGCTCGCGGTAATGGCTGCCATAGCCGCAGCCGAGCGCCTGAATGAGATCGGCCAGCTGCTGGTTCTGCGCGAGCTTGTCCTTGCCGGCGGAGGCGACGTTGAGGATCTTGCCGCGCAGCGGCAGCACTGCCTGCGAGGCGCGGTCGCGCGCCTGCTTGGCCGAGCCGCCGGCGCTGTCGCCCTCGACGATGAAGATTTCCGAACCCTGCGCCGCGGTGTTGGTGCAGTCGGCGAGTTTGCCGGGCAGGCGGAGCTTGCGCACGGCGCTTTTGCGCGCGACATCCTTCTCCTGCCGACGGCGGATGCGATCTTCGGCGCGCTCGATCACGAAGTCGAGGAGCTTGTTCGCCTGCGTCGGATTGCCGGCGAGCCAGTGGTCGAACGGATCGCGGATTGCCTGCTCGACCACGCGTGCGGCTTCCGGTGTCGCCAGCCGGTCCTTGGTCTGGCCCTGGAATTCCGGTTCGCGGATGAAGACCGAGACCATGGCGCAGCAGCCGGCCATGACGTCGTCCGAGGTGATGACCGCTGCGCGCTTTTCCTGATTCACACGCGCGGCGTGGTCGCGCAGCCCCTTGAACAGCGCGGTCCGCAGGCCGGTCTCGTGGGTGCCGCCGTCATGGGTCGGGATGGTGTTGCAGTAGGAGGACACGAACGGATCGATGTCGGCAACGAACGCAACCGCCCATTCTGCGGAGCCGCGCGCACCTTTCTTCTCCGAACCGCCAGCGAAGATGTCGGGATGCACGCGCGTCGCCTTTTCGATCGAGGCGGCGAGATAGTCCTGCAGGCCCCCCGGAAAATGCAGCACGGCTTCGGCGGGCGTGTCGTCAGTGATGAGAGATGCGTCGCAGGACCAGCGAATTTCCACGCCGCCGAACAGATAGGCCTTGGCGCGCGTCATCTTGAACAGCCGCGCCGGATCGAATTTCGCCTTGTCGCCGAAAATCTGCGGGTCAGGCTTGAAGCGCACTGTGGTGCCGCGGCGGTTATTGACCTTGCCGAGCTTCTCCAGTCCGCCCTTAGGCGTGCCGCGCGAGAAGGTCATCCTGTAGAGCTGCTGGCCGCGCGCGACCTCGACTTCCATCTTTTCCGACAGCGCATTGACCACTGACACGCCGACGCCGTGAAGGCCGCCCGACGTATCATAGACCTGCGAGTCGAATTTGCCGCCCGCATGCAGTGTGCACATGATGACTTCGAGCGCCGACTTTTTCGGAAATTTCGGATGCGGGTCGACCGGGATGCCGCGCCCGTTATCGGTGACGGAAAGCCACCCATCGGCGCCGAGATGCACCTCGATGAAGGTGGCGTGGCCGGCGAGCGCCTCGTCCATCGAATTGTCGATCACCTCGGCGAACAGATGGTGCAGCGCCTTCTCGTCGGTGCCGCCGATATACATGCCGGGACGGCGGCGGACGGGTTCAAGGCCTTCGAGCACCTCGATATGCTGGGCGGTGTAGCCGCCATCGGTGCCACCGCTGCGTGCAGCGCCGGCGCGGGCCGCCGCGGCCTTTTTCGCCGGCGGAGCGGCCGCGAACAGGTCGGCGCTCTTATGGGTCTTTTTTTCGGCCTTGGCGTTCTTGTTGACGGTGCGGGCCGACTTGGTGGATTTCGCCATGATCGGGTGTGTCGATTGATGCTCTTGATCGCGAATCGCGGTTGGTCCCACTATGCCATGCTGGTATGGCGGGCGGCTTTCCAAACTGCCATGGCGGGGCCAAATCCCTGAAAAACAACGATGTAGCGCACGATTTTACCGCTCAGGGCGCTGGAACATAGGACCGGGCCGGGCTAGACCATGGCCCCCGCCGCCTGTCACGAAACGGATGCAGGAATATTCCCAGATTGTCATCGAGTTTGTCCGCCAGAACCACTGGTGGGCATTTCCGATTGTTTTCCTGCTGGCCTTCGGGGAGTCGCTGGCCTTCCTGTCGCTGATCATACCGGCCTGGGCGCTGCTGGTCGGGATCGGCGCACTTATCAACGCTTCCGGCCTGCCGTTCTGGCCGATCTGGCTTGCTGCGGCCGCGGGGGCGGCCGTAGGCGACTGGGTTTCCTACGCGATCGGCTTCTATTTCAAGCATCGCATCGCGCACATATGGCCATTCTCCCGCCACCCCGACATGATGCCCCGCGGTCATGCCTTCATGGAGAAATGGGGCATTCTCGGGATTTTCATCGGCCGGTTTTTCGGGCCGCTGCGCGCCACGGTGCCGCTGGTCGCGGGCATCCTGGAAATGCATTACTGGAAATTTCAGTTCGCCAATGTGACGTCGGCCATGGTGTGGGCCTATGTCCTGCTCGCCTTCGGCGATTTCGGCATGGGGCTCGCGAAGTGGCTCGGTTTCGCCACCTGGTTCCAGTGACCGGGCTTTCATGGCAATGGCTGCGATGAAGACCTTTCGTCATCCGATCGGAGCTATCGAACGCCAAGCGCGCAGCCTTTACGACATCGCGATGCGGCGACTCGGCCGGATTCCCTATGTCGCCCGCGCGCAGGGTGCCCGCTTCCTGGTCGACACCACTGACCTGATCGACCGCGAGATTGCGATCAACGCGATCTGGGAGGCCGAGCAATTGGAAGACTTCGCGGCGGTCTGCCGCAGCCATCGCGTCGATTGCTTTTTCGACATCGGCGCCAATGCTGGTGTCTACTCGATTATGCTGGCGACGAGAAATCTCGGCGGCGAGATCGTGGCGTTCGAACCGGACCCGGGCAACCGCGCGCGGCTCCTCGCCAATATCGCGGCGAACAGGATGCAGGACAAAATCAAGGTTATGGCCGAGGCGGTCGGCGACAGGCTGGGGAAGGTCGAGCTGATGGAGGCAGGCCCCCACAATCGCGGCGAATCCTGGGTTGCCCATCCCGACAAGCCCCCGGAAGAGGCCCCGGGCGTTGCCAAGCATGTGGTGCACCAGATCCGGTTCGACGATGAATTCGCAATCAGTGGCAAGACCATACTGGTAAAAATGGATGTCGAAGGCTCCGAATTTCATGCGCTTGCCGGGATGGAGCGCACCTTGCGCGACAATCGCTGCTATCTGCAGGTCGAGCTTTATTCCGACCGCTTCGAGGAGCTGAAAGCTTTGTTCGCGCGGCTTGGCTATCGCTACCTGAAGACCAACTACATCGATCACTATTTCACGAATATTGCGGACCTCTACTGAGATCTGTGCCAGATCGTGAGCGCCGAAATGTGCGGCTTCGTGGCGCAGCTGCAAAGGCGGTTTTTCGCGAGCCGAAATATGCATCAGGGGAATACCGGCTGCTCCGCGGTGTTTCAGTGGCCATCGCAAGGCGGAGAGGGTCCCCAGTTTGAACTGCAGTCCTGCTCCGCTATGCTTTTTTCGTGCTGAGCCGATAAGCGGGACTTCCGGCGAGGCAATTCAGGGAGGAAATCATGATCGATGTATCGCGCCGCACGCTTCTGACCGGCGCAGCGACCGTTTCGGCAGTTGCGGCAGCCGGCGGCTTTTCGCTGACGACCCCGGCCAAGGCACAGGGCGCCGCCGGTGAGCAGGCCCCGGGCTGGTACCGCTACAAGGTCGGCGATATCGAAGTCACCGCCGTCACCGACGGGATCAACCGCTTCAAATTTCCCGACAACTTTGTCGCCAATGTCAAGCGTGACGAGGTCAACAAGGCGTTGACGGCCGCCTTCATGGAAGCGGACCAGATGGCCATTCCGTATACGGCCGTGGTGGTGCGCAACGGCGGCAAGACAACCCTGATCGATACCGGCACCGGCGAGCAGAATCTGACTAACAGCAAGGGCGCGGCCGGACAGCTGAACCGTAATCTTGCGGCGGCCGGCATCGACCGCAAGGAGGTGTCGACCGTTATCATTTCGCATTTCCATCCCGACCACGTGAACGGCCTATTGTTGCCGGACGGCACGCTGGCCTTTGCCAACGCCGAAATTCTGGTGCCGGACACCGAATACAAGTTCTGGATGGACGATGGCGAGATGAGCAAGGCCACCGGCAATCAGCGCATGGAGGGCCTGTTCAAAAACAACCGCCGCGTCTTCGGCAACGAGAGCGTCAAAAAGCAGGTGAAGCCTTACGAGGCAGGCAAGGAACTGGTGCCGGGCGTCACCGCCGTGGCAACGCCCGGCCATTCGGTCGGGCATACGTCGCATGTGGTCTCGTCTGGCGGCAAGAGCGTATTCGTGCAGGCGGACCTCGCCAACGTGCCATTCCTGTTCGTACGCAATCCCGGCTGGCACCTGATGTTCGACCAGATCCCCGATCAGGCCGAAGCGACCCGTCGCAAGACCTATGACATGCTCGCGGCCGATCGGACCATGGTGCAGGGCTTCCATTTTCCGTTCCCTGCGGTGGCCTTCATCGAAAAGACCGGCACGGGTTATCGCGAAGTGCCGGTGCCGTGGAGCCCGACGATTTGAGTCTTCAAGTTGACGAAGGCCGTCCGCGAGGGCGGCCTTTCGCTTTCCCGGCGGTTTAAAGAGAGGATATCATGACGAGACTGTCGCGACGCGGTCTTCTCACCGGAGCTACTGCCATCGCTATCGCAGGAGGAGCGGGGCACACCGGGGTAGCCCTGGCACAATCGGGGCCGGCCTCGGTCGAGGGCACGCACCGCTTCAAGGTCGGCGACATCGAGGTGACGTCGATCCTCGACGGCGTGCGTCGCGTCAAACTCGCGGCAAGTCCGACTCGCTCCGCGAGTCTGGAGCAATTTCAGGATGCGCTTGCCGCAGACGGCCTTGCGCGTGACGAAACGGCATCGGTCTTTCATCCTTTGCTGGTCAGGACCGGCGGGCGTCTGGTGCTGATCGACACCGGCAACGGACCGCGATCGCTGTCTGCTGGCACCGGGCTGACCGCGCAGCGGCTGGCGGCGGCCGGGGTCGACCCGAAACAGATCGACACGGTCGTCATCTCGCATTTCCACGGCGATCATATCGGCGGCCTCGTGACAGCGGAGGGAGCGCAGGCCTTTCCCAATGCAGAGATCAAGGTGCCGCTCGACGAATGGAATTACTGGCTTGACGACGGCAACATGAACAAAGCGGCGGAGGGCTCCAACTTGCGCAACGCGCACAACAATGTGCGACGCGTATTCGGTGCGATCCCTGGCAAGCACCTGACCAAGTTTACCGATGGCAAGGAGGTCGCACCCGGCATCACCGCAATGGCGACGCCTGGGCATACGCCCGGCCACACCTCGTTCGTGATCGCATCGGGTGCAGACAAGCTCCTGGTGCAGGCGGATGTGACGTCGGGTATCGCCTCCGTCTTCGTGCGTCATCCGGACTGGTTCGGCGGCGGTGACATGGACGGCCCGATGGCGGTTGCGACAAGGCGCAAGCTCTACGACATGCTGGTTGTCGAGAAGATGCCGATGTCCGGCTACCACCTGCCGTTTCCGGCGATTGGCCGTATGGAGAAGCGCGGCAACGGCTACGCGTTCGTGCAGGCGGCGTAAGACGCGCGCATCAAACAGCCGCCCGGCATATGCGCCGGGCGGCCGCGCGTCCAAAAGCTTACTTCGCGTTCTGCTTCAGCCACGCCTGCATCAGCGCAATCTCGCTCTCCTGCGCCTTGATGATCTCCTCGGCGAGCTTTCGGATCTGCGGATCCTTGCCGAAGGCGAGCACGACCTTCGCCATGTCGACCGCGCCCTGATGATGCGGGATCATGCCGCGCACGAAATCGACGTCGGCATTGCCGGTGAACGCGATGTCCATTCCTTCGTGCATCTTGGCGTTTACGGCATGAAAGGCGAGGCTCGAGGGGCCGGCATCGCCTTTGGGTTTGCTGCTGCCGTGCGCGGAATGGTCGGTGGCTGCGGCAGGCGTATGATGCGCGCCATGGCCGTGGTGGTGCTGTTGCGCAAAGGCAACCGCGGTGCCGAGCGCAACGGTGCCGGCCGTGAGGCCAACGATCAGTTTCTGTCTCATGGATATCTCCAAAGCTGAATTGACGCGCGCTGCCGAGCGGCGCGCGGATGATGGATGTTCGCCGGTCAGCTTTGGACGCGGGGAGGGGGCAGCGCCGGCGCGGTCTGCACCGGGTCGAGCGCCGTCATCGGCACCGCCGCCATGACTGCAAACAGAACGGGCTGGAGTGGACGCTCGGCGGCCGGCAGCGGCTCCACCGCCATGAAACAGGCAAAGGCATTGCAGCGCCCATGCGCGGCCCTGGGCGCTTCGTCGTCATGACAATCGGACGCGGCGTGACCGGAATCCCCGCCATGCTGGTTTTGGGCGGTCGTCGCCTGATGCGCGCCGGCGAATGTCATGACCGGACCGTGCATCAGGCTCATCGCCCCGAACAGGACGATGAAACAAAGCCGCAGTAGGGTCATGCCAAGTCTCATGTCCGTTCCTAATAGGGCAGCGCGCCGTCTCCCGGAAGCCCGGCATTTCACGAAATTGACGAAGGAACTGTGGCCTCCTATATGGCGCGATGATGACGATCAGGCTCGCGATAACGATGCGCCGTCGCCGTGCCGCCGATGCGGCCGGGCCGGGGGCGCTTGCCTGATCCGATCCTGCCGCGCCTTGGTGACGCGGCCTTTCCCTGCAAAGAAATCCGCGCTTTCCAAGGTTCGTCCGGCGACTTAAGTACCCGGCGGCGTGACCGCCTGCCTTGCGGAGACACATATGGCGACCAAAGCGAAGATCGGCATTCTGGGGGCTTCGGGCTATACCGGGTCCGAGCTTGTGCGCATGCTCATTCGGCATCCGCGCGTTGAGATTGCGCTCCTCACCGCCGACCGCAAGGCCGGGCAGGCGATGCGCGACGTGTTTCCGCAATTCGCCTCGTTCGGTCTTCCGGCCTTGGTCTCGATCGAGGGGCTTAACTGGAAGGCTCAGGGGCTTGATCTCGTGTTCTGTGCGCTGCCGCATGCCACCACCCAGAGGGTGCTCAAGCAATTGCTGACGGATGCGCCGCAAACCAAGGTCGTCGACCTGTCGGCGGATTTCCGGCTGAGCGATACGGCGGCTTATGCGAAATGGTACGGGCACGAACACCATGCGCCCGAATTGCAAACCGAAGCGGTCTACGGACTTGCCGAAATCCACAAGCGCGAGATCAAGAAGGCGCGGCTTGTCGCCAATCCGGGCTGCTACACCACCTGTGCGCAGCTGCCGCTGGTACCGCTCCTGAAGAACAAGGCGATCGAGACCGACGGTATTGTGATCGACGCCAAGTCCGGCATGACCGGGGCCGGACGCGCGGCGAAGGAGGCGATGCTGTTCTCCGAAGTGTCGGAGGGCTTCCACGCCTATGGCGTGGGTGGCCACCGGCACATGGCCGAGCTCGATCAGGAGTTTTCGCTCGCCGCCGGCAAGGAGGTCATCGTGAGCTTCACGCCGCATCTCGTGCCAATGAATCGTGGCATCCTGTCAACCATCTACGTTCAGGGCCGGCGCGGGCGGACTCCGGAAGAGCTTCACGAGATACTTTTAAAGTTCTACGAAAAGGCGGATTTCGTCCATGTGCTGCCGTTCGGGGAGACGCCGCAGACACGGCATGTCCGCGGCTCGAACTGGACCTTTATCGGAGTCGCGAAGGATCGGGTGCCCGGGCGGGCGATCATCGTCTCCGCGCTGGACAATCTGGTGAAGGGCGCATCGGGCCAGGCGATCCAGAACATGAACCTGATGATGGGATACCCCGAGACCATGGGGATCGATCAGGTCGCGCTGTTTCCGTGATCTGCTAAGAAGCCGATCGCAGCAGCGACGTCGTCACGACATAGAGGCCAGTAGCGATCACGACCGCCGAAAACACATAAGTGAGGGCGCGCTTGTAACCCGCAAGCTTGCGCGCCAGCAGGAGGCCGGCGATGCCGCCGGCCGCGCCACCCAGCACGAACAGGCCGGCGATGCGCCACTCGACGAGCCCGGCCAGCGCGTAGCTCGTTGCGGTGGTCGCGCCGAACAGCGTCACCGAGACCAGCGATGAACCGATTGCGTCCAGCATCGGCATGGCGGTGGTGCCGATCAGGCCGGGCACGATCAGAAAGCCGCCGCCGATGCCGAAAAAGCCGGACAGGAGCCCGACGCCAAATCCGGTCGCGACGAGCAGGGGCAGGAGGCGCGGCGCAGTCGAGCGGTCGAGCTTTATGCCCGCATCGTCGCCGCCCTTTCGCGGCCGCAGCATCAGCGCCCCGACCACGATCATCAGCGCGCCAAACAGCGCCAGCAGCCTCGCGCCATCCATCATCTTGCCGAGCTGCGCCCCGGCGGCTGCCCCGGCGATTCCGGCCAGCGCGAACGCGATCGCGCACGGCCAGCGGACATTGTTGGCGCGGGCATGACCGATCAGACTGACCGCCGCGCTCGCCGCAACCGCGACCGCGCTGGTGCCGATCGCCGCATGCACGGAGGGCATGCCGACGACGTAGATCAGGAGCGGCACCGCCAGGATCGAGCCGCCGCCGCCGATCAGGCCGAGCGACAGGCCGACAAGGCTCCCCGACGCAATGGCGGCAATGGATTGGATCATCTTCTTTCCAGGCGAGTTGAGCGCGTTCAGGCAGCGGATGATGTCGGCTGCCGGTTCCAGGGCATCAGCGCCAGCAGATTTGCCATGCCGCAGAAACCAGTCACGCCGGCAAAGACGAGGCCGGCACCGACAAAGCCTGCGAGCAGATAGAAGCCCGGTGACACCGTTGCACCGAGCACGGTGCCGGCAACGACAAGGCTGCCTGCCGCGATCTGCACCTGCCGCATGATCGGCAGCGGCGCCTTGCGGTCCACCGTGACGGGGAGGCCGGCCTTCTTCCATGCCTCAATGCCGCCGTCGAGCAGATAGGTCTCGACATCCGCCGGGACCGAGCGTGCAAGCTGCGGCGCATTCTGCAGGGTGCGGGCACCGGAGCGGCAGTGGAAAATCAGAACTTCGTCGCCCGGACGCGCCGGATGTTCGCGGTCCATAATCGTCAGCGCATGATGACGCGCGCCTTCGATGCGCTCGCGCGCATGTTCGTCACGTTCGCGGATATCGACGAGAACGGCACCCTCGCGCATGAGTTCGGCGGCGCGCTCCGGAGAGATTGACTTTATCCTAGTCATGGTCGGTTCCTTCTTGCTTTGTTGATTTGCGTTAGCGCAACGCCGCGATCAGCCGTCGCGGCAATAAATATCCTTAAGCACTGCAATCACGCGGGCGACGTTCTCATTGGCGATGCGGTAGTGGATGGTCTGCCCGTCGCGTCGGGTCGCGACGAGATTGTCGTCCCGCAGTTTCGCGAGGTGTTGCGACACGGCTGATTGGCCGAGGCCCGCCGCAGCCACGATCGCGTTCACGCTCATTTCGCCGTTGGCGACCAGGCGGCAGAGGATGAGCAGGCGGGTTTCGTTGGCGAGCAGCTTCAGGAGCTGCGCCGCTTCGCCCGCGCGCTCTTCCAGAATGTCCATTGCGGCTGCCGGGAGGGCCATCGGTCTACCTTGGGTTGACCTTACGTATATTAGGTATTGCTAAATTAGAATGTATGAATATGTTTGTCAAGGCAGCAATGACCGAAAGCCATCAAGGAGACCTCCAGCCATGACCACCATGCCTGAAATCAAGGCCTTTTTTGACGAGCCGACCAATACCGTGAGCTATCTCGTGGCAGACCCTCAGACCAAACAGGCTGCGGTGATCGATCCGGTGCTCGACTATGACCACAAGAGCGGCAAGGCCGATGTCCGCTCGGCCGACGCGATCCTGAAATATGCCGCCGACAAAGGCTTTACCATTGCCTGGGTGCTGGAGACGCATGCGCATGCCGATCATCTCTCGGGCGCGCCCTATATCAAGACCAAGACCGGAGCAAAGGTCGCGATCGGCGAGCACATCAAGGATGTGCAGCGTATTTTCCGTCCGGTTTTCAATGCCGACGATGTGTCGGGTGACGGCAGCGAGTTCGACGAGCTGCTCGCCGATGGCGAGACGTTGAAGATCGGCAATCTCACGGTCGAGGCGATCTATACGCCGGGCCATACCCCGGCCTGCATGTCCTACAAGATCGGTGATGCGGTGTTTGTCGGCGATACGCTGTTCATGCCCGATTACGGCACCGCGCGCGCCGATTTTCCCGGCGGCGATGCCCGCACACTCTACCGGTCGATCCAGAAGCTACTGGCGCTTCCGCCGGAAACCCGCCTGTTCATGTGCCACGATTACAAGGCGCCGGGCCGCGATACCTATGCCTGGGAGACCACGGTCGGCGAGGAGCGCGAGCGCAACGTGCATGTCGGCAAAGGCGTCACCGAGGATCAGTTCGTCGCGATGCGCGAGAAGCGCGACGCAACGCTCGCCGCGCCGGTACTGCTGTTGCCATCGATTCAGGTCAATATCCGCGCCGGCAAGTTTCCGCCGGCGGAATCGAACGGCGTTCGTTACCTGAAAATTCCGGTCAAGCTCGCTTCATAAGGCGAACGGGGAAGGGGGCCGCCGGATCAGGCGGCCCTTTTCGCATTACACGATGCGGAAGATCGCGAGCACCAGCACGGCCTGTGCAAGGAAGCTTACGAAGAACGCGAGCGTACGAAATACCGGCAGACCCGCCGCATAGACGATCGCGTGCACCAGCCGCGACCAAAAATACACGGCGCAGGCGATGGCGGTGGTGCGTGTCGAGATGTCGAGCGTGTTCAGAATCAGAACCAGCGGTGCGAACACGGCGAGATTGTCCACCGCATTGGTATGCGCGAAATACAGCCGCTGAGCCCAGGGCGATTGCGGCTTGTCCTTCGGAGACGGATTGTCGAGCGTGCCCCAGAGCCCGCGGACCTTGATACGATCCAGCGTGTAGGGGATCCAGATGACCAGCGTCAGGATGCAGGTCATCGTCAGCCAGAACAATTCCTTCGAGAGTTGCCCCGTCATTTCGCCCAGCACGCTCGCCTCCCGCGATTCCTCAATCGCGCCGACTATAATCGCCGTTCAATTCCCCCGATAGCCCGCATGCCTGTCGAAGCCCGTTTCAGCGGCGTGACTGGAGGTAGGTATCCGGACTGGAGGCAGGCTCGCGGCCGCGTTCAGGATTTCACCTTCACGTAGCTGCCCGGCGCATCCTCGATCGGAGTGAGTACGCCGCCGCCCGGTTCGCGGGCGGGTACGCGTTCATCGCCTTGCGCCCTGATCCACTCGAACCAGTCCGGCCACCACGAGCCCGGATGCTCCTTGGCCTTTTTCATCCAGGCTTCGACATCGGTTCCGGTTGGTCTTGGACCGGTCCAGTATTGGTATTTGCCCTTCGCCACCGGATTGACCACGCCCGCGATATGACCTGAACCGGACAGGACGAAGCGCACCGGGCCGCCGAAATATTTCGAGCCGAGATAGACCGATTTGGCCGGCGCGATATGATCCTCAAGGGTGGCCAGATTGTAGATCGGAACCTTCACCTTTTTCAGATCGAGCGCGACATTGGCGACCGTCATCTTGCCCTTGGTGAGCGCATTGTTGAGATAGCAATTGCGCAGATAGAACGAGTGGTTGGCGGCCGGCATGCGGGTCGCGTCGGAATTCCAGTACAAGAGGTCGAACGGGAAGGGCGCCTTTCCGCGCAGGTAATTGTTCACGACATAAGGCCAGATCAGATCGTTCGACCGCAAAAGGTTGAAGGCGGTCGCCATCTTGGTGCCCTCGAGATAGCCCTTTTCCTGCATCCGCGCTTCCAGCGCCTCGAGCTGCTCCTCGTCGACGAAGACCTTGAGGTCGCCAGCATGGCGAAAATCGACCTGGGTCGCAAAGAAGGTCGCCGACTTCATCCGGGAATCGTTGGTGGCCGCCATATAGGCAAGGGTGACGGCGAGCAGCGTGCCGCCGACGCAATAGCCCGCCGCATGCACTTCCTTCTCGCCGGTCGCCTGTTCGATGATGTCGAGCGCGGTGAGCGGGCCCTCTTGCATATATTCCGCGAAGCCCTTCTGGGCGAGCCGCGCGTCGGGATTGACCCAGGAGATCACGAACACCGTGAGGCCCTGATCGACGCACCATTTGATGTAGGACTTCTCCGGCGTGAGATCGAGAATGTAGAATTTGTTGATCCAGGGCGGCACGATCAGCAGCGGGGTCTTCAGCACCGTTTCGGTCGCCGGTGCATATTGAATGAGCTGCATCAATTCGTTCTGGAAAATCACTTTCCCGGGGGTTAGCGCGAGATTGCGCCCGACCTCGAATTTCGTCGGATCGGACTGGCGGATCTTGAGATTGCCGCGCTCGTCGATGTCCTCGCGCAGCATCGCCATGCCGCGCACCAGATTCTCGGCATGGGACGACAAGGTCTCGCGCAGCAGTTCCGGATTGGTCAGAACGAAATTCGACGGTGACAGCGCATTGGCGATCTGGCGGATATAGAATTCCGCCTTCTGACGGGTATGGGGATCGAGCGCCTCGGCCTCGGCGACCAGTTGCTCGGCCCAGTTTGTCGACAGCAAATAGAGCTGCTTCAGGAAGTCGAAGAACTGGTTGTTCGACCATTCCGGATCGGCGAACCGCTTGTCTTTCGGATCGGCCTGAACCACGGGCTCGGCCGGCTCCCCCGCCATGCGGCGGACCGCGCTGCCCCATAATTCGAGATAGGCGGCACCGAGCCGGCGCTGCAATTCCACCGCGCGCTGCGGATCGGACAGCCAGTATTCCAGAACCTGGCCGAGCGTCTTGATCGCGTCGCGGATCTGGTCCGGATAGTCGATCGTCGCCTTGCCTTCTTCGCGCGGCTTCAGATAGGCGGCGAGCGCCTTGCCGCCCTGTTCGACAAGACGCGCAACGTTGGAGGCGAAGCGTTCGATATCGACGCTCGTCGCCTCTGCCACAGCCAGCCGGTCCGGCGCTTTGTTCATTGCCCCACTCGAATCCTGCCACGGCCGCAGGCGGCGGCCGTAGTTTCCTCCCGCAAGATGACCGTCTTTGGACGAAGCCCGCGACAGGTATGGACGTTAACCGCCCATTCTTTCATCCTTGCTTTGGTCATATTAGCCAGTTACGCGCTCAATTTCCCGTCAGAACAATGCCGCAGATGCTGAATCGCCGCATGAACCGCTGCATGGAGGATGCATCTCCCGTGCCGGGCCGCCTGTTTCGCGGCGCGATCATGGCGCTGGCGATGTCGGTGTCCGGCTGCTCCACCGCGCAGATCGACGCCATCCCGCAGGAGATCGGCGGCCTGCCCGCGAACGCCCCGGCGCGTCCCGCGCAGGCACCTGACTTTCCAGCGGTCCACGAAATGCCGCCGCAGCGCGCATCGGCGCTTCTTGATGCAGAGCAGCAAAAGCGGTTGGAGGCCGACCTGATCGCTATTCGAAACCGCCAGCCCAACCAGCAGACAAACATCGCGCGCGAAAAGGCGCGGGCCGAAAAGCAGGCGAAGTCTGGCGAGACGGGCAAAAAGGCCGGGAAAGGCGGCGGCAAGAACAAGAAAAAGAAAAAGCCGGGTCAAGCAGGCGGCCCGGCGGCCGGTCAGGCTGCCGTTCCCGCGGGGGGAACCGCGCCGCCCGGGGCCGGCACGCCGCCATGGCCGTTGCCGCCCCAGACCACTGGCGCAACCCCGCGCCCGTGATAAAAGCAGAATATTCGCCGGCCATTTGAATCGACGACGATCCCCGACGCCGGCGCGGGGTGGCCCGACGGGCCTCCGACGAAAGCTTGGCGCCAAGGACTGCTTCCATGGATGAATTTTACCGCGTCCGCCGACTGCCGCCGTATGTGTTCGAGCAGGTCAATCGCGCCAAGGCGGCCGCCCGCAACGCCGGGGCCGATATCATCGATCTGGGCATGGGCAATCCGGATTTGCCGGCGCCGGCGCACGTCATCGAAAAGCTCAAGGAAACCCTCGGCAAGCCGCGTACCGACCGCTACTCCGCCTCCAAAGGCATTCCCGGGCTGCGCCGCGCCCAGGCGGCCTATTACGAGCGCCGCTTCGGCGTGAAGCTCAATCCCGAAACCCAGATTGTGGCCACGCTCGGCTCCAAGGAGGGCTTCGCCAATGTGGCGCAGGCGATCACCGCGCCCGGCGACGTGGTGCTGGTCCCAAATCCCAGCTATCCGATCCACGCCTTCGGATTCCTGATGGCTGGTGGCGTGATTCGTTCGGTTCCTGCCGAACCGAATCCGGACTTCTTCGCGGCGCTGGAGCGCGCTTTGGTGCATTCGATCCCAAAGCCGATCGCAGTCATCGCCTGTTATCCGGCGAACCCGACCGCCTGCGTCGCAAGCCTCGATTTCTATCGCGACCTCGTGGCGTTTGCGAAGAAGCACGAAATCCTGATCCTGTCCGATCTCGCTTATGCCGAGGTCTATTTTGACAACAACCCGCCGCCGTCGGTGCTGCAGGTGCCGGGTGCGATCGACGTCACCGTCGAATTCACCTCGATGTCGAAGACCTTCTCGATGCCGGGCTGGCGCATGGGCTTTGCGGTCGGCAACGATCGTGTCATCGCCGCACTCGGCCGGGTGAAATCCTATCTCGATTACGGCGCCTTCACGCCGGTTCAGGTGGCGGCGACGGCGGCGCTTAACGGCCCCGACGACTGCATCCGGGAAATGCGCGAGATCTATCGCAAGCGGCGTGACGTGATGGTCGACAGCTTTGGCCGCGCCGGCTGGCACATACCGTCGCCTGCGGCCTCGATGTTCGCCTGGGCCAGGCTGCCCGAGCCGTTCCGCGGCATGGGCTCGGTCGAATTCGCCAAGCTCCTGGTGGAAAAGGCCGATGTTGCGGTCGCACCGGGCATCGGCTTTGGCGAGCATGGCGACGAGTATGTTCGGATCGCGCTCGTCGAAAACGAGCAGCGCATCCGCCAGGCCGCGCGCAACATCCGCCGCTTCCTCGATACCGGGATCGACAAGCTGCACAACGTCGTCCCGCTCGCCAACGCCAACCGGCGCTAGCGCAAAACTCACGCATTCTTGGATCTGGACATGGTCGCACCCCTCAAGGTGGGTCTTGCCGGCTTAGGTACGGTCGGCGCTTCGGTTGTCCGGCTAATTGCCGGCGAACAGCTTGCTGCGCGCTGCGGGCGCAAGGTCGAGATCGTTGCAGTCACCGCACGCAAGAAGGGCAAGGATCGCGGCGTCGATCTGTCAGGCGCGCGCTGGATCGACGATCCAGTGGCGCTCGCATCCGATCCCGGCATCGATGTCTTTGTCGAATTGATGGGCGGGGAGGGCGATCCGGCCAAGGCCGCAATCGAGGCGGCGCTGAACGCCAAGAAGTCGGTGGTGACCGCCAACAAGGCGCTGCTGGCCAAGCACGGTCTGGCGCTTGCAGAACTCGCCGAGACGAACGGCGTGGCGCTCAACTTCGAGGCCGCGGTCGCCGGCGCAATCCCGATCATCAAGACGCTGCGCGAGGGCTTCGCCGGCAATTCGTTTGCGCGCATCTACGGCATCCTGAACGGCACCTGCAATTACATACTGACGCGGATGGAGCAGGAGAAACTGTCCTTCGCCGAATGTCTCAAGGACGCACAGCGGCTCGGCTACGCCGAGGCCGATCCGACCTTCGACGTCGAGGGTTACGACACCGCGCAGAAGCTCGCCATCCTCGCCTCGATCGCCTTCGGCACCAGGGTCGATTCGGACTCGATCTATGTCGAAGGCATCTCATCGATCGCGCCCGCCGATCTCGCGGCGGCCGACGAACTCGGCTACCGCATCAAGCTTCTCGGTGTTGCGGTGAAGACCGAGAGCGGAATCGAGCAGCGCGTCCACCCGACCATGGTGCCCAAGGATTCGGCCATCGCTCAGGTGATGGGTGTCACCAATGCTGTTACGGTCGACGCAGAGGGCATCGCGCCGATCACCCTAGTCGGGCCCGGCGCAGGCGGGCTTGCGACGGCGTCTGCGGTTGTTGCCGATATCGGCGATATTGCGCGCGGCGTGAGCGTCGCTCCGTTCGGGCGTGCGACGGATAGCCTCACCGTCGCCGGCAAGGCCCCGATGCAGTTGCATGAGGGCGGCTATTACATCCGGCTTCTCGCCGTGGACAAGCCGGGTACTGCCGCCACAATCGCGACGCGGCTTGCCGAGCAGGACATCTCGCTTGAATCGATTGTGCAGCGCCATATCGGCCCGCAGGGCGGCAGCGACGCCAAGACCGCCACCGGGCCGGTTCCGGTCATCCTGATCACCTATGCGACCACCGAAGATGCGGTTCGCCGCGCGCTCGACGCGGTCAAGGCCGACAAGGTGATCTCCGGCGAGCCGCAATTGATCCGCATCGAGAAAAACCGATAGAACTCGACTGGTAATGAATGTCGGCGGCCGTGCCGGCGGGAAGGGGCAGCGATATGGCGTCGACGATCACCGTGGCACCCAATCAGGTGCTGGAGCGCGTTCTCTCGCTTGAGATCGTGCGCGTGACCGAACGCGCGGCGGTCTCGGCGGCGCGCCTGCGCGGCCATGGCCGCGACAAGGCCTCGGACCAGGCTGCGGTCGATGCGATGCGGCGCGAATTGAACAAGCTGCCGATCGACGGCACGGTGGTGATCGGCGAGGGCGAGATGGACGAGGCGCCGATGCTGTTCATCGGCGAGAAGGTCGGAAACAAGGGCGGCTTCAAGGTCGATATCGCGGTCGACCCGCTGGAAGGCACGGTGCTGTGCGCCAAGAATATGCCGGGAGCGATCGCGACCCTGGCGATGGCCGATGCCGGTACGCTGCTGCATGCGCCGGACTGCTACATGGACAAGATCGCGATCGGGCCGGGCTATCCGAAAGGAACGATCGATCTCGATGCGCCGCCCGAAGAAAATATTATCAATCTCGCCAAAGCGAAGGGCGTCAAGCCTTCGGAGATCACCGCAATCCTGCTGGACCGGCCGCGCCATGCCGACATCATCGCCGCGGTCCGCAAGACCGGCGCTGCGGTGAGCCTGATCTCCGACGGCGACGTCGCGGGCGTGATCCATTGTGCCGAACCCAAAACCGGCATCGACATCTATCTCGGGATGGGCGGCGCACCCGAAGGCGTACTGGCGGCGGCAGCGTTACGCTGTATCGGCGGCCAGATGCAGACCCGGCTGGTGATCGATTCGGAGGCCTTGCGCGAGCGCACGCTGAAGATGGGCATCAAGGATCCGAAGAAGAAATACGAGATCGAGGACATGGTGAGGGGCGACTGCCTGTTCGCCGCCACCGGCGTCACCTCGGGCGCGATGCTGTCGGGCGTGAAATTCGGCAAGAACATCATCGAAACCGAGACCGTGGTGATGCGCTCGGTTACCGGCACGGTCCGCTATATCCGCGCAGAGCACCGGCAATTCGAGAAATTCCACCTCGACTGAGCCCGCGGGCGGCCGCTCGCAAGCCAGCCTGAAAATCCAAATTCGCCTTCCGGGCGACGATCCGCTGGCTTGGCCATGCGGATTGTTTCAATATTGCCCGTTCTCCGTGACAGCCGAATCGATCCGACATGTCAGCCGTTCCCGCCCTTGCCGCGATGCCGGAAGCGCAACCGCGCTATTTTCTCGGCGTTGAAAAATCCGCGCGCGGCCATGCCTGGCGTGACCGGCTGGATGCGCGCGGCAATGCGCTGGCGCTTGCCATCGCACAACGCCACGGCGTGCCGGAGATGCTGGCGCGCATACTGGCGGGACGGGGCGTGGACGCAGCCGACGCCGAGAGCTATCTCGAACCCACGGTCAAGCGGCTGATGCCGGACCCGGACACGCTGACCGGCATGCGCGATGCGGCCGCCCGCATCGCCGACGCGATCCAGCGATGCGAGAGCGTGGCGATCTTCGGCGACTATGATGTGGACGGGGCGACCTCGTCGGCGCTGCTGGCGCGCTATCTCCGCCGCGTCGGACTTGATCCGATCATCCATATTCCGGACCGGCTGTTCGAAGGCTACGGCCCGAATGTCGATGCCATCCGCGCGCTTTCCGAGCGCGGCGCGACCCTTCTGGTGACCGTCGATTGCGGCACCACCTCGACAGAGCCGCTGACCGAAGCGAAACGTCTCGGCCTCGACACTGTCGTCATCGATCATCACCAATGCGATCCGGTGCTGCCGCCCGCCACGGCGATCGTCAATCCGAACCGGCTCGACGATCTCTCCGGTCTCAACCATCTCGCCGCAGTTGGCCTTGTCTTCATGACGCTGGTCGCGGTGAACCGCGAATTGCGCCGCCGCGGCTTTTTCGGCGGAACGCTCCGCGAGCCCGATCTGCTCGGCGCGCTCGATCTGGTCGCGCTCGGTACCGTCGCCGATGTCGTGCCGCTGAAAGGATTGAACCGCGCCTTCGTCTCAAAGGGCCTGATCACGATGCGACGGCGCGAGAATTTAGGCCTCACCGCGCTGATGGATGCCGCACGGCTCGACGGTCCGCCCGAGCCCTATCATCTCGGTTTTCTGCTCGGGCCGCGGATCAATGCCGGCGGGCGTATTGGGCGCGCCGATCTCGGCGCTAATCTGCTGCTTGAACAGGACGCGACCGAAGCCGCACGAATCGCTGCCGAACTCGACCGCCTCAACCGCGAGCGGCAGGCGATGGAGCTTCACATGCTGGCTGAAGCCGAGGCAGAGGCGCTGGCTTCGCTTGGCCTGGAGGAGAAGGGCGCGGTGGTCGTCACGGCGTCGCAGGGCTGGCATCCCGGCATCGTCGGCCTTGTGGCGGCGCGGCTGAAGGAGAAATTCGGCCGTCCTGCCTTTGCCATCGCGCTCGGCGCCGGGGGCGTGGGCACGGGATCGGGCCGTTCGATTGCCGGCGTCGATCTCGGCCGCGCCGTGCGGCAGGCAGTGGCAGGCGGATTGCTCGAGAAGGGCGGCGGCCATGCGATGGCGGCTGGAGTCACCATCCGGCGCGAGCGGCTTGCCGAATTTCGCGCTTATCTCGAAGCTGAATTGGGCGAGGCAGTGGACGTGGCGCGACGCGAAAATGCGCTGCCGATCGATGGAGCGCTGAGCGCTGCGGCGGCCAGTCCCGACTTTTGTGCGCAGATCATGCGTGCAGGTCCGTTCGGCGCAGGCAATCCGGAGCCTGTTTTCGCGCTGCCGGCGCATGTCGTTGCATTCGCCGAGGTGGCCGGCGGACAGCATATCCGCGCGCGGCTGCGGGGCGCAGACGGCGCCTTCATCAACGCGGTGGCGTTCCGCGCAGCCGAGACCGATTTCGGCCGCGCGCTGATGGAAGCTCGGGGGCAGGCCATGCATGTTGCCGGTACGCTTTCCATCGACCGCTGGCAGGGCGCCGAGCGCGTGCAACTACGGTTGCTCGACGTGGCGCGAGCCGGTTAGCGGTATTCGCATTCCTCCGCTGTTATCCCCGGGCTTGTTTTGGGCGTCCACGCCTCTATGAATGGTGAGATGTGGATGGCCGGGAGATTTGCGTTTTGAAGGAACGCCGTTCTTCGGCCGCCAAAAGAACAGGCCACCATACAGGGTGAGGAATGTCCAAGCTCAATCTCTCCGTCGCCATCGGCGATTACGACCGCAACCGCCCGCTGATCGACGGCGCTGTGCAGATCGACGGCGTCGATCCGGTTTTCATGACGCTGTCGCCTGAGGAGATTTTCTTCCGCGCCTTCAAAACCGTGGATTTCGACATCTGCGAATTGTCGCTGTCGAGCTCCACGGTAAAGACCGCAGACGGCAATTTTCCCTATGTCGGCATCCCTGCCTTCCTGTCGCGCTGCTTCCGGCATACCTCGATCTATGTGCGCACCGACCGCATCAAGAAGCCTGAGGACCTCAAGGGCAAGCGCATCGGACTGCCGGAATATCAGCTCACCGCGGTCGTTTGGGCGCGGGCGTTGCTCGAGGACGAGTTCGGTGTGAAACCATCCGACGTGATCTGGGTGCGCGGCGGCATCGCGCATGCGGGGCGGCCGGAAAAGATCAAGCTCAACCTGCCGAAGAATGTGCGGCTGGATGACGCCCCGGAAGGCAAGACGATTTCCGGCATGCTGGCGTCTGGCGAGATCGATGCCTTCATGGCGCCGCGCGCGCCTGCCTTGCCGCCGGATACGCCCAATGTCGGCTGGCTGTTTCCCGATCCAGAGGCTGCTGCGAAGGAATACTACGCGCGCACGAAAATCTTTCCGATCATGCATATCGTCGGGGTGCGCAAGACGCTGGCCGAAAAGCATCCGTGGCTGCCTGCCGCGGTGCTGAAGGCGTTCGAGCAGTCAAAGGCGGTCGCGATGGAGCGCCTCGCCGACGTGTCGGCCGTGAAGGTGACGTTGCCCTTTATCGAGGAGCGGATCATGGAGGCGCGGGCGCTGATGGGCGACGATTACTGGTCCTACGGCGTGCCGGCCAACCGGCATGTTCTGGAAACGTTTTTCCGCCACCACCATGCGCAGGGGCTGTCGTCGCGTCTCGTGACGCCGGAGGATCTGTTCCATCCGGCGACCATGGAGAGCGTGAAGATTTAAGGCGCGCGCAGTGCGCCTTTTCAGAAGCGTTTGATGCTGTCGAGACCGCCGAGCCGGCCGACAATGGCATTGGCGCCGATGGCCAGCACGAACAAGACGATCAGCATGGCGTACATGCGTGGCATATCGAAAAGGCTGTAGGCCTGAATGATGAGGAAGCCGATGCCGCGGTTGGACAGCTTGGTCTCCGCCAGCAGCGTGCCGATCAGCGCGACGCCCATGCCGAGCCGCACGCCATTGATGATCGGATGGCGCATCGCCGGAAGATAGACCTTGGTTGCCATCTGCCAGGGATTAGCGCGGAAGCTCCTGCCGACGCGGATCAGCACCGGTTCGATTTGGCGCATGCCCGCCGCAACAGACAGCGCGATCGGGAAGAAGCAGGACAGCGTGCCGAGTGCGATCTTGGAGGGTGGGCCAACCCCGAACCACATGATCATGATCGGGAAGAAGATGATCTTCGGCGTCGGACCGAGATAATAGAGGTAGGGCTCGTAGGCACGGCTGAGGAACCGGTTGCCGCCGAGAATGAGCCCGACCACGATGGCGCTGAGGCCGCCGATCAGAAGCGCGGTGCCGACTTCGTAGGCGGTCACGCCGAGATGCCAGTAATATTCTGGGTCGGTGAGCAACGCGACGATTGCCCTGCCGATGGCGAACAGCGACGGCACGACGTCCTGGTAAAGCAGTCCCGATCGCGCCAGTGCCTCCCAGCCCGTCAGCACAGTGACGATGATGACGATACGGACCAGCGTCACCGGACTGATGGCCGGTCCGCGAATCTCGCTCGTCTGTGTCAGGCGGCCCGCGTCAGCCATCGCTCGAACCACTCCACGACAATGAAGAAGCAAACGCTCACCAGGATGACGAAGCAGATCGCGGCATAGGTGCCGGCCAGATCGTAGCGTTCGGCGAGGTCGTTGATGAGCTGACCGAGCCCGCCGAAATTGATCAGGAACTCCACGCCGACCACATTGATGAGCGCGAAGATCAGCCCAAGCTTGAAGCCGGTGAAGATGGTCGGCAGCGCCGAGGGAAACTGGATTTTCCAGAACAACTGCCAAGGCGTGAGATTGAAGCTGCGGCCGACATTCATTAGCACGCGCTTGGTGCCAGAGAGCCCCTCGATGGTCTTCAGGATCACGGCCGGAAGTCCGGCGACAAATCCCATCATGATGATGGTGGTGGCGGAGCGGCCGAAGATCACCATGAAGAGCGGATACATCAGCACGGTCGGCGCAGCGGCTGCGGCCGCGACCCAGGTCTCGGTCGCCTGCCGCAGGATGTTGACCTTGTAGAGCAGCGTACCGATGGAGATGCCAAACACCGCGAGCAGAGCGGCCGCCGAGACACATTCCTTCATCGTCAGCAGGAAGCGGTCGACGATCTGCTCCTCCATGATGACGCGCTCGAAAGCCAGAAAAACGTCGGAGGGCGGCGGCACGATGAAGCGGTTGAGCACGCCGGTCTCGACCAGCACCTGCATCAAGGCGATCAGCGCCGCGACCGTCACCAGTCCGACGAGGATCGGCGCGGTGCGGGAACGGGCGAGGGCGGCCGCGTTCACTTGCGCCGCCCCGGCGTCAGCCTTGCGCGGCTTTCGTCGTCGGAGAGACCGCGGCTCGCCTCCTCGCGCAGGTCAGCCCAGATCTGCGCGACGTAATGGCCGAAGGCGTCGCTGCCCACGATCTCGGAGGTGCGCGGCCGCGGCAGATCGATATCGACGATGCGTTTGATTTTGCCGGGGCGGTAGGTCATCACCATGATCCGGTCGGACAGCTGCACCGCCTCGGTGATGTTGTGGGTGATGAGCAGCGTGGTCTGCTTCAGCTCCTGCTGGATTTGCAGGACCTTGTCGCCAAGCAGAAGCCGGGTCTGCTCATCGAGCGCGGCGAAGGGCTCGTCCATCAGCAGGATTTTTGGCTCGGAAGCGAGCGTGCGGGCGAGCGAGACGCGCTGGCGCATGCCGCCGGATAATTCGGAAGGGTAGCGGTTCTCGAATCCGTCGAGCCCCACCATCTTGATGAAATGCCGGGCCTTGTCGTGCCGCCTCGCTTTTGGCATGCCCTCGATTTCTAGCGGAAACGAGACATTCTCGATCACGGTGCGCCAGGGAAAGGTGGATTCCTCCTGGAACACCATGCCGACCGAGGCATGGGGGCCGGTGATGCGCTCCCCGCCGACCGTCACCTCACCCTCGTAGTCGCCGAGCAAGCCGCCCACGACATTGAAGAGCGTGGACTTGCCGCAACCGGACGGACCGATGATCGCAAGGAATTCGCCTTGCTTGACGGACAGCGAAACGTCGTCGACCGCGGTGACGACCCCTTCGGGGGTGCGGAAATGCTTGGTCACGTCCTTGACGACGAGGATGCTGTCGTTGCCGGATTGTGCCGATCCGGGCCGGATTGCGGTCACGGTTGCTGCCATTTGGTCCCCAAGCGTTTCTCTCCACGTTGCTTTTTTAGCGGCGCCTGTGGCGGCGCTTAATCGGATTTTCTTGTCATGACGGCGGTCATGGACGGAGCATAGCCCGGTTCGACCCGGACATCGACCACTGCGACCGCACCGCCTTCGACCGCTTCGATTGCCGATTTCAATGCGGTCGCAAGTTCGGCGCCGGTGCTTATAGGACCGAAGGCTTCGGCGCCCTGTGCGCGCGCCATTGCGGCAAGATCGATATCGGGATCGGACATGCGCTGCCCGATCCAGCGGTTTTCCACCGGACGGTTGCGCATGCGGGCGACGCGCTCCTGATGCAGTTCGTCATTAAAGAAGGAGCGATTGTTGGCGATCACCATCAGCAGCGGAATGCGGTAATGCGCCGCTGTCCAGAGCGCGGTGACGCCCATCAGGTAATCGCCGTCGCCACAGATCGCGACCGGCAGCCGGCCCGAACCTTTCAGCGCGAGCGCCGCGCCGACAGAAATGCCGGGTCCGCCACCGACGCCGCCGCCGCCGTCCGAGCCGAGGAAATCCAGCGGATCCCGGAACGGCCACCAGGCGCCGTTCCAGGACAGCGGCAAGTGGGTCAGCGAGACCTCGCGCGTGCCGACCGCCTGCCGCACGGCATAGGCGAGATGCTCGACCTGAAGCCTGTCACTCTCCGCAGGCTTCGCCATGGCGCGCGCCGCGACGGGCAATGCGGCCGGTTTTGCCGGCGCGCCGATCGCACGCGACAGCGCGATCGCAGCCTCGTCGGGGTCGGCGGCGATCAGCAGATTGACCGGCGGCAGCGCCTGATGATCCATGCTCCAGCCATTGTGGATATATTGATCGAGCGAGGCCGAGATCACGACGGCCTCTGACTTTGCCGCCTTCAATGCGCCGCCCAGCTCGACCCAGTCGAGGCTGAGGATCACGTCGGCCTCGGCGAGGGCGGCGAGCCCCTCCGCATCCGGCAGCAGCATGCCGGGCGCGCCGACATGCAGCGGATGATCGGTCGGGAAGGATGCGCCGATCTTGAGATCGGTCAGCACGCGCGCATTCAGCGCCTCTGCCAGCGCAACGCGCGCATCCCATGCATCGCGCCGGCGCGAGGCGCGGCCGGCTAGGATCACCGGTCGCTTCGCCGCCCGCAGACGCTCGGCGGCTTCCATCACCGCCTGCGGATCGGGTGCGGTTGCGATGCGCGGGCGATAGCGCGCGACGTCAATCGGCGGCAGCGGCTCGGGAAGCTTCGCTTCCTGCATTTCCGCGTCGAGATTGACGTAGACCGGACCCTGCGGCAGCGCGTTGGCGATGTTGGTGGCGCGGATCAGCGCCTCACGCGCGGCGGCAGGCGAGGCGGGCTGGTCGTCCCATTTGACATAGCCGCGCACCAGCGCGCCTTGGTCGCGCGCGGTGTGGATCCAGTCGATCCAGGGCCGGCGCTTGTCGGCATCGACCGGACCGGTCGCGCCCAGCACCACAACCGGCATGCGGTCGCACCAGGCATTGAAGATCGCCATGGTGGCGTGCATCAGGCCAACATTAGAGTGCACGATCGCGCCCATCGCCCGCCCGGTGACCTTGGCATAACCTTGCGCGATCGCCACCGCGCTTTCCTCATGCAGGCAGAGCAGCATTTGCGGGTGCTCATTGCCCAGATAATTGACGAGCGAATCGTGCAGGCCGCGATAGCTCGCGCCGGGATTGAGCGCGACATAGGGAATCTGCAGATCGCGCAGCGTTTGGGCGACGACGTCGCTGCCAAAGCTTGCCGCATTAACGCCCGCCGCTACCGGTGTTTCGACCTTTGCGGCGCCCGTGGGGGAGGAAATCTGCTTGTTCATGCGCGTGAATAATCTCCGTTCGTCCCCGCGAGAGCGAGGTGAGCGAGCAGGCAATGATGACTGTCCGCCTTTGTGGAAACGAGCGGATGAAAGAAGCCCACAGCATTCCGTCCCTGTCCGGCCGGGCTTTGCGCCAGCGTCGTTGAGTCAAGCCTAGCACTTTGACATTCGTCTATAGAAGCCGATAAATGCGAACGTCATTGTTGCATGTGAGTGAACAATTGCGATGGACCGTCTCCGCTCCATGGAAACCTTCATGCGCGTCGCGCGCTCCGGCAGCTTCACCGTGGCCGCGAACCAGCTCGGCCTGTCGCGCGCTCTGGTGTCGCGGCATGTCGGCGTGCTGGAGGACCGTCTTGGTGTGCGGCTCCTGCACCGCACCACGCGCTCGCTCAATCTGACCGACCAGGGGCGCACGTATCTCGCTTTCTGTGAGCGGCTGTTCCGCGACATCGAAGGGCAGGAGCGGGCGCTGATCGAGACGCCGGCGGAGCCTGCGGGCACGTTGCGACTTGCCGCGCCGAAATCCTTCGGCGCCCTGCATCTGTCGGATGCGATCATAGCCTTCGCTCGGGCCAATCCGAAATTGCATGTACAGGTCATTCTGGAGAATGTGTCCTTTCAACCGACAGATTTCGGCAAGCGCGGCTTCGATCTTGCTCTGCAATTTTCCTCGGCGCGCAATGCGTCGCTGGCCGAGACGCCGATCGCGGCGATGGACTGGGTAGTCTGTGTCGCGCCGTCCGTTTTGATCCGCGAAGGGCGCCCGAGTACGCCCGCCGACCTGTCTCGCTTTCCCTGCATGGTGCATGAAAGCGCGTTGCCAAACGACCGCACCTGGCGTTTCGAGGGGCCGCGCGGTCCTGTGACCGTCAAGATCGCCGGCACATTCACCTCAAACTCGGCGCTCGCCCTGCGCAAGGCTGCGGTTGCGGGTCTTGGCGCCGTATTGCTGCCGCGTTACGTCGTCGCAGACGATCTGGCCGCAGGCACGCTTGTGACGCTGTTTCCGCGCCATCGCGTTGCGGCGCGCCCGCTCATCGCGGTCTATCCGCGCGTGCCGGAGACCCCGCTGAAGGTGAGGGCTTTCACCGCCTTCCTGACCGACTGGATCACGGCACGTGGCAGCAATCTCACATCGACGCGGATGCAGACGGGAGCAAATCTGCGTTAGCGTGCCCCGAAGCTCAATGCATTCGAAGCAGCTTGGCGTTGTATTTGCGGCGCAGGTAATCGAATCTCAATCGTTGTCTGCTACGAAAGTCGCGCGCTTTACATCACTGCTGACCTGGGCCAGGACCATGCAATTGTCAGCTCTCCAGAACGCAGAAACGCACGCGATGCCCGACGCTCGCATCGATCGGCCCGAGCAGGGCGATGCGCCGGCCATCGCGCGTTGTTTCACGGAAGTCTATGGCGAGCACTATGTTCACGCGGAAGTCTTTTGCCCCGATCGCTACTGGGCGAAGGTCGAAAGCGGAGAAGTGATCCCAGTGGTGGCGCGCGACGACGACGGTGCAGTGATTGGGCACCTTGCGCTCGAACGCGAGCCGGGCTCGCTGGTTGCCGAACGTGGCGAGGCCGTCGTGTTGCCGGCCTATCGCGGACACCATCTCCTCGAACAGATGACTGCGCGGCTCTCGGCCGAAGCGCCCCGGTGCGGCCTGCAAGGCATCTATGCCGAGCCGCTCACCATCCATACCTTTTCCCAGCGCAACGACGAGCGCGCCGGCATGCCGGTCTGCGCCGTTCTGCTCGGCGTCAATCCGGAAAGCTTCCGGCCCAAGGATATCGCATGTCCGACCGCCGGGCAGCGGCAGAGTTATCTTCGCACCTTCCGCTTCGTGCAGCCGCCGGACGCACGCAAGATCGAGGCGCCGGCGCCATACCGGGACGTACTACTCGACATCTATGCGCGTCTCGGTGTGCCGGTATCGGTCGCTGGCGCTTCTGGCCCGGCGTCTTCGCAATCGCGCATGTCGGCTAAGGTGAACGATCGTGGCTATGCAACGATCCGGTTCGAGCAAATCGGCCCGGACTGCGCCTCTGCGCTTGAGCAGATGCTCCGCGATATGCGCGGGGCAGGGGCCCGTTCGGTACAGCTTGCCGCTCCGGTCTGCGATCCAGGCGTGCCACACTTGACGCATGCTGCGCGTGAGCTTGGTTTTTTCTTCTGCGGTCTTGCACCCGCCTTTGCGGACGGAGACGACCTGTTCCTGCTTCAGCGGCTCGATGAACCCCTCGACACCGGAAAGCTCCAGCTCTTCACCGACCAGGCGAAAGAATTGGTCGCTTTCGTTGAGCGCGATCGGAGCGCGACGGCGCAGCCTTGATGACGCGCCTTGTCCGCTAGCTCGCCCGCCGCAGCCGTTCCAGCAGCGTCACCCCGGCATAGCCATCCGGCTTCATGTTGACCTTGCGCTGGAAATTCGCCACTGCGCGCATGGTTTGTAGGCCGACGCGGCCGTCGGTGCCACCGGTGTCGAAGCCCAGCGCAGTCAGTCTTTTCTGGATTTCCTGTACCTCCGCCAGCGTCGGCGCGCGTTCGCTGTTCGGAAAGGCCTGTACGAACGGGCCGGCACCCATCACGCAATCGCCAAGATGGCAGATGGCGAGCGCGTAGTTCATCGACGGATTGTAAGTTTTGACAGCGTTGAAATTGGCGCCGATCAGGAATTGCGGACCGCCTGCGACCGGCACCCAGCCCTGCGCGCGCGCCTGAGGCATCGCGTAAGGCTTGCCGTCGGCGCGCACGATACCGGCCTTCTGCCATTCCGCATAGCTGCGCGTGCCCGACGGCGCGGGTCCCTTCACTTCATAGCCCCAGGGCTCGCCGCGGCGGTAATTGCCGCGCTGGATCAGATAGCGGCAGGTGCCGGCCAGCGCGTCGTCGGGACGGCCGAACGGATTGACGCGGCCGTCGCCGTCATAATCCGCGCCGATGTTCAGCCAGACTTCGGGCATCCATTGGGTGTGCCCCATGGCGCCGGCCCAGGAGCCGCGCATCTCCGACGGCGTGCTCCAGCCGCGCTCGACAATGCGCAGCGCATTGATCAGCTCGGTCTCCCAGTAATTGCGCCGCCGCGGTTCGCCCCAGGCCAGCGCAGCCAGGCACGGAAAGACCGGCCGCATGTGATTCTGAAACACCACCGGATCGCCATAGGCGGTTTCCATGCCCCAGAGGCCGAGCAGGGTCACACGCGATACGCCGAAATCGGCTTCAAGCCTGTCGAACAGTCCGGCATATTGCTTGGCGCGATCGCGGCCGGTGACGATGCGCCATTCGGACACACGGCGATTGAGATATTGCCAGAGCTGTTCCTTAAATTCGGGCTGCGAGCGCTGCAGGGCGAACACGCCCATGTCCGGCTTCAGTCCGCTCATCACCCGGTCGTAGGTTGCAGCCGAAATGCCGCGGGCCAGCGCCTTCGGCCGGAACGCTGCGACCCATTGTTCGAAAGGTTGTTCGGCCTTCTGCGCCTGAAGTTCGCCGGGCAAAACGAGCGCGGCAGCGGAGGCCAGCCCCCCGCGCAGGATGTGCCGCCGGTGCGGCATCGAATCGTCAAATCCGGTCATGGCCAATCCTATCGGATGCGACCTTGGCCGCAATCGGGCCGCTCAGCGACGCTTGCGGCTTTGGGATTTTGCATAGCGGGTGCGCGGCTTGCTCGCGCTTTTTGTCGCGACCGGCGCACGTTCCGCAGTCGATCCAGACATGTCGGATGCGGCGATTTCCCTCCCGCGCGCCCCGATCAAATGCTCGTAGGCGGCGACCAGCGTCATGTAGGGATTGACCCGCACATAGCCGTCGCGGGTCGGCACTTGCAGTTCGAAATGCAGATGCGTCGTGGTCATGCCCGGGCGGCGGCTGAAATTGCTGATGGTGCCGAGCGGCTCGCCTTCGCTGACGACGCGGCCGCTGACGATGCCGCCCGCATCCAGATGCTGCGGATGCATGTGCAGATGACGAAAGCGCATTCTTTCGCCCGGCGCATTGGTGACGAGAAAGAAGGAATCGTGCCAGGGCTCGCGCAGGATCATGCCCTCGCGCGCGGCCACCACCGCATCGCGATTGGCCGGGCAGTCGCGCTTGCGCGGACCCGGCGTGCAGGAGACGCCGAGGATGTCCTGGCCCTGATGGCCGCGCCCCGACGGACATTGTCCGACGGCGAAGTCGCGCCGCTCGCAGAAATTGTCACGCCAGATGTATTTTGCGGGTTCTGGCTTAGAGCCGTTCCCGTCGGCTTCGTCGGCGGGGGCCCAGGCGACGACGAGGCCGCCGCGACGCCGGAACGCCTGTGTGTTGACATAAGCCGGCGCCTCGGCCGCAGGAAAACGGATACGTGCATAGACCGTGGGGTCGGCGACGCCTGCGGCCGCGCGCATGCCTGAGCCGGCAATCAGCTTGCCGACCGGGTGATACCGGAATGCGTCCGATTGCTGTGCGGGCCGTGCTGCTGCAGCCGGCGGTGACGCTGCAACCGAGACCGATGGGTTGCCGCCGGCAACGCGGAGCGCGCCGAGAAATCGTTGCGCGATGCGGTCGGCATTGCGGCAGGCAAGGCGGTTGCGGCGCTGCGGCCCTTCGAAGCATTGGATCGAGACCACATAGGGTATGCCGAACCGCTCGAAGCTGTAGCGCAGCGTATGTTCGAGAATCTGCCGCCGGATGCCGGGGAATTCGGTTGCAAGGTCGGCGGCAACCGGCTGTTCGACGGCGCCCTTCGGCTGCGGCAAGTCGTAAAGCAGGTTGAAGCCAGAAATCTGCACCACGACAGGATACCTGTAAGCGATGCCCGATAGACCCGGAACGTCCTGCATACGCAGCGTGAAGGTAGCGTCGTATCCGGTTGGCCCGACGTGGAAGAATTCCGTCGCTGAAAATCCGGATAGCAAGCGGCCCGGCGGCGTATTGCAATCGCCCGGTTGGTTGCAGGGATCGGTGTCAAAGGCAAACGGCAACAGTACCGGCAGCGGACTTTGCGCGATTCCCGGAAAACGCTTCGCCGCGACGGACGATGCGACCGCCAGCAGATCGTCTGCATCTTTCTTACTTGGTATCGGCGAAAGCGCATCGCGCGCCGCGGACCAATCGGCGGTATAGGAGAGCGTGCGCGGCGCCGGCCACGTGTCGTCGCTCCGTGCCGGCCCGGTCAAGACGATGATGAATACGAATACGGCAAGGCTCCGCACGCAGGGTAACTCCGGTTGCGAAGCGATCTAAGCGGCTTGGCCTTCCGGAAGAAATCGAAATCTCGTTCAGCGCGTCAAAAATACCGCGAATCCGTCATCTGGACTCGCGGCCGAAAATTCAAAAGGAAGTGTGTCGAAAAAGTCAGCGTCTGTTGCGCAAAATCATCCATTCGGCTTTGGCTGCGTTGCGTCCTGCGGACAATCCGTGCGGGCTTCGACAGCCTCCCCATTGCGCTGAATGGTCGGTGCTGCAGAATTCTCGTGACCTTCCGCGGATGGAAGGATCGCGCTCTTCTCGACGGCCATCGCGTCCTGGGACGCCGAACCGGTGGTTTGGCCGGCACTCGACGGCGGACAAGTCGTCAGATCCTTGTTGGCGTCACCGCGTCCTTTCAGTTCTTCTGCAGACGCGACATGAATCGCAGCAAGCATTGCGGCTGCCCCGAGCATCAACCTGATCATCCGAAATCTCCATGGAAACATGACCTCAGCGATCCCGCCGCAATCGTGGCATGACTTTGGCGGCGCGTTGGCGGCCCGACAACGTGCGTATCTGGGAGAAGTTCCAGGTTCGCTGCTTCCAGCCTCGCCGTCTGTTCCGGCGTCTCCGCCAGCGGCGTGGCATCGCAAGGCGGAACCATCACGCATGCGCGCCATTGTCGACACGTGCGCGTTGGAAACACTCACGAAGGAGAATCAAAATGTCCGACTACGATCCCAACCGGTTGGATCCCGGACGCCCCGCGGAACGCCCGACGGCCTACGACCGTGCAGCGACAACCGGCGGCTTCAACTACAGCTGGATCATCGGTGGCGTAGCGGCGCTGGTGGTGTTGCTGGTGGCGCTGAGCTTCATGGGGAGTGGCAGCGACCGAACCGCGGGTACCGCGACGGAGCCGCCGGCAACGACCGGTCAGGCTTCGCCACCCCCGGCCGTCAATCCGCCCCCGGCGGACGTGACACCGGCTCCAGCGCCGAATGCTGCCCCAGCTCCCGATGCGACGCCAGCCGAGCGCATGACGCCGCCTCCGGCAACGCCGCCTTCCAATCAGTAAGCGCAGCTCCAATACAGCACGATTTGTTTGCGCTGAAATGTTTCGAGAGCCCCGGCCTGCGCCGGGGCTTTTCGCTTCAGAGGCTGCTGCTCAGTCTTGATCCATTCGAAATATCTCTTCTCTCCGGCGCTTGCTGCGGAGGGGTATTTTCCAGCCTCGCGATCAACTTCGGCAGCACATTTCGCAGCCGCGATGCCATACAGAGCATGCCGCGCGCGCCTGGCGCGTAAGCGCGAATGGAGCTGCAATGCGTTACCTGCCACTGTTCTTCGACCTGGCCAAGGGTCCGGTCATCCTCGTCGGCGAGGGGACTGAAGCCCGTGCCAAGCTTCGCATTCTGCGGGCTGCCGGTGCCACGATCCGCTGGCATGTGCTGTCACGCGACGATGCGAACAATGTCGATGCCAAAGACATAGAAATGCGCATCGGGCTGCCGGGCGCGGATGACTTGCTCGGCGCGGTCGCGCTCGTTGCATCCGCAGGCAGGGACATCGACGAAGAACTCTCGGCGCGGGCCCGCGCCATGAATGTACCCGTCAATATCGTCGACCGGCCCGATCTTTCGACTTTCATCTTTCCGTCGATCGTGGACCGCGGCAACGTCGTGGTCGCGATTGGCACCGGCGGCGCATCGCCGGTGCTCGCGCGGCGCTTGCGCGAAAAGATCGAACAGCTTCTTCCCGAACGGATCGGTGAATTCGCCGCGCTGATGGGCCGCTATCGCGATCGTCTGCACGCGTTGCGCCATCGGGGATTCTCGACCCGGCAATTCTGGGAGCGGGTGATCGACGGACCGATCGGCACATTGTTTCTCGCCGGGCGCAGCGCCAAGGCGGAAGCCGCGCTTCTTATTGAGATCGAGCGGGCAGGGCTCGTTGCGCCAAAGCAAGGCCATGTGCAGATCGTCGGCGCCGGGCCCGGCGATCCCGACCTTCTCACGCTGAAGGCGTTCCATGCGCTGCAATCGGCGGACATCGTATTCACCGACGATCTGGTCTCGCCGGCCGTCCTCTCGCGGGTGCGGCGCGATGCCGAAATCGTCCATGTCGGCAAGCGCAAGGGGCAGCCCGGTATCGGGCAGGAGGCAATCAACCGCCGTCTTGTTGCCGAAGCGAAGGCCGGCCGCAATGTGGTGCGGCTGAAGGGCGGCGACCCCTTCATCTTTGGTCGTGGAGGCGAGGAGCGCGAAGCGCTCGAAGCCGAAGGGATTGCCGTCACGGTGGTGCCCGGCATTACCGCGGTGCTGGGCTGCGCGGCGGAAGCCGGTTTGCCGCTGACCTTCCGCAAGGAAGCAACGCGGCTCTCCATCGTTACCGCCAATACTGCGGAAGGTGCGGAAAAGATCGATTGGTCCGGCCTGACCGATCGCGCCACCACCGTTGCGGTCTATATGGGCCTGACGACGGCCTCGGCTGTGCGGGACGGCCTCGTTGCGGCCGGACGCGACCCGCGGACCCCAGTCGCGGTACTGGCCCGCGGCACTCGGCCGGATTCCCGCGCCATCACCGGCACGCTGTCGCAATTGCCTTCGCTTGCCGCCGCTACGGGCGAGGGGCCGGCGCTGATCGTGGTCGGCGACGTCGTCGCGCATTCGCGCGCCTGGAAAGAGGCGGTCGAACATCTAGAGGCCGCCGAATGACCGCGCCGCAGCAGCAAAAGCTCAAAGTCAAAGGGCCGGTGGTGATTACCGGCAACCGGCTGACCGATGGTGCGGTGGTGTATCGCACCGCGCAGCGCGGCTGGTCCACGGCCTTGCGCGATGCGGTGGTGACGACGACGGCCGACGAGGCCGCGCGCCTCCTGAAGGACGCCAATGCGAGCGATATCGAGGCGGTCGGCGCCTATGTGGCGCCGGTGCTGCTTGATGGCGGCGACATCAGGCCGGGCAATTTGCGCGAACGCATCCGCGTGGCGGGGCCGACTTTTGCGTTGCCGGGCAGCGAAGCGGCATAGGCCATGTACGTTTACGACGAGTTTGACCGCGCCGTAGTCGCCGAACGGGTCGCCGAATTCCGCGATCAGGTCGAGCGCCGGCTGTCGGGCGCGCTGACGGAGGACGAGTTCAAGCCGCTGCGGCTGATGAATGGAGTCTATCTGCAGCTTCACGCCTATATGCTGCGGGTCGCGATCCCCTATGGGTCGCTGTCGTCGGACCAGATGCGGACGCTGGCGCATGTCGCGCGGCGCTACGACCGCGGCTACGGCCACTTCACCACACGTCAGAATATCCAGTTTAACTGGATCAAGCTGGAGGAGATGCCGGAGGTGCTGGAGGTGCTGGCGCAGACGCATCTGCACGCCATGCAGACCAGCGGCAACTGCATTCGCAACGTCACCAGCGACCAATGGGCGGGCGTTGCGCCCGACGAGATCGAGGATCCGCGGGTTTATGCCGAAATCCTGCGGCAGCATTCGACCATGCATCCGGAATTCTCGTTCCTGCCGCGCAAGTTCAAGATCGCGATCACCGCGGCAAAGCACGATCGTGCGGCGATCCGGGTCCACGATATCGGGCTCAGGCTTTACAAGAACGACGCCGGTGAGGCGGGTTTCGAGGTCGTGGTCGGCGGCGGGCTCGGCCGCACACCGTTCATCGGCAAGACCATCAAGCCGTTCGTGCACAAGCGCGATCTGCTCAGCTATATCGAGGCGATCCTGCGCGTCTACAATCTCTATGGGCGGCGCGACAATATATACAAGGCGCGGATCAAAATCCTGGTTCATGAACTCGGCGCGGATAAGTTCGCCGCCGCGGTCGAGGAGGAGTGGCGCGCGATCAGGGATGGTGCGCTCGCGCTTGACGACGCCATCATCGCCGATATCGCCGCGCGCTTCCGCTATCCGGTCTACGAGAATCTGCGCGACGACATCGCACTGCTTCAAGCTGAGCGAACCGCCGATCCGGGATTCGACGCCTGGTACAGGAACGCGGTCGCCCCCCATAAGGCGCCGGGCTATGCGATCGTCACGCTGTCGCTGAAGCCCGCGGGTGCCCCTCCGGGCGACGCCACCGCCGACCAGATGGAGGCGATCGCCGATCTGGCCGAGCGCTATTCAGCCGGCGAAATCCGGGTCGGGCATGAGCAGAATCTGGTGCTGCCGCATGTGCGTCAGCGCGACCTGCGCGCGCTCTGGCAGGCGCTCGACGCGATCGGGCTTGCGACACCGAATGTCGGGCTGGTCTCCGACATCATCTCATGCCCCGGTCTCGACTATTGCAGCCTCGCCAATGCCCGCGCCATTCCTGTGGCGCAGGAATTGAGCCGGCGGTTTCGCAATACCCAGTCGGCGCGCAATATCGGCCGCCTGCACATCAACATCTCCGGCTGCATCAATGCCTGCGGCCACCATCACGTCGGCCATATCGGCATTCTCGGTGTCGAGAAGAACGGCGAGGAATTCTACCAGATCACGCTCGGCGGCTGCGCCGACGAGAATGCGGAGCTTGGTGAATTGCTGGGCCCTGCAGTGCCCTACGAGCAGGTTGCCGATGTGATCGAGGACGTGGTTGCGGCCTATGTCGAGCTGCGCGCGCGGCCGGACGAATTGTTCATCGACACGGTCCGGCGGATCGGGGTCGAGCCCTTCAAGGAACGTGTCTATGCCGCTCATTAGAAATGGCGAAACCGTCGAGGACCGCTTTCTTCGCGTTGAGGACGGAGCGCCGCTGCCTCGCGAGGGCGCTGTCTTGCTGACCGCCGAGCAGTTCATGAATAGCGCCGAGGAGGCCGCTGGGCGGGCGGGCCCGACCGGGGTGATCTGGCCGAACGATCGCGAGGTCGCGGAATTGGCTCCTTGGCTCGACCGCCTCGCATTGATCGCGCTGGTGTTTCCGACATTCAAGGACGGCCGTGCCTACAGCCAGGCCCGGACGCTGCGGGAGCGGCTCGGCTTTACCGGCGAATTGCGGGCGACCGGCGACGTGCTGCGCGACCAGTTCCTGTTCCTGCACCGCGCCGGCTTCGACGCATTCGAGGTCCGAAAGCCAGCCGACGCACAGGCCTTCTGCGAAGCGTTGCAGCGCTACAACGTATTCTATCAACCTGCCGCCGATGGGAGGGGGGGAGCATTGCGCCAGCGCGTGTTCCTTGCTTCAACACAGCGCACCGCCGTGAGCGAGCCTGCCTGATGACGGCCCCGGAAACCCTGAACGCCCGCGCGGCGCGTCTGAACGAGGCGCTGGCATCGGCGTCTCCAACAGCAGTAATCGAAAAGGCGATGGAGGCGGTGCCGGCTGGACGGCTCGCCGTTGTCTCGTCGTTCGGCACCGAATCCGCAGTGCTCTTGAAGTTTGTTGCCGATGTCGATCCGGACTTGCCGGTGCTTTTCCTCGATACCGGTATGCTGTTCGAGGAAACGCTCGACTACCGCGATCGGCTTGTCGATTTTTTCCGGCTCACCGATGTGCGTTCGCTTAAGCCGCAGATCGATCTGCTGGCGCGCCGCGATCCCCATCGCGATCTGTGGCTGCGCGATACCGAGAGCTGCTGTCATATCCGCAAGGTCCGGCCGCTGTCCGATGCGCTCGGCGGTTTCGATGGCTGGATGAACGGCCGAAAGCGCTTTCAGGGGGGTGCCCGCGCTGCGATCGCGCATGTCGAGACTGACGGGCAATTGCTGAAGTTCAATCCCCTGGCGGCGATGTCGCAAAATGACATCGCGGCAGTCTTCGAAATCGAAGGGCTGCCGCGCCACCCGCTGGAAAAAATGGGCTTTTCCTCGGTCGGCTGCATGCCCTGCACCAGCCGCACCCATCCGGGCGAAGCCCCGCGTGCGGGGCGCTGGCGCAATACCGGCCGCTCCGAATGCGGCATCCACCGCATCGGTCTGCCGGAGGGCGCGGGCTGCGGCTGCTGACCGGCGAGGCTTGAGGCAGGGCAGGCGCCGGATGCCCGCTTAGAGGTTGATTAAAATTTTTGCGCTAGTTTACCAATCGAGCTGGCTCGAAGGCTGGCTTCGTGTTGCGTAAACGGTTTGCGTCATGAAGGTATCAACGATTTTGGCCTGCGCCGTTTTGTTCGGCGTTGGCGGCTATCTTGCCCTTACCGATCGCGACTCTGCCGTGGTGACGGGGACCGTTCCTGCCTCGGTGCCGCTGGTCGCGTCCGACCCGCGCGCGGCAATGCCAGTGGTCAATGTCTCGTGGCGGCGCGAGGGATTCGGACTGACCACCTCCGCCGACGTGATGGTGCGAAACAATAACGCCTATGCTGTTCGTGTCGACCGGATCAGCTGCCGCTTCCGGGATGCGAACGGAGCCACGGAAGATCATGCGCAGGGGGTGTACCAGATCATTCAGCCGCGCGCCGAAAAGTTGATCAGGGATATCCCGCTCGGATTTGTCAGTTCCGACGCCAAAGGCATCGGCTGTTCCGTCGTCGGCGCCCAGAGAGGGCTGTGAGCCCCGCAGCGGCCCGCGTCACGTCAGCCCGGCCAGGACGCGATCGACCTCGGCGAGCGCCTTCGCCTTTTCGTCGCCGTTCATCACCGAGGCGTTGAAGCCATTGCGCACGATGGCCACGATCTCCTCGCGGGTGAGCGAGAGTGCATCCGAGATGGCGCGGTAATTCTGGTTCACATAGCCGCCGAAATACGCCGGATCGTCCGAGTTGACCGTGACGATCAGCCCCTTGTCCATCATCCGCCTGAGCGGATGATGCTTCAGGTCGTCGATCACCCGAAGCCGCAGGTTCGAGAGGGGACACATCGTCAGCGCCATCTGTTCCCGCGCCAGCCGGCCGACCAGCGCCTCGTCGTCCAGCGCATGATTGCCGTGATCGACCCGCATCACGCCGAGAATGTCGAGCGCCTCCCAGACATAGCTCGCCGGGCCTTCCTCACCGGCATGGGCGGTCAGAAAGAAACCTTCGTCGCGGGCTCGCGCATAGACCCGGGCGAACTTGCTGGGCGGATTGCCGCGCTCGGCGGAATCGAGCCCGATGCCCATGATGCGGTCGCGGAACGGCAGGGCTGCATCGAGCGTCTTGAGCGCGCTGTCCTCGTCGAGATCGCGCAGGAAGCACATGATCAGGCTGGCCGACACCCCAAGCGAGGACTTCGCATCGGCGATTGCGCGCGAGAGGCCGTCGATTACCGTCCCGAAGGCGATACCGCGGCTGGTATGGCCCTGTGGATCGAAGAACATCTCGACATGGCGGACATTGTCCGCCTGCGCGCGCCGCAGATAGGCGAGCGCGAGATCGTAGAAATCCTGCTCAGTGATCAGGACCGACATGCCCTGATAATAGACGTTGAGAAAATCCTGCAGATTGTTGAAGCGATAGGCCGCGTGGATGTCCTCGACCGAGCTATAGGGAAGGGCGATGTTGTTCCTTCGCGCCAGCGTGAACATCATCTCGGGCTCAAGGCTGCCTTCGATGTGGATGTGGAGCTCGCATTTCGGCAAACTCTTGATCAGCGCGTCGGTAGTGGCGGGCATCTGCGTGCTCCTGTTCCGGGATCGTTGTCCGACAGCGGTTCACTGCGTCGTGCGACGGCCGGACCCGAACCCGAACTCTACAGGCGGGACGTTACCGGGGCGCAAATTTCCGGACCGGTTCATCGTCCGGAAGATGCCTGCGTGCTAATCGGACGGCGGTTCGCGCGGCCCGGGTGGTGTCTTGCTGCCGCACGCGTTGAGCAGGATGGCGTGCAGGTCGGTCACGCCGAACGGGAAATCCCCGCGTGCGACTTCGCCCGGCGGCAGTGTGATCCGTGTCGAGCCGAATTCGACCGTCGTTTGCCCGCTCACGAACCATGTGCCGTCTGCCTTCTTGCGGAACAGATGGCATTCGACCTTGTGATCCGTTCGCAAGCCCTGAGCGCCAGCGGGCGACAGCATGCAACCGCCCAGCAGCGCGCACATGACAAACTTGGCCGCGTCTTCTGTCCGGACGGTGATGCGCGCCATGGTGGTGCCTCGCTCCGCTCGTATCCGCTCCAGGCGAATTGACGCTGTCAGCCCCACAGCGACATGATCGGCCACGCACTTTCGGCGAGGCTATCCGTTTGCTACCGTCGAAACCAGAAGCATTGCCCTCAATATGTCTCCCGATCACCCAAGAATATTGCTGCTGGTCAGATGTGCCGCTAGTCGTTTGGGGGTGTAGCGCCCCAGTCGAACGAAGTTCGAACCAGCATAAACTCGGGAAAAGCCATTGCGCCAGCTTTGGCGCGCCCAAGGGGACTCGAACCCCTGTTTTCGCCGTGAAAGGGCGACGTCCTAGACCGCTAGACGATGGGCGCTGACCGGCCGATGGGCCGGGCCGTTGTATAGAGATGGATTGCCGGGGAGGCAAGGCGGGAAGGCAGCGATTTCTCGAAATCCGCCCAGCCCCGGATTGACCGGGCCGAATACGCAAATCTGGCCGGAAGTGTTTGGTTTCGGACAGCGTTGTTTGACCCGGCGCCGCTGCCCGGGCTTTGGCTCACCAATGACCCGTATTGGGCATCGAGACCCAGGGTTCCTTCGGAGGCAAGGCTTCGCCCTTCTGCAAAAGCTCGACCGACTGGCGATCCGGCGCTCGCACGAACGCCATCTGGCCGTCGCGCGGCGGCCGGTTAATGGTAACACCCGCCTTCATCAGCCGCTCGCAGGTCTCGTAAATATTGTCGACCTCGAATGCGAGGTGGCCGAAATGCCGGGCCTCGCCGTAATCCTCGGTGTCCCAATTATAGGTGAGCTCCAACAGAGGTCCCGGCCGGCCGACCCGACGCGACTGCTCGACCGCCGCCTCGTCCCCCGGTGCCATCAGGAACACGAGCGTGAAGCGCCCCTTGGGATCTTCCCGGCGAAACGATTCTTTCAGGCCGAGCTTATTGCAGTAGAAGTCGAGCGCGGCCTCGAGATCGCGCACGCGCAGCATGGTGTGAATATAGCGCATGGTCAGGTTCCTGAGCGTCGCGTGGGTTCGGACGCCGATATCAGCTAGTCCATGCAAAGCCAACGTCAAGCGGTTGCGCTGCGGCTGGCGTGACGCGATATTTGCGAACAGATATTTGCGCTGCGAAGCTGACTTTGTGTTGGACAGGTGATCATGCGAAACCCCATCGTGTCCGATCTTGCTTCGGCAACGACGGTCTTGCGCGGCATGCTGGATGATGCCGAGCGGGTCGTGCCGTTTACCGGCGCGGGCATTTCCACCGAGAGCGGCATTCCGGATTTCAGGTCGCCCGGCGGCTTTTGGACGACGACTCAGCCAATCCCGTTCGACCTTTTCCTTTCAAGCCGCGAGATGCGCGACGAATCATGGCGCCGGCGCTTTGCGATGGAAGACTATTTCGGTAAGGCCAAACCGACGCGTGGCCATTTGGCGCTGGCGTCGCTTTACCACGCCGGCAAATCGCCTGGGGTGATTACGCAGAATATCGACAACCTGCATCAGGCGGCGGGTATCCCGCACGAAGCCGTGATCGAACTTCACGGCAATACGACTTTCGCCACCTGCCTCGATTGTGCCAAGCGCTACGAACTTGCCTTTATCCGGAGCCGGTTTGAGGAAACCGGCGGCCATGCGCCGGATTGCGATTGCGGCGGCTATATCAAGACAGCGACGGTGTCGTTCGGGCAGGCCATGCCTGAGGACGCCATGTTGCGCGCAAAAGCGTGGGCTGAAGATTGCGATCTGTTTGTCGCCATCGGTTCGTCGCTCGTGGTATGGCCTGCGGCCGCTTTTCCGTTGCACGCCAGAAAGAGTGGCGCCCGGCTTGTGATCCTCAACCGGGAGGCGACCGAATTTGATGAAATCGCCGATCTCGTCATTCGCAACGATATTGGCGACGTGTTGTCGCGGCTGATTGCTCACTGATTCGTGTCAAGCAACTTTTGCACAGGGCGCAAGTTAAACTTGCGCCGCTTGCATTTTCCGCTTTTACAAACACCCGCCAGTGTTAGTCTTGAGCGTAAGAGATTCGTTTCAAGCGTCCGGAAGAGACGCTTAATGGAAGCGGCGGCGCGGCGGTCATGGCGTCGGGTGAAATGGGGCCAAAAGTGTCCGGTGCGGGTTACGATCTGGGGCCAGATCGTCATGCGGGGGTCGCGGACGAATCCAGCGGCACCCTGGTCGAGGTTTCTGGGACCATCAAGTGGTTCGATGTGTCGAAGGGTTTCGGCTTCATTATTCCAGATGATGGATCTCCCGACGTGCTGTTGCACGTCACCTGTCTGCGCCGCGACGGCTATCAGACAGCGTATGAAGGCGCACGCGTGGTTTGCGAGGCGCTGGCCCGACCGAAAGGCATGCAGGCCTTTCGCATTCTCTCGATGGACGAGAGCACCGCAATCCATCCCGCGCAGCTTCCGCCGCCGCGCACCCATGTCACGGTGACGCCGACCTCCGGTCTTGAGCGCGCCATCGTCAAGTGGTTCAATCGGTTGCGCGGGTTTGGCTTCCTGACCCGCGGCGAGGGAACCGCGGATATCTTCGTCCATATGGAAACCCTGCGCCGCTACGGGATGACTGAGCTGCGTCCGGGGCAAACCGTGCTGGTGCGTTTCGGCCCCGGACCCAAAGGCCTGATGGCTGCCGAAGTGCAGCCCGACGGCGGTTCGCACGGACCCGCCTCCCACTAGCGGGACTTCGCCGCGTCGGTTCGCGGGCAGGTCCGCGACAGGCAAAAAAGCGATGGGCGTATTTTCTCCGACCTATTTTTTCGAGCTTCGCTGGATCGCTGCGCTCGCCGCATTGCTCGGCATGCTGGCCCAGTCGGCGCCGGCTCGCGCCGCCGAGGAGATGCTGGAGATCGTCACCGCGAGCGGCGTCCATGTCTTCACTGTTGAGGTTGCACGCACCGACGAGGAGCGGGCGAAGGGCCTGATGTTCCGCAAGGAGCTGCCCGAGGGCAGGGGCATGCTGTTCGACTTCAAGCCGGACCAGCATGTCTCGATGTGGATGCGCAACACCTATATCCCGCTCGACATGCTGTTCATTAACGGCGACGGCACCATCCGGCGGATCGCCGAAAATACCGTGCCGCTGTCGGAAAAGACGATTCCCTCCGGTGGCCCGGTGCGGGGTGTGCTGGAAGTCATCGGCGGCACGGCGAAAAAGCTCGGCATCAAGCCCGGCGACAAGGTCGCCCACCCCCTGTTTTCGGATAAGTGACGGAAGGGCGCGCCCAGGCTGTGGCCGCCCGCGCTGTCGCGGCGCGCTTGCGGCGGCGCGGCAAAATCCTTATTCATCGCTCCGACCGGCCGGATCGGGGCATAGCGCAGCCTGGTAGCGCATCTGCTTTGGGAGCAGAGGGTCGCAGGTTCAAATCCTGCTGCCCCGACCATCCGCTCCGCCGGCCAATCGGGGATTTGCGATCCACATGACCGCACGCATCTACAAGCCCGCCCGGACCGCGATGCAGTCCGGCACCGCCAAGACCAGAGACTGGATTCTGGAATTTGAGCCGGAAGCGCCGCGCGTGGTCGAGCCGCTGATGGGCTGGACCTCCTCGACCGACATGAAGAGTCAGGTACGGCTGCGCTTTGCAACCGCCGAGGAAGCGATCGCCTATTGCGAGCGTGAGGGCATCCCGTACCAGGTGTTCGAACCCAGGGAGCCGGCGCGCCGCATCATCGCCTATGCCGACAATTTCGCATTTCAGCGCCGCGGCCAGTGGACCCACTGACGGCTGAGGTCGTCCGTTAGCGGATCCGTCAATCGCTCTTTTGCGTACAAGCATCTGGGCCGGCATTCGGCTCCGGCGTTTGCGTTGGGCCCTGCGCCTGCGCATACTTGCCGGGAGAAACATAAAGACCGCCGGGAGGACGTCCGATGCCCAAGCCGCATTTTCTCAACCCGCCAACCTTGTCGAAGCCGCCGGGCTACAGCCATGTGGTCGAGATCAAGGGCCCGGGCCGCATCGTCTATATTGCGGGTCAGCTGGGGCTCGATACCGACGGCAATATCGTCGGCGCACCGGGCGACTTCCGTGCGCAAGCGATCCAGGCTTTCGAGAATCTGAAGCTCGCGCTCGCTGCGGTCGGTGCGGGCTTCGGCGATCTGGTCAAGATCAACAACTACCTCACCGACATGTCGCATCTGTCGACATTCCGCGAGGTGCGCGACACCTATCTCAATATGGCTGCGCCGCCGGCCTCGACCACGGTCGAAATCTCAAAATTCGCGCGCGACGGCGCGATGTTCGAGATCGAGGGCATTGCGATCCTGCCCGAATAATGGCGACCCCGGGAGGGCTCGAACCTCCAACCGCCGGATTAGAAATCCGATGCTCTATCCAGTTGAGCTACGGGGCCCTTGAGCGCCAGCCCCGGGCACGGTGGCCGGAGTCCGGCGGTCCGGAGCAAGCGCCGCCCATATAGCTGCGTTCGGAGCTGCCTTCAAACGCGGCCGGGAGGGGCAGACGATTTCGCCGGTTCTGCATAGCGAGCCGGACGCCGTGCTGCCCTATGGTGCCGCCGGGGCAAGTGGGACGGCGACGGCTTCGGAGATCGCATCATCGCGGATATCGCCGACACAGGGAGACCGGTGGGCGCCGACAACCCTTTGCGCGATATGGTCCGCCTCGAGGCGGCACGTTCCGCATGGACTGGGACCGCATTATCCGGAAGGAGCGCCAGTTCACCGGAGCACCGCAAGTCCCGGATCGGCACGTTCGACAACGGGCTGGAGGAGGCGCCGAAATGGGGCCGGCCGGTGATCCCGATCAAGCGCGACTGTAAGATCGTCTTTCCATTGGAGCAGAAATAAGCGCAGATGACTTCCGCCGGTGACGCGCCAGTGCGAGAGTCCGGGACTGGAATCGGAACGCTGGGGGATGACAGTGGACGGCATTTGGCGGCGCAGCCGTTTCGCAACGGCATTGGGTGCGGCGTTGGCGGCTTTTGCCGGGTCGGCATCCGCCGATCAGGGCGGGGTAAGCTTCTGGCTGCCGGGCCAGTTCGGCAGTCTTGCCGCCGTGCCGGGGACCCCCGGATTCAATTTTGCGACGGTCTATTACCACACCTCGGTCGGCGCCGGCGGGGATGTCGCAGCGGCCAAGCAGGTCGAAATCGGGCGACTGAGCCGCAATGTCGATGTGAAGGTGAATCTCGACCTCGACCTGAAGGCGCGCGCCGATCTTCTTCTTCTGGTGCCGGGCTACATTTTCGAGACGCCGGTTTTCGGCGGACAGCTCGGCGTCAACATGGCGATTATTCCCGCTCGCAATCGGGCGACGCTTGACGGCCAGCTCACCGCATCGGTCGGACCGCTGACCGCAACGCGTGAGGGCCAGATCAGCGATGCAGTTTCCGGTTTTGCAGATTTGTTTCCGCAGGCGACGCTGAAGTGGAATAGCGGCGTGCACAACTGGATGATCTACGGGATGACCAATATTCCGGTCGGCAGCTACGATTCGAAGCGTCTCGCCAATCTCGGCATTGGGCATAACGCGATCGATAGCGGTTTCGGCTACACCTATTTCGATCCGGCCAAGGGGCATGAATTTTCGGTGGTCGCCGGGACCACCTACAATTTCAGAAATTCCGACACCGATTATCGCAACGGGCAGGACTATCACATCGACGCCGCCGCGGCGCAGTTCCTGTCAAAGTCGTTCTTCGTTGGCGCCGTAGGCTATTATTACGATCAGTTCACTGCCGATTCCGGATCGGCGCCGTTCCTCGGTCCGGTCAAGTCGCGTGTACTCGGCATCGGTCCGCAGATGGGCTTTATCTTCCCGGCCGGCGAGATGCAGGGCTTTCTGAACTTCAAGGCCTATTTCGAATCCAATGCACGCGACCGGCCGGACGGCTGGAATGCCTGGGTGACATTCGCGATCTCCCCGCAGACTAAGCCGGCTGCGGCATCGGCCAGCCCGCGCATGGCGCTGAAATGAGACAGGGGCGGCCGGAAATTGACAGACCCGGGAGCGGTGAGCGGCCCCAACCTTGCCGCCGGTTTCGCGCTTGTGATCGGTGGAACGGTTGACGCGGTATATAGGTCACGACCTCGACACCTTTTGCCGCTGACCTAATGTCGGTCCCGGCGGCGATGTCTCGGCCGCCCGGGGAGGAGGATTTCGCCCATGTTCGCGCTCGCCCGCGCCGGCCTGTTTGCCGCGCTGCTTGGTTTCGTCTGCGCCCTCTCAGTGTCCGATATCCGGCCAGCTTTGGCACAAACCCACAATGCCGAAAGGCCGTTCTCGCGCGCCGATCTCGACGAGGCGGCGGTGCGTCTCGAGGCGCAGATCAAGGCGGATGCGGGACAGGTGACCAAGCCCGCGGCCCAGCTGCGCCGCGAGATGGACGAGGCCTTTAAGAAGAACGATTTCCGCACCGGCCTGCAATTGCTCGGGCAGATCGTGTCGGTCGAACCGGACGATGCCACGAGCTGGCTGCGTCTGGCGCGCAGCGTGGTGCAGATCCGTCCGGCTAATGCGCGCGAGCGTACGCTGCTGCTCGAGCGCTCCGCCACAGCGGGCTATATCGCCTATGAACGGTCGGACAGTCCGGCGGAGCAGTCGGAGGCCCTGCAGATCATCGGCAATTCCTTCGCCGAGCGGCGGGTCTGGCGGCCGGCGCTCGATGCGCTGCGCCATGCGCTTGAGCTGCGCGAGGTGGCCGCAATCCGAGCTCAATACGAGAAGCTGCGTGAGGAACACGGCTTCCGGTTGCTGGACTACACCGTCGACGCCGATGCCGCGTCGCCGCGCGCCTGTTTCCAGTTCTCGGAAACACTGCCGGGCAAGCGGACCGATTTCTCCCCGTTCGTTGCCGTGCCCGGCATCGAGCGCCCGGCGATCACCGCAGACGACAAGCAGCTCTGCGTCGAGGGCCTCAAGCACGGAGAACGCTACACCGTCACGCTGCGCGCCGGATTGCCGTCCACCGCGGAGCCCCTGGCGCGTGCGGCCGACTTCACCGTCTACATCCGCGACCGCCGTCCGCAGGTGCGCTTCACCGGCAAATCCTATGTGCTGCCGCGCACCGGCCAGCAGGGCATCCCGCTGGTCTCCGTCAACAGCAAGGTCGCAAAAGTCGATATCTACCGGGTCGGCGACCGCAACTTGATCGACACCGTGCTCGGCAGCGATTTCCAGCGCGCGCTCAGCCGCTACGACGCCGAGCAATTGCGTGACGAGCGCGGCCAGCAGGTCTGGACCGGCGAACTGGCGCTGGAATATTCGCTGAACAACGAGGTCGCCACCGCATTTCCCATCGACCAGGCGCTCGGCGAGTTGAAGCCGGGTGTTTATGTGATGCTCGCAGCGCCCAAGGACGCCGATCCTGGCGAGGAATTCTCGTCTCTCGCGACGCAATGGTTCATCGTCTCCGATCTCGGGCTCGCAGCCTTCTCGGGCAATGACGGCATCCATGCCTCGATTCATTCGCTCGCATCGACCGCGCCGGTCGCCGGTCTTGAGGTGCGGCTGCTCTCTCGCAGCAACGAGGTGCTGGCAATCCGTCGCAGCGACGCGAACGGGCAGGTGCGGTTCGAGCGCGACCTGACGCGCGGCGAGGGCGGTCTGTCGCCTGCGCTAATCGTGGTGTCGGCAGATGCTGACTATGCCTTCCTCAATCTGAAATCGCCGGCCTTCGATCTGTCGGATCGCGGCGTCGCCGGCCGCAAGGCGCCGGAAGCGCTCGACGCCTTCGTCTATACCGAGCGCGGCGTTTATCGCACTGGCGAGACCGTGCACATCACCGCGCTCCTGCGCGATGCGGCGTCGGTTGCGCAGACCGGCGTCCCGCTCACCATCGTGGTCGAGCGTCCGGATGGGGTCGAATACCGGCGCATCGTGACAAAGGACGAGGGCCTTGGCGGCCGTTCGCTGTCGCTGCCGATCGCCCCGACCGCCTCGACCGGCACTTGGCGGGTTAAGGCATTTGCCGATCCCAAACGCCCTGCCATCGGCGAGGCTGCGTTTCTCGTCGAGGATTATGTGCCGGACCGGCTTGAATTCGACATCGCCGCGCCGGCCGGGAAAATCTCGCCGGACGCGCCGGCCGAGATCACCCTGAACGGCCGCTTTCTCTACGGCGCGCCCGCCGCCAATCTCACGGTCGAAGGCGAAATTCTCGTCAGCGCGGCAAAGGAGCGCCCCGGATTTCCCGGCTACCGTTTCGGCACCGAGGAGCCGTTGGAGGCCGAGCAGCAGCCACTCGACGATCTTGGGACGACCGACGAGGACGGCAAGGCTTCGTTCGCGGTCCCGCTCGACGCCGTGCCGACCACCGAGCGATTGCTCGAAGCGCGGATTGCGATCCGGCTTGCCGAATCCGGGGGCCGTGCGGTGGAGCGCAAGCTGACGCTGCCGGTGACACCCTCCGCGGACATGATCGGCGTGCGTCCGCTGTTCAACGGCCGCTCGCTCGGTGAACGCGACAATGCCGGGTTCGATGTCATCATGGTCGACCCTCAGGGCAGGCGGATCGCAAAGAGCGGGCTGCGCTATGAGCTTTCGCTCATTGAAACCCGCTATCAATGGTACCGCCAGCATGGCTACTGGAATTTCGAGCCGGTAAAGTCGTCGCGGCGGATCGCCGATGGGACGATAGACGTTGCGGCCGAGGGTGCGCCGGCGCGGCTGTCGCTGCCTGTCACCTGGGGCCGCTACCGCCTCGACGTCACCGATACCGACGGCGCCATCACACAAGTCTCGTTTGATGCCGGCTTCTATGCCGAGGCCGGCTCCGATACGCCCGACCTGCTGGAGATCGCGCTCGACAAGCCGGAATACCGCGCGGGCGATACCATGACGGTTGCGGTTACCGCGCGCAGCGACGGCCGCGTCACCCTCAATGTGGTCGGCGACCGGATGCTGGCGACGGTGTCGGCCGAGGCGAAGATCGGCCTGAACCAGATTCAGATTCCGGTCGGCAAGGACTGGGGCAACGGCGCGTATGTGGTGGCGACGCTGCGGCGGCCGCTCGATACCGCGGCCAAGCGCATGCCCGGCCGCGCCGTCGGCGTGCAATGGTTTGCGGTCGACAAGGCTTCGCGCGCGCTCGGCATGGAGATGACGCTGCCGCAGGTGATGCGGCCGAACGGGCTGCTGCGGGTGCCAGTGAAGCTCACGGGGCTTGCGCGCGGGGAGGAGGCGCGGATCGTCGTCGCCGCGGTCGATGTCGGGATTCTCAATCTGACCAATTATCAGCCGCCGGCGCCGGGCGACTATTTCCTCGGCCAGCGCCGCCTCGCCGCCGAGATGCGCGACCTCTATGGGCAGTTGATCGATGGCATGCAGGGCAGCCGTGGCGCGATCCGCACCGGTGGCGACGACGGCGGCCCCGCCATGGAGGGCTCTCCGCCGGCCCAGAAGCCGCTCGCCCTGTATTCCGGCATCGTGCAGGTCAAGGCGGACGGGACGGCGGAAGTCTCATTCGACATCCCGGCTTTTGCAGGCACGATCCGGGTAATGGCGGTGGGCTGGAGCGCCGGTCGTGTCGGCCATGCCTCCGGAGATGTGATCGTGCGCGATCCTGTCGTGGTCACGGCGACGCTGCCGCGCTTTCTCAATACCGGCGACAAATCCACGCTGCATCTCGACATCGACAATGTCGAGGGCGTAGCCGGGGAATATGCCGTCACGGTGGCGGCACAGGTCCCAGCCGGTGGTGAGTTAAAGCAGGCGCAGACCGCTGCGCTGCGCGTCAAGGAGCGGCGGTCCCTGTCGTTTCCGCTGGCGGTGACCGCGGCCGGCACCGTCACCATATCCGTCAATGTCGACGGTCCCGGCGGCTTCAAGCTCGCGCGCGACTACACGCTGAATGTGCGGCCGGCGAACCAGTTCATGACCCGCCGCACCGTGCGCCCGATCGCCAAGGGCGAAAGCATCACGCTGTCGGACGATCTCGTCGCCGATCTCGTGCCGGGCACCGGCAATGTCGCGATCTCGGTCGGACCCTCGACCGCGCTCGATGCGGCGGCGATCCTGAAAGCACTCGACCGCTATCCGTTCGGCTGCACCGAGCAGATCACCAGCCGCGCGCTGCCGCTCCTCTACGTCAACGATCTTGCGGCTGCGACGCAGCTTGCGCTCGACACCGATGCGGATCAGCGCATCCGCGACTCGATCGACCGCTTATTGGCGCGCCAGGGCTCGAACGGCTCGTTCGGTTTGTGGTCGGTCGGCGGCGACGATCCGTGGCTGGATGCCTATGTCACCGACTTCCTGACACGGGCGCGCGAGCGCGGCTTCGTCGTGCCCGATGCGGCTTTCCGGCTGGCGCTGGAGCGGCTGCGCAACAACATTGCGATTGCGCCGGAGCCCTCGAAGGACGGTGGACGCGAACTCGCTTACGCGCTGTACGTACTGGCGCGCAACGGCACGGCGCCGGTCGGCGACCTTCGCTATATTGCCGATACCAAGCTGAATGCGATCGCAACGCCGATCGCGAAGGCGCAGATCGCGGCCGCACTCGGGCTGCTCGGCGACAAGGCGCGTGCGGACCGGGTCTATCAGGCCGCGCTTGATGCGATTGCGCCGCAGCCGAAGCTCGAATTCGGCCGGCAGGATTACGGCTCGGCCTTGCGCGATTCAGCGGCGCTGGTGACGCTTGCCTCGGAAAGCAACGCGCCGCGCCAGACGGTGTCGGCGGCGATCTCGCGGGTCGAGGCCGCGCGGCAGCTCTCGGCCTATACCTCGACGCAGGAGAATGCGTGGCTGGTGCTCGCCGCCCGCGCCATCGCCCGCGATGCCGCAGGCGTTGCGATCACGGTGAACGGATCGGCACATCGCGGCGCATTCTACCGCAGCGCCGATGCCGCGCAGCTTCGTGCGGCGCCGCTGCGGGTCGGCAATGGCGGCGAGGAAACGCTGCAGGCTGTGGTGTCGGTGACCGGCGCCCCGCTGGTGGCGGAGCCTGCCGCGGAGAACGGCTTCAAGATTGAGCGCAACTATTTCACGCTCGATGGCACGCCCGTCGACATCACGCAGGCAAAGCAGAACGAGCGCTACGCGGTGGTTCTGAAGATTACCGAAGGCCAGCCGCAATTCGGCAGGATCCTGGTCGCCGATTATCTGCCGGCCGGTTTCGAGATCGACAATCCGCGGCTGGTGTCATCTGGCGATACCGGAACGCTCGGCTGGATCGAACTCGCCAAGACGCCCGAGCATGCCGAGTTCCGCGACGATCGCTTCACCGCTGCGTTTAACCGCAGCGACAAGGACCCGGCGATCTTCACCGTGGCCTATGTGGTGCGCGCGGTGGCGCCCGGCAGCTACGCGCATCCGCAGGCCTTCGTCGAGGACATGTACCGGCCCGACCGCTTCGGGCGCACTGCAACCGGCAAGGTCGAGGTGACCGCGGCGCGATGAGGCGCATCCCCGCCATAGCGTTGTCGGGAGCTGCGCTTCTTGCCGGCGGTGCGGTCGCCGCCGGACTTTGGGTCCGTGCGTTGCCGCCGCTGCCCGATCTATCCGCCTTGCCGTATTCCAAGGAGGTCGTGGACCGGGAAGGGCGGCTGCTTCGCCCCTATGCCACCGGTGACGGCCGCTGGCGGCTGAAAGCCGAAGTCTCCGACGTCGATCCGCGCTATCTCGCCATGCTGATCGCCTATGAGGACCGCCGCTTCTATTCGCATCGCGGCGTCGATCCGGTCGCGCTATTGCGCGCCGCCTGGCAATGGGCCGCGCATCGCGAGATCGTGTCGGGCGCGTCCACGCTGACCATGCAGGTCGCCCGGCTGCTGGAGCCGCGCAGTGAGCGCACGCTTGGCGCAAAGCTCCGGCAGATGATGCGGGCCATTGAACTCGAACGTGCGTTGAGCAAGGGCGAGATTCTGTCGCTCTATCTGTCGCTCGCACCCTATGGCGGCAATCTGGAAGGCGTGCGCGCAGCCTCTCTGGCCTATTTCGGCAAGGAGCCGATGCGGCTGTCGCGTGCGGAGGCAGCACTCCTCGTGGCGCTGCCGCAATCGCCGGAAGCCCGCCGCCCCGACCGCCACATCGATCGCGCCAGGCGTGCACGTGCCCGCGTACTCGATCGCGTTGCAGACGCTGCCGGCATTCCCGCCGACGAGGTCGCTGCGGCGAAAGCCCATCCGGTGCCGTTGCAGCGCAAGCCAATGCCGGCGCTTGCGCCGCATGCGGCAGACCAGGCCGTCGCTGCCGCGCCGGATAGCCGGCGCATCGAACTCACTATCGATGAGCGGCTGCAGCGTGCGCTCGAAATATTGGCACGCGATCGCGCCGATACGTTCGGCAGCGAGGTTGCGGTCGCAATCGTCGTGGTCGATCACGCCAGCGGCGAAGTTCTGGCCCGCGTCGCCTCGCCGGACTTTTTCGACAAGGAGCGGGCCGGGCAGGTCGATCTTACCCGCGCTTTGCGCTCGCCGGGCTCGGCGCTCAAGCCATTCATCTATGGTCTGGCATTTGAGGACGGCCTTGCTCATCCCGAAACCCTGATCGACGACCGGCCGGCGCGCTATGGCAGTTACGCTCCGCAGAATTTCGATTTGACCTTCCAGGGCACGGTGCCGGTTCGCAGGGCGCTGCAATTGTCGCTCAATGTGCCGGCGGTTGCCTTGCTTGAGCGGGTCGGCGCCGCGCGGCTCACCGCGCGGCTGTCCCAGGCCGGCGGCGGCATGGTGTTTCCCAAGGGCGAAGCACCCGGTCTTGCCATGGGGCTTGGCGGCGTCGGCGTGACGCTGAACGATCTGACCATGCTCTATGCGGGGCTTGCCCGGGAGGGCCTGACGGTGCCGCTGGTCGAGCGGCGCAGCGACATCGGGCTGGCGCGGCCGCCGAGCCGTTTGCTCGACCCGGTCGCGGCCTGGTATGTCGGCAATGTGCTGAGCGGTACGCCGCCGCCGGACAATGCCGCCCGCAACCGCATCGCGTTCAAGACCGGCACCTCCTATGGCTATCGCGACGCCTGGGCGGTCGGCTTCGACGGCCGGCGCACCATTGGGATCTGGGTCGGGCGGCCGGATGGCGCCCCGGTTCCCGGCATTCTTGGCCGCACCGCGGCGGCCCCGATTCTGTTCGACGCGTTCGCCCGCACCGGCGACTTGCCGGCCCCGCTTGCGGCGGCGCCCAAGGGGGCGATCCTGTCGGCGAATGGCCGGCTGCCGCTGCCGCTGCAGCGCTTCAATGCTGACGGCGAAGGCCTGCGGCAACGCGACCGTGTGCGCATCGTGTTCCCGCCAAACGGCGCGCGGCTCGAGCTCGCGGCGGCCGGCGGCCGGCTGGAGCCGGTGGCGCTCAAGATTGCGGGTGGCGTCGAGCCGCTGACAGTCCTTGTGAATGGCGTGCCGCAGCAGCGCGGCTCCGGCCGCACGCTGTTCTTCGATCCACGGGGACCAGGCTTTGTGCGGCTCACCGTGGTTGACGGAAAAGGCACAGCCGACAGCGTGATGGTGCGGCTGCAGTAACCTTGGCTTTTCCGCCAAGGGCTTTTTCCCTATGGTCCGGCCCGCATGACAAGCGGCTGGACCAACGAGAGATTCGCCAAGCGCGGACCGATTGACACCTGGCAACGGGGGCTCGGCGGCATTCTCGATTATGCATGCGCGACCGACGCCCGCGCGATTGTCATTCTTCTGATCTTTTCCCTGCTCGCATTTCTGCCGGGGCAGTCGAAGATTCCGCCGATCGATCGTGACGAGGCGCGCTTTGCACAGGCCACCAAGCAGATGGTCGATAGCGGCGACTTTATCGACATCCGATTCCAGAACGAGGTCCGCTACAAGAAGCCGGTCGGAATTTACTGGATGCAGGCGGCCGCGCTGAAGGCTGCGGAGACCGTGGCGCGGCGCAACATGGACACCCGCATCTATGTCTACCGTATCCCTTCGCTGGTCGGCGCGGTCGGGGCGGTGATCGCGACATTCTGGGTCGCAGCCATGTTCGTCAGCCGACGCGCGGCCATCCTTGCCGGCGTGATGATGGCGTCTTCGATCATTCTGGGTGTTGAGGCGCGCCTCGCCAAAACCGACGCCATGCTCCTGTTCATGGTGGTCCTGTGCATGGGCGTGCTGGCGCGCGCCTATCTGCCGCGGCCGGAGGGGGAGCCGGCCAATCGCGCCTTGCCCTTTGTGTTCTGGATCGCGCTCGCCGTCGGCGTGCTGATCAAGGGCCCGCTGATCCTGATGTTTGTCGGTCTCCCCGTCATTACCCTCTTGGTCATCGACCGCAACGCGGCCTGGCTGAAGGCGCTGCGGCCTCTGATCGGGATTCCTGTTTTCCTGCTGCTGGTGCTGCCCTGGTTCATGGCGATCCAGATGCGGGCCGGCTCAACGTTCTTCTCTGATTCCATCGGCGGCGACATGCTGAGCAAGGTCTATAGCGGGCAGGAGGGCCATGGCGCTCCGCCGGGCTATTACATCGTTCTGTTTTTCCTGACCTTCTGGCCGGCTTCGTTGCTCGCTGGCATGGCCGTGCCCGGTATCTGGCGGGAGAAATGGGAGACGCCGGTCAAGTTTCTTCTGGCCTGGCTGGTGCCGGCCTGGATCGTTTTCGAGATCGTCATCACCAAGCTGCCGCACTATGTGTTGCCGCTTTATCCGGCGATCGCGATCCTGCTCGCGCGCGCCATTGAGAATGGCGGATTGTCGTCTAGGAAATGGATGGAGTGGGGCACCTTCTGGTGGTTTGCGGTTCCGGCCCTGATCGCGGTCGGCTCAATGGTGCTGCTGCTGCGCTACGAAGGCGATCTCGGCTGGCGTGCCTGGCCTTTCCTGGCGGCGGCGGTGGTGTTCGGCTTCCGGGCCTGGTGGCTTTACGATGTCGATGGACCCGAACGCGCGCTGCTCCGCGCGGCGGTCACGACGGTTCTTTTGGCGATCGCAGTCTATTGGTCGGTCATCCCCTCTCTTGCCGGGGTTTTCCCATCGGTTGCGATCCAGCGCACCATCTACGCCTCGGAATGCAAGGAACCGCGGCTTGCAGCGGCCGGCTATCACGAACCGAGCATGGTGTTTCTTTCCGGGACCGACACGATCTTGACCAACGCATCGGGCGCAGCGGATTTTCTGCGCGGCGGCAATGCATGCCGCTTCGCTGTCGTCGAGCATGGGCTCGAACGCAGCTTCGCACTGCGCGCCGAAGCGATCGGTTTGCGCTACGAACGGGCGGCGCAATTCTCTGGCTATAGTCTCGGCAGCGGCAGCCGTATTTCATTCACGATTTTCCGCTCACGCGCCAATCGCTGAATGGCGGCGACGATGACACCATTATGACGTTCATGCGATGGCGCTGTCGAAAGCGTCACGCCTTCGTCACCCATCCATGCTGTTTCAGTCGCAGAGACTGGAGCATCGCGTGCCGGAAAGCCGGGCCCTCGTTACAAGCTTTGTTGCGTCCGCTTTCGGCAGACCGCGGCGGCCGGCCGGATCGGGGCCGTTTTGGCCGACCCTTACCGCGATCGCGGTCGGGGTCGCATCCTTTGCTGCGGCTTTTGCTGCGGCCAAGTTTTTGCTGGATGCGTGGACGATTACCGAAGCGCGGCGTCTGCCATTGTGGCTCGTCGATATTTCCGGGAAGGTGTCGGCTTATGGCAAGTCGGGCTGGCTGCTCTGGCCGCTGGCGGGCTTGCTGGTGCTCAGCCTCGCCGCGGGAATGTGGACGCTGCGGCGGGCCGACCGGCTGATCTTTTCGGCGATGGCGCTGCGGCTAGCCTTCCTGCTCGCCGCCATTGGCCTGCCGGGGTTGTTTGCCGGCATCCTCAAGCCGCTGATCGGCCGCGCGCGGCCCTATCTCACCGGTCAGCCGGATGCGTTCTTCTATGCGCCGTTCGCCTATTTCCGGGAAATCTTTGTCGGCAGCATCCCGTTTCCGGAATACGCCTTTGGCAGCATGCCCTCGGGGCATGCCGCCAATGCCGTCGCGATCGCGGTGGCCTTCACCGCGCTTTGGCCGAGGCTCTGGCCGCTGGTCTGGACCTACGCGCTCGTCATTTGCGCGACCCGCCTGACCATCGCCGTCCACCATCCGACCGACGTGATGGTGGGCGCGGCGATCGGCGGCATTGGCGCGCTCATGGTCCGCAATTATTTCGCGGAGCGCCGCTGGGTTTTCGCCGTGGACAGCGAGGGCGCAGTGCGGGCGATGCCGGGTCCGGGACTGCTGCGGACGTTGCGCGCCGTCGCGCGCCTGCGGAAACGAAAACTATGACCGGCCGCAGACTCGCCCCGATTGCAGACCGGCTCGAACTCTCGGTCGTGGTTCCGGTCCACAACGAAGCGGACAATGTCGCCGACCTCGCGCACGAAATCATCGCCGTTTTGCGCGACACGATCACCTTCGAAATTCTCTTTGTCGACGACGGCTCGACCGACGCGACCGCAGCGGCGCTGATGCGCCTCTCCGGGATTTATCCGGAAGTCGCGGCGATCGCCCACGACCGCAAGAGCGGGCAGTCGATCGCGGTGGTGAGCGGGGTCCGGGCCGCGCGTGGCGAAATCATCGTAACCATCGACGGCGACGGCCAGAACGATCCGAAATTCATCCCGGGCCTGGTCGCAGTCCTGCGCCAAGGCCAGCCGGAAGTGGGTCTCGTCGCCGGACGGCGCGTCGGCCGCAGGGCGAGCCGGTTCAAGAAACTGCAATCGCGCATCGCCAATGCGGTGCGCGGCGCAATCCTGCGTGACGGCACGACCGACACCGGCTGCGGGCTGAAAGCAATTCCGCGCGACCTGTTCCTCAAGCTGCCGGTCTTCGACGCGCTGCACCGCTTTTTGCCGGCGCTGGTGCGGCGAGAGGGATACGCCATTATTCAGGTCGATGTTGTCGACCGCGACCGCCGCCATGGTGTGTCGAAATACGGATTATGGAACCGGCTTTGGGTCGGCGTCATCGATCTGGCCGGGGTCTGGTGGTTGATCCGGCGCCGCCGCCACGTCCCCCATGTGAAGGAGTTGAAGCCCGATGCTGATCGATCTGTCGCGCATGATCGGGAATTATTTGCAGGACGTGTTTGTCAATAATCTCGACTGGTGGGTCGTGGTTGGATTTGTGGCGCAGGCGTTCTTCACCGCGCGGTTCGTTGTGCAGTGGATCGCCTCCGAGCGCGCCGGCAAAAGCGTGATTCCCGTCGCATTCTGGTTCCTGTCGCTGGTCGGCGGGCTGATGCTGTTGACTTACGCGTTGTACCGCAAGGATCCGGTATTTATCGCGGGCCAGACCTTCGGAGTATTCGTTTATGTCCGCAACCTGCAGATGGTGTTGCGGGATTATCGCCGCATTCCGGCCGGCGCGCTGTCGGCAAATACGAATGGATCATGACAATCCACAGGCGCGGATTGTCGCATCGCTTTTCCGGGCTTCGTAAGAAGTTCGTCACTGAAGTTACATCGCAAATCCCTAGCGTCCGGCGCGCGGCGTTGGGGACTTTTGTTAATGTCGACAATCGGCTTGTGCCTGACCTTGTCGGTCGGAATTGCAATCGGTGTATTGTTTGCGATCGATCCATCGCTGGATCTCAGCGTCGCGAAGTACTTTCATGAATTCAAGCTGTCGGGATGGCCCGCCGGCGTCGAGACGGCGCTCTCCGCACTGCGCGACTTCAATCTCTATCTCGTTGTCGGACTGATGGCGTTCTGCGCGGTCGCGCTGGGCCTGCAAGTGCGGTACCCACGCGCCGGATGGCCCTCAGCGCGCGCCTGTGTCCTGGTCCTGCTTGTGATGGCGAGCGGCCCCGGCCTGATCGTCAATGCCGTGCTGAAAGAAAACTGGTCGCGTCCGCGCCCGGGTGTGGTTCTCGCATCCGGCGACGAAACGAAATTCCGTGCGTGGTGGGATCCGAGCGGCAACTGTCCCCGTAACTGCTCGTTTGCATCCGGAGAGGCCTCGGCTGCCTTTGCGCTGCTTGCCGTGGCGGTCGTCACGCCGCTGGCTTTCCGCTATACGGCAATCACGCTGGCACTGATCTACGGCAGTCTGATCGGCGCGACGCGCATTGCGGTCGGTGGACATTTCGTCAGCGACGTGGTGTTTGCCGGAGTGATTTCGGCACTCGCGGTATGGGTGCTGCACGGCGCCATCTATCGATGGCCCGCGACCCGTATCGGCGAAGACGAGATGCGGGCCCGGCTGTTGGCACTTGCGCTCGGCCTTCGGCGCCTGGCGGCCACGTCGACAGCCGCTGTCCGGCGCATGGCTTCTGCAAAGGGCTCCCGCAAAAAGCTTGAGGGCGCGCAGGCCGACACCGAGGCCTCGGTGCGCACGTCGCCGGCTTCAAGCTGATTGCCGCAAGGCGGAAAAGCCGCGTTCGAGGTCGGCGATCAGATCGCGGGTGTCTTCGAGCCCGATATGGAAGCGCAGGCATGGACCGCCCGGCGCCCATCGCGTCGCCGTTCTGTATTCGCTGCAGTCGAATATGATGACGAGGCTTTCATAGCCGCCCCACGAAAAGCCCATTCCGAACAGCGTGAGCGCGTCGCAGAACGCATAGAGCGCCTGTTCGGAGACCGGTTTCAGCACGATGCTGAACAGGCCGGACGCCCCGGTGAAGTCGCGCTTCCAGATCGCGTGGCCGGGGTGAGAGGGCAAGGCGGGATGCAGGACTTTGAGCACTTCGGGCCGCCCTTCGAACCAGCGCGCGATCTCCAGTGCCGATCGCTGATGGCGCTCCAGCCGCACCGACAGCGTGCGAAGCCCGCGTTGCGCGAGATAGATGTCGTCGGGACCGGCGCACAGCCCGTAATTGCCGACGGTCTCGTTGAGCGCGGGCCAGGTCGCGGCATTGGCCGACACCGTGCCGAACATGATGTCGGAATGGCCGCCGATATATTTGGTGCCGGCCTGGATCGACAGATCGACCCCGCGCTCGAAGGCGGGAAAATAGAGCGGCGTCGCCCAGGTATTGTCCATCAGCACCACGGCGCCGCGGTCATGCGCAACGCGCGCGATCGCCGGAATGTCCTGCATCTCGAAGGATTGCGATCCGGGCGCCTCGACGAAGACCGCCTTGGTGTTGGGCTTGAACAGCGCGGCGATGCCGGCGCCGATCAACGGATCGTAGTAGCTCGTCTCCACACCGTAGCGCTTCAGGATGGTGTCGGCGAAAATGCGGGTGGGCCGGTAGACGCTGTCGGTAATCAGCAGATGATCCCCGGCCGACAGCACGGAGAGAAGGGCCGTGGACACCGCGGCAGCGCCCGAAGGCAGCAGCGACACCCCGGCGCAGTGCGGTCCCTCCAAGTCCCGCAGCGCATTTTCCAGTGCTTCTGATGTGGGGGTACCCCGGCGGCCGTAGCGATAACGGCCGCGATGCGCCACCATGTCGGCGGCAGTCGGATAGAGCACGGTCGATGCGTGATAGACGGGCGGGTTGACGAAACCGTGATAATCGCGCGGCGTGCGTCCGCCGGTGACGATGCGGGTGTCGGGCCTTTGGTCGCGCGGCTGGTTCGAATGGCTCATCGGGTGTCCTGACGGAAAGCGCGCAGAAGGAGCGGCGCGAATTGGCTCGCAACCGGCATGCACAAACCTGCGGCAATCCGTCAAGCCCTTGACCTGTCAGTGCATTCGTTCTCAGATGGCGTCGATTGCAGGATCGGGTTCGGCAGCCTAGGCTACAGATTGGTCTGCGGCCTTTGGCGCGAGCGGGCAGGCTTGCGCCACAAGGCGGAAATGCCATAAGCGCTGAAGCGTGTCGGCGCCGACCGACCGGTGGAGTTTTGGGGACACATCATGAAGCGTAGCCTTTTGACCATCGCCGTCGCCGGCCTGTTCGGCCTCTCGGTGCAGGCCGTGGATGCCCAGACCCTGAAGCAGGTGCAGAGCCGCGGCGTCCTCAATTGCGGCGCCAACGGCAATCTTGCAGGCTTCGGATTGCCGGATGCCCAAGGCAACTGGACCGGATTTGACGTCGATTATTGCCGCGCCATCGCCGCAGCGATCTTCGACGATCCGAACAAGGTCAAATTCGTCCCGCTGACCGCCAAGGACCGCTTCACCGCGCTGCAATCCGGCGAGGTGGACGTGCTGATCCGCAACACCACCTGGACCTCCTCGCGTGACAGCATCAACGGGCTGAACTTCACCGGCGTCAATTACTATGACGGCCAGGGTTTCATGGTGCGCAAGGCGCTGAAGGTCAATTCCGCTCTCGAGTTGAACGACGCCGCGGTCTGCGTGCAGCAGGGGACGACGACCGAACTGAACCTCGCCGATTTTTTCCGCACCAATAACATGAAGCTGAAGACCGTGACCTTCGCCACCTCGGACGAGGCGGTGAAAGCCTACGACGCGGGCCGCTGCGACGCCTACACCACCGACGCCTCCGCGCTGTATGCCGAGCGCCTGCGTACCGCCCAGCCCGACGACCATGTCGTTCTGCCCGACATCATCTCCAAGGAGCCGCTTGGACCCTCGGTGCGCCACGGCGACGACCAGTGGTACGACATCGTCAAGTGGGTGCATTTCTGGCTGCTCAACGCCGAAGAGCTCGGCGTGTCCAAGGCCAATCTCGACTCGCAACTGAAATCCGACAATCCGGAAATTCGCCGGCTGCTCGGAGTCGAAGGCAAGTTCGGCGAGGCGTTCGGGCTGCCCAACGATTTCGGCGTGCGCGTCATCAAGCATGTCGGCAATTACGGCGAAATCTTCGAACGTAATCTCGGCCAGACCTCGCGGCTGAAGATTTCGCGCGGACTCAACGCACTGTGGACCAAGGGCGGTCTGCAATACGCCCCGCCCGTGCGCTGACCGCTGCGGCAGCGCGTGATGGCGCAGGCCGCGCCGCCGAAGGTCTCGCCGCTCTACGATCCGCGCTGGCGGAGCATCGCCTTCCAGTTGCTGCTCTGCGCGGTCATCGTCTGGCTCGCCTATAGCGCGGTCACCAACGCTGCGGAGAATCTTGCGCGGGCCCGCATCGCGTCCGGGTTCGATTTCTGGAACTCGACTGCTGGTTTCGACATCAGCCAGCATCTGATCCCTTATACGACGCGGTCGACTTACGGGCAGGCCTTCTGGGTCGGACTGCTCAACACGCTCTTGGTGTCGTTCCTCGGCATTATCCTTGCCACCATCATCGGCTTCATCGTCGGCATCCTGCAATTGTCCAAGAACGTCTTGGTCGCAAAGCTCGCGGCCGGTTACGTCGAGGTGATCCGCAATCTGCCGCTGCTGCTGCAGTTGCTGTTCTGGTACAATGCCGTGCTCAAGGCGCTGCCGATGCTGCGCGACAGCATCTCGATCCCGGGCGGCGTACTGCTCAACAATCGCGGATTGTTTCTGCCAAAGCCGATCTTCGGCACGGGCTTTGAGATGGTGCCGCTCGCTCTTGCTGTCGGCCTTATAGGCGCATTCGCGTTTCGGGCCTGGGCGAGGCGGCGGCAGGCGCTGACCGGCCGTCAATATCCGGTGTTTACGGTCGGCGCTGCACTCGTGCTTGGCCTGCCGCTCGCGGCGTTGGCGCTCAGCGGTTTTCCGGTCAAGTTCGATTTTCCGGAAATGGGGCGGTTCAATATCCGCGGCGGCATCGAGATCCTGCCCGAGTTCGCTGCGCTCTTATTCGGCCTGTCGATCTATACCGCCGCCTTCATCGCCGAAGTGGTCCGCGCCGGCATCCAGGCGGTGCCGCACGGCCAGACCGAGGCGGCCTATTCGCTGGGGCTTCGGCCGCGGCCGACGCTGCGGCTGATCGTGGTGCCGCAGGCGATGCGGGTGATCATCCCGCCACTCACCAACCAGTATCTGAATCTCACCAAGAATTCCTCGCTCGCGGTCGCGATTGGCTATCCCGATCTCGTGCAGGTCTTTACCGGCACGGTGCTGAACCAGACCGGGCAGGCGGTCGAGGTCGTAGCGATCACCATGGCGGTCTATCTCACAATCAGTCTGGTCACGTCCGGGCTGATGAATCTCTATAACCGCCGCATCGCGCTGGTGGAGCGGTGACGATGGGCACCCAGGTCTTCGTCCGTTCCGAAACGGTTCAGGCCATGCCGCCGCCCGTGCGCGATCGCGGGCTTGTTCGCTGGACGCGGGAGCACCTGTTTTCCAGCCCGTTCAATACCGTTCTCACGCTGCTGTCGGTCTTGTTCCTGTGGTGGCTGATCCCGCCGCTGCTCAATTTCCTGATCTTCGATGCGGTGTGGACCGGCGAGGACCGCACCGCCTGCATCGTGACGCCGCAGCGGCCACGGGTCGGCGCCTGCTGGGCCTTCGTGATCGAGCGCTTCAACTTCTTCGTCTATGGATTCTATCCGATCGCCGAACGCTGGCGGGTCGATGCGTTTTTTGCACTCCTGCTGTTCGGGATTTTCTGGCTATTGACGCCGTCTGCGCCGGGCAAGCGGCTTGCGGTGGTCTATTTCTTCATCGTGCTGCCGTTGGTGTCGATGATGTTGCTGATCGGCTTTGCGCCGCTCGGCCTTGCTTATGTGCCGACCAGCCTGTGGGGCGGCATTCTCGTCACCGTGGTGGTTGCCTCGGTCGGCATGGTGTTCTCGCTGCCGCTCGGCGTCGTCCTGGCGCTGGGCCGGCGCTCGACCATGCCGGCGGTGCGGCTGTTCTCGATCATCTTCATCGAATTCGTCCGCGGGGTGCCGCTGATCACGGTGCTGTTCATGGCCAGCGTGATGCTGCCGCTCTTCGTCCCGGACACCTGGTCGCCCGACAAGTTGCTTCGCGCGCTGATCGGTGTCGCCCTGTTCGCCGCAGCCTACATGGCGGAGGTGGTGCGGGCCGGATTGCAGGCGATCCCGCGCGGCCAATACGAGGGCGCGCAGGCTCTGGGCCTGAGCTATTGGCGGACGATGGGCCTCATCATCCTGCCGCAGGCCCTGCGCATCACCATCCCCAATATCGTCAACAGCAATATCGCTCTGTTCAAGGATACGACGCTGGTCTTCATCGTCGGCATATTCGATTTCCTGCGTACCATCGAGGCCGCGCGCATCGATCCGCAATGGGCAACGCCGGTGACCTCGACCACCGGCTATGCCTTCGCCGCGATTTTCTATTTCCTGTGCTGCTGGGCGATGTCGGCCTATGCGAAGAGCGTCGAGCGGCGGCTTGCAACGGGATACCGGCGATGAACGACGCAGCGGGCAGCAGAAACGGCTCATCCGAGGTCCCGGCGGTCGAAATCGCCGGCATGCATAAATGGTTCGGCGACTTCCATGTGCTGCGCGACATCAACCTCACGGTCGCCCGCGGCGAGCGGATCGTGATCTGCGGTCCCTCGGGCTCTGGCAAGTCGACCATGATCCGCTGCATCAACCGGCTGGAGGATTTCCAGCAGGGGCGGGTGGTGGTGGACGGTATCACGCTGACCAACGACCTGAAACGCATTGACGAGGTGCGGCGCGAGGTCGGCATGGTCTTTCAGCATTTCAACCTGTTCCCGCATCTGACGGTGATGGAGAATCTGACGCTGGCGCCGATCTGGGTCCGCAAAATGCCCAAGCGCGAAGCGGAGGATGTCGCGCGGCATTATCTCGAGCGCGTGCGCATCCCAGAGCAGGCGCACAAATATCCGGGGCAGCTCTCCGGCGGCCAGCAGCAGCGGGTGGCGATCGCGCGCGCGTTGTGCATGAACCCGAAGATCATGCTGTTCGACGAGCCGACCTCCGCGCTCGACCCGGAAATGGTGAAGGAGGTGCTGCAAACCATGGTCGAGCTTGCCGAAAGCGGCATGACCATGCTGGTCGTGACCCATGAAATGGGATTTGCGCGGCAGGTTGCCGATCGCATCGTGTTTATGGACGAGGGCCAGATCGTCGAGGTTAACGTCCCGGCGGAATTCTTTTCCAATCCGCAGCACGAGCGTACCAGGCTGTTTCTCAGCCAGATCCTGCATTGATTTTGCGCGGGCACGAGGCGGCCCTGCTCGGTGGCCTTCAAGCTGCAGGGCGCAAGCACATCGCGGTCGAGCGTTTTTGATTGGTCAGGATTCGGCGCGGGCGCTAGCCTTGGTTTGCCTGTAGATTTGCATTCGCTTCGCGCCGCAATCGTTGTTCGGGGGCAGGCCGGCCGGCGGCGCGTGCTGTTCTTCGAGGAGACATCCTATGAGCATTCAGGCGCAACCGGCACCCGGTCCGCTTGCGGGCGCTGCCATCGCGCAGGCGCTGGCAGACCATTGGTGGGTCTTGCTCCTGCGCGGCATCGCCGCGCTGATTTTCGGCATCCTGACATTCCTGTGGCCCGGCATCACGCTTCTCACGCTGACATTGTTCTGGGGCGCGTTTGCGCTGGTGGATGGCGTGCTTTCGCTATGGACGGCGATCTTTGGCAAGGGCAGCACCCTGGCGCCGCGCTGGTGGCTTGCCATCGTCGGCGTTGCCGGGATTGCGGCCGGCATCCTGGCCTTTGCCTGGCCGGTCATGACCGCCTTCATCCTTCTGCTGTTCATCGCCTGCTGGGCAATCGTTGCGGGAGTGATGGAGATTTGGGGCGCGATCAAGCTGCGCAAGGAGATCGAGGGCGAGTGGCTGCTTGGCCTTGCCGGCCTGCTCACCGTGATCTTCGGCGTGATCCTGATCGCACGCCCCGCGGTCGGTGCGCTGGCGGTCGCCTGGATGATCGGCTGGTTTGCGATGCTGATCGGCGTGACCTGGATCGCGCTCGCGTTCCGGCTCAAGAAATACAAGCAAGCCTGACATAAACCCGCGACGCGGCCCGCCCGCGCCGATTGGGGCGGGCCATGCCCGGGAGCTGTCAGAACAGGTTCAGCGGAATCTTCAGATAGCTGCGGCCGTTGCCTTCGGGTTCCGGCAGCCGGCCGCCGCGCAGGTTCACCTGCAGGGCCGCCAGCATCTGGTCGGGCAGTGGCAATGTCTTATCGCGGGCTTCGCGCATCTCGACATAGGACTCGCGATCGCGTCCGCCCCCCACATGCGTGTTGTGGCGCTTCTGCTGTGCGACGGTCGATTCCCAGCGCGCCGGGCGGCCATTCGGCTTGTAGTCGTGCCCGGTGAACAGCCGCGTATCGTCGGGCAGCGCCAGAATGCGCTGGATCGAATCGTAAAGCACAGCCGCGGAACCACCCGGAAAGTCGGCGCGCGCCGTTCCGGAGTCGGGCTGAAACAGCGTGTCGTGGATGAAGGCCGCGTCGCCCACGACATAGGTGATCGAGGCCAGCGTGTGCCCGGCACAGAGCATCACCCGCGTATCGATTGAGCCTATCTTGAAGGTGTCGCCGTCCTTGAACAACCGGTCCCAGTGTTGGGTAGTGTAAGGCGGCAGGTTGTAGAACTTTTCCCAGAGCTTCTGGATGTCGGCGACCTTCTCGCCGATCGCCATCGGCGCGCCAAGCTTGTCCTTCATGTAAGCGGCGGCCGAGAAATGGTCGGCATGCGGATGGGTGTCGAGAACCCAGTCGACGGTGACTTTGCGCGCCGCGATCGCCTCCAGCATTGCGTCGGCGAAGTCGGTGGTGACCCGCGCCGCACGCGGATCGAAGTCCAGCACCGGGTCTATCACCGCGGCATGCGCGGTCGCAGGATCGACGACGAGATAAGCGATGCTGCCGGTCTGCTCGTGATAGAAGCCGGTGACCTCAGGCGAGGCATGCGCGGCCCGGGCGGGACTGGTGGACGGCGACATATTCATGAGCATGCAGGCGTCTATCACGCGATGGCGGGATTGGCCACCGCGCGGGCAAGCGTGGGACGGTGAATGGTCATCCTTCGGTCGCGATCGGCAGATCGCCACGCGAGGCCCATTCCGTCCAGGAGCCGTCATAGAGCCCTTTCGGCTCCTTGCCGAGGGCGTCGAGAGCCAGCCACAAAATCGCGGCGCTCACGCCCGAGCCGCAGGTCGTGACGACCGGTTTGTCCACGTCGATCCCGGCTCCCGCGAATGCGGACCTGATGCGATCGGGTGCAACGAGCCGTCCGTCTTCGACAATCGTCTCCCATGGCAGATTGAATGCGCCCGGCATATGCCCGGATTTCAGGCCCGGCCGGGGCTCCGGGGCTGTGCCGGCAAAGCGCGCGGCGCTGCGCGCATCGACCACCTGAATATCGGATTGGCTGAGCGCCCTTTGCACATCGGCCGCGTCGGCCACTGCACCGCGGTTGAAGCGCGCGGTAAAGTGGCGGGGAGTGCGTTTCACCTCGCCGAAATCCAGCGGACGGCCTTCGGCCTTCCATTTGGGCAGGCCTCCGTCGAGGACGTAGACGTCGCGCACCCCGAAGGTCCGGAAGGTCCACCACACCCGCGGCGCCGAGAACAGACCGGCCCCGTCATAGACCACGATGGTCGTACCATCGCCGATCCCCATTGCCCGCATCGCAGAGGAGAATGCCTCGGGCGAGGGCAGCATATGCGGCAGGCTGGACGAATGGTCCGCAACGGCGTCGATGTCGAAGAATATCGCGCCGGGAATATGGCCCGCGAGATACTCCTCGCGCGCATTGCGCTTCATCGCCGCCAGATAATAGGAGCCGTCGACCACCACGACGTCGGGCGCGTCGAGATGGTCCTGGAGCCATTGCGTGCAGACGAGAGATTTGCTGGCAGGCCCGGCATCCGTGTTCATCGCTTCACTCATACAAAGGGTGGCTTGATCGCGCTCTTGCGTGTGAGCCAGTCCGGGACCGGCAGGTTTTTCGAACGCAGGAAGTCGGGATTGAACAGCTTCGACTGATAGCGTGTGCCGTAGTCGCACAAGATGGTGACGATGGTTGCGCCCTTGCCGAGCTCTCTGGCGAGACGCATGGCGCCTGCGATGTTGATACCGGACGAGCCGCCGAGGCAAAGCCCCTCGTGCTCGAGCGTCTCGAACACGAGCGGGATCGCTTCCTCGTCGGGGATCAGGTAGGAATGATCGACCTTGATGTCCTCGATGATCGGGGTAATGCGCGCAAGCCCGATCCCTTCGGTGATCGAGCCGCCTTCGGTGACGGTCGGCTTGCCGTCCTTGAACAGGTGATACATGGCAGCGCCCCGCGGATCGGCGCAGCCGATGGCGATGTCCTTCTTCTGCTCGCGCAAGTATGTCGAGACGCCGGCCAAAGTGCCCCCAGTGCCGACCGAGCAGATGAAGCCGTCGATCCTGCCCGCGGTGTCTCGCCAGATTTCCGGGCCTGTCGAAACGAAATGGGCCTTGCGGTTGTCGAGGTTGTTCCACTGGTCGGCAAACAGCACGCCGTTCTTCTCAGTCTTTCGCAATTCGTCGGCGAGCCTGCGTCCGACATGCTGGTAGTTGTTCGGATTGGCATAGGGCAGGGCGGGCACCTCCACGAGCTCGGCGCCGCACAGCCGCAGCATGTCCTTCTTTTCCTGGCTCTGCGTCTCCGGGATCACGATCAGGGTGCGATAGCCGCGCGCATTGGCGACGAGCGCAAGGCCGATCCCGGTATTGCCCGCGGTGCTCTCGACCACGAGACCGCCGGGCCTGAGGTCGCCGCGTTTCTCCGCCTCCAGGATCATTTGCCGGCCCGCGCGGTCCTTGACGGACTGGCCGGGATTCATGAATTCGGCCTTGCCGAGAATGGTGCAGCCGGTGACGTCGGATGCGTGCTTGAGCTTGATCAGCGGCGTGTTGCCGATGGCGTCGACGACGCCGTCTTTGGGGTTCATGCTGTGGTTTCCGGCACCAATTTTGGCCGACCCTATCGGGGCCCGCCTGATGCGACAAGCCGCGAAGCGGGAGGGCGGTCTGCAGCGCCGGCATGCGGCGCGATTGTGCTAGCGGTCAGGCGCCGCGGGAAAAAACCATCTGGCGGACGTCGATGTTGCGGGACAGAAAACCCGCCTCGCAATAGGCGAAGTAATATTCCCAGAGTCGGCGGAATCGCTCGTCGAAGCCGAGCGGAGTGATCTGCGGCCAGGCGGCGCGGAACCGCTCCCGCCATTCCGCAAGCGTGCGCGCATAATCCTCGCCGAAAATCCGCTCGGTCCGGAACGGTACGCCGAAGCGGTCGCCGAGCGATTTCAGGGTTTCCGGTGTCGGCAGCATACCGCCCGGAAAGACATAGCGGCGGATGAAGTCGATCTCGCGCTTGTAGTTGTCGAAGAAGCGCTCCTGTATCGTGATGGTCTGGATGCCGGCGGCGCCGCCGGGCTTCAGGCGGTCGCGGAGCTGGCGGAAATAGGCCGGCCAGAATTGCTCGCCGACCGCCTCCAGCATTTCGATCGAGGCAATCCGATCGTAGCGGCCGGTCTCGTCGCGATAATCCTGCAGCCGGATATCGACCTTTTCGGCGAGGCCTGCCTCGAAGATGCGCTTGCGCGCGAAATCGTGCTGCTCGCGGCTGATGGTCAAGCCGACCACGCGTGCGTCATAGGTCTTTGCGGCAAATTCGGCGAAGCCGCCCCAGCCGCAGCCGATCTCGAGCACGTTCTGCTCGCGCTGCAGATCGATCGACTGGGCAAGGTTCTGGTATTTGCGCAATTGTGCGGCGGTGAGGTCGTTGCTGCCGGTATCGAACAGCGCCGACGAATAGGTCATGGTCGGATCGAGCCAGGCCGAATAGAAGGCGTTGCCAAGATCGTAATGCGCATGGATATTCTTGCGCGCCTGCCGCTTGGTATTGCGGTTGAGCCAATGGCGCAGCACCTGCAGCCAGCGCACGATGGCGTTGCCGCCGAGCACGCGTTCCATCATCTCGCGGTTGATGCAGAACAAGTAGAGGAAGGTCGTAAGGTCAGAGGTGTCCCATTCTCCGCGCAGATAGGCTTCAGCCGCGCCGATATCGCCGGAGCGCAGGGTCCGCCAGGCGAAGCGATAATCCTTGACGGTCATGCTGGCGGCCGGACCAGGCGCTTCACCGCGGAACAGCAGCCGGCGGCCGTCGGGCAGCGTGACCTCCAGCGAGCCGCAGCGGATATTCTCGGCAAGGGCAAAGGCGATCCGTGCTGTTCCCGGCAACCCCGCCAGCGCTGACTTTCGCGTTTGTGGGGTGACGAGGATCGGAGCAGACATCGCGTTCGGTTCCTGGCTAGCCCGAAAGATCGGGAACGGCTCGGACCCTCGCGGTACATGAAGCGTCCGGTGCGGGCTGTGGGCGCGGAAACGGACGCAGCCCCTTCAGCCACAGCCGTGCAGCCTCGACATGGATGCCTGCCATCACCTTGAGAGTCACCAGCGGCAAGGTGAAGAATGCCGCAAGCAGGTGGGGGCTCGTCAAGGCTTGTCTGTCACCACTGAATGTCGCAGCCAGCAGCGGACCCTGGGAATCGGTCTCGAGAATGCGGAGCTTGGCGGTTTCGCCCGGCGGGGTCACACGGAAGTGGTAGCGCATGTCCATGCCGATAAATGGCGACACGTAGAAGCGTTTGTCGCAACTCTGGCGGATGCCGGCCGGACTTGTTGCGCTGCGAAAAACCGGACAGACATAGGTGTGATATTCGCCGAAGGTGTTGCGGACCTCGTAGATCAGGATCGCCAGCGTCCCGTCGGCGCGGTAGCCGTAATAAACCGAGAGCGGATTGAAGGCGTAGCCGAGCAGCCGCGGATAGCACAGAAGCCGGATGCGGCCGCTCGACAGGTCGATCCCGGCGCCGGCCGCAACCGATCTCACATAGGCGGCGAGCGACGTGCCGTCGCGCGGACCGTGATCCTTTTCATGGAAGCTGTAGAGCGCGCGCCGGTTGACGCCGAATAGGGGTGTCTGCCGGTCCGCCTCGTGGAGGCGGTCAAGATCGATAAAGAGGTTCAGCACGCGGTAGACGAAGCGATGGCCGACCGGCTTGAGACGGGCATGCATCACCGTCCCGCGATAAAGGGTTGCGGCCGGTTCCCGCGTCGTCATCCGGCCCTGCATTACTCTGCCGCCTCCGCATAGACAGGAGCCCTGCCGCGCCACGGAACGCCGCCGCCGAGCTGCTCGGCAGCGGCCAGACCCGAACGCAATCCGTCCTCGTGAAAACCATAGCCGGTCCACGCGCCGCAAAACCAGGTCCGGTTCATGCCCTGGATCCGGCCGAGCCGCGCCTGGGCTGCAAAGGCCGCGGCATCGAATTGCGGATGGTCGCAGGTAAAGCTGGCAAATGTAAGTTTTGGATCGGGTTCGAAGGGCGGATTGAGGCTGACGAAGAGCGGCTTGTCGGCGTCGATATGCTGCAGCGCATTCATCCAGTAGGTCACGGCGACGTCGCCGCCGGCTTCGCCCCGGCCATTGCCACGCAGAAAATTCCATGCCGCCCAGGCCCGCCGCCGTTTCGGCATCAGGCGGGTATCGCGATGCAGAAACACCGCGTTCGGCCGGTAGCGGATCGCGCCGAGCACTGCGCGCTCATCCGCGCTTGCGTCGCCCAGCATGGCGAGCGCCTGATCGGAATGCGCCGCGATCACCACCTGATCGTAGCGCTCGCTGCAGCCTGTGCTGTCGGTCACGACAACGCCTGCACGCGTGCGCGCAATCGCGGTCACGGCCGTCCCCAGCCTGATGCGATCGCGAAAAGGGCGGGTGAGCGCCTCGACATAGCGCGCGCTGCCGCCGCGGACGGTGCGCCAGACCGGCCGCTCGTCATGCAGCAAACGATGATTGTTGAAGAAGGCGACGAAATTCTCCGCCGGGAAATCGAGCATCTGGTCCACCGGTGTGGACCAGATGGCCGCGCCCATCGGCACCAGATAATCGTGCGTTAGCCGGTTGGAATATCCGTGACCGCGAAGGTAATCCCCAAGCGTCAGACCGTCGAGGCGTCCCGCTGCGCGATCGAGGATCGCTTGACGGTTGAACCGCCGCATGGCCCGCAGCATCGACCAGAAGGGCAGAGAAATCAGATTGCTGCGCTGGGCGAAGACGCCGTTCAATGTCTCGGACAGCTTTTGTCCTCCGCCCATCCATTCGAATCGCCCGCCCTTGGCCGAAACCGAGAAGCTCATGTCGGTCGGGAGGGTCTCTACGCCGAGATGCGCGAACAGCGCGGTGAGATCCGGATAGTTGAGTTCGTTGTAAACAATGAAGCCGGTGTCGACCGCGAGCGGGGTACCTTCGTAATCGATCTGTACTGTATGGCTGTGGCCGCCGGGACGCAATTCGCGCTCATAGACCGTGATTTGGTGCCGGGGAGAGAGTGCAAAGGCGGCCGTGTTGCCCGCGATTCCCGTGCCCACAACCGCAATTCGCATCGTTCAGCCCGCCTTTCGGTCTTGCAATGGGCGAGATACGGACGGCATCTGGCGAGGTTTCACATTGCAAACGCTTTGCGTCGAAAGCGATGGCTTACGGTAAGCTTGGCGAAACCATCCGGCAGTCTCTGGCCCCGGATCGCTCCGGTTTTCAACCATTCTTTGGCTGGCAGGGGTAAATCTTCCCGCGTTGGGCGGCGCGGGCCGCGCACCGACTGAAATGGGCGACCGCGCCGGTGGAAGGGCATGAATCTGGACGTCAATACGCTGTTTCTCGTCACGATCTATGTCGAGGCGATGCTCGGGCTCTTGCTGCTGTTTGCCTGGGTGCAAAACTCGTCGGTCACCGCGGTGGCGTGGTGGGGGGCCGCGCATCTGCTCCGGGCCGGTTCGATTGCGCTGTTCGGTCTGTATGGGGCCGCACCCCACTGGGTTTCGTTCGACCTGTCAAATGCGGTGCTGTTTGCCTCCTTTGCGGCAACCTGGGTGGGAGCGAGGGTCTTTGACGGACGCGGGACGAGCATTGTCGGGCTTCTGGCAGGGGCGGTGCTGTGGCTCATCGTTTGCCGGATCCCGGCCGTGGCGCAATCCATCGAAGCGCGGGTCCTGATCTCCTCCTTTATCGTAACCGGCTATACCTGGGCCGCCGCTTACGAATTCTGGCGCGGGCGCAGCGAGGCGCTGGTATCGCGTTGGCCCGCGATCTTCATGTTGTTTGCGCATGGAGCGCTGTTTCTGTTGCACACTCCGGCTGCAGCCATGCTGCCCTGGATCCCGGACATGCAGGTCTATGACAGCGTGTGGATGGTGGTGCTGAGTTTCGAAGCGTTGCTTTTCACGATTGCCATCGCATTCATCCTGCTGGCGATGGCAAAGGAGAGGACCGAGTTGCTGCACAAGACGGCGTCCCTGATCGACCCGTTGACCGGTCTGCCTAACCGCCGTGCGTTCCTGGAAAATACTGAGGCAATATCGAAGGAGGCCGGCATCGGCTGCAAGCCTGTTGCGGTGCTGTTGGTCGATATCGACCGGTTCAAATCGGTAAACGACACCTTCGGTCACGCCTTCGGCGATCGGGTGCTTCAGGTTTTCGCCGAGACCGCCTTGGCCCATATCGGACCGGATGACCTGATCGGCCGTCTCGGCGGTGAAGAGTTTGCGATCGTACTCCAAGGCCGCAGCGCAAAGCATGCGATGGACACAGCCGAAGCCATCCGTCTCTCGTTTGAGAACGCGGCATCCGATATAGACGGCCGTATGGTGAAGGCAACCTGCAGCATTGGCGCGGCCCTCAGCAATACTGGACCGATCGTGATTGCAAACCTTCTCGCGGAGGCGGATCAGGCGCTCTATCGTGCCAAGGAAGCCGGGCGAAATCGCTGCGAAATCGCGGGATTGGAGTTCACGCTGCGTCTCGATGCATCCACCCCATCGCTTCGCATCGACAATATGGCTGCGAAGACGGCCGCCTGACCGCCGAACCGACCACTACCATCCGCGTTGTGCGTTGCCTTTGACCGCGCGCCGGACCATCATCCCGACAAAAGCGAAAGAGGGAGGTGGTCATGTCACTCAACGTGAAATCGTTATTGATCGCATTCGCCGCGTTAGGGTTGTGCGGCCATGCTGCCCATGGCCAGACATATGGTTTTGCGACGCTCCCGCCCGGAACGCTGAATCACACCACCGCCTCTGCCGTCGCGAAGGTGCTGAAGGAAAAGGCCGGCATGAACATGCTGGTGCAGCCGACCGCGGGCGATCAGGTGATTGTGCCGATGGTTGCGCGCGGGGAGGTCGAGGTCGGCATCGCCAATGCGATGGAGGTGCATGACTGGCTCGCCAAGGGCAACCAAGAGCTACGCATCATCGCCGCGGTCCATCCGCTGCGCGTCGGCTTTTTCGTGCGCAAGGATTCGGACATCAAGACCGTAGCAGACCTGAAAGGCAAGCGGGTGCCGTTCGGATTTTCGGCAATGCGGGCGCTTGAGCCAACCGTTCGGGCGATGCTTGCGACCGCGAATCTGTCGCAGAGGGACATCAAGCCGGTGATGGTCCCGAATGTGGTGCGCAGCGCCGACGATTTTGTCTCCGGTGCGGCGGACGCCTTCTATTTCGCCTTCGGTGCGCCGAAGGTCCGCGAAGTCGACGCAACTACCGGCGGGATCAGGATGGTCGAGATCGACGAGAAAGGCATGGATGCCGCGCGCAAGATCGAGCGCTGGGGTTATCTGACCGAGGTGAAGCCCGGACCGGTCTTCGTCGGTGTCGAAAAGCCGATGAAGGTATACAGCTTCGACAATTTGTTCTTCACCAACGCCAAGACCAGTGACGAGTTCGTCACCAAGTTTCTCGACACGCTGCTGAAGAACCAGGACGATCTGATTTCCGTGCAGCCGGTGCTGCGTGAATTCACGCCCGCGTTCGCGTACAAGCAATACGAGGTCCCGTATCACCCGGCCGCGGTGAAATACTTCAAGGACAACAATATCCAGCCGCAGCCGGTCCAGTGACCGAACCAGACAGCGCGCCGGACGCGGCGGCGCCCGCCGACGCGAGCCGCGCTGCGTCGCTTGCCAACGACATTCTGCAGGGTCTGCTGATCCTCTGTGTCAGCGGATGGGTGCTGGACATCCCGCGGCGCTATTTCGGTGCTGCGTTCTATACAGAGCAGCTGCTCGCGGTCTGTCTCGGCATCAGCCTCGCGCTCGCGCTGCTATCCGGCCGGGACGGCCGGCCGCGCTGGTTCGACTGGACCGGCGCTGCGCTCGCACTTGCGATCTGCGGCTATATCGCGGTCCGCTACGAGGCATTGACCTACGAGCTCGCGATGTTGCCGGTCGAGGGGATTGTCGGCAGTCTGATCCTGATCGTGCTGACGCTGGAAGCCACCAGGCGCACCTCCGGCGCGGTGCTGGTGATCATCATTCTGGCGCTGGTGGCGTACGTCTTCATCGGGCCGAATCTGCCTGGCGACTTCCAGACCCGCTATGTGAGCCCGGCGCGGCTTGCCGTCTATCTCGGGCTCGATACCAACGGCATGATCGGCAACATACTCGGCGTTGCGGTGCTGATCGTGGTGCCGTTCACGCTGATGGGGCAGGTGCTCGGCCGCACCGGCGGCGCCAATTACTTTGCCGATCTGGCGATGTCGGGCATGGGCAAGTTTCGCGGCGGGGCCGCGAAGATTGCGGTGTTTGGCTCTGCTTTGTTCGGGATGATTTCCGGCGCGGCAGTCAGCAATGTCGTTGCGGTCGGGATCGTCACCATTCCGCTGATGGCAAGGTCCGGCTTTGCGCGCGCGAAAGCCGCGGCAATCGAGGCGGTCGGCTCCACCGGCGGCCAATTGATGCCGCCGGTGATGGGCGCCGCCGCCTTCATCATGGCGGAATTCCTGCAGGTTTCGTATGGCGCGGTGGTGGTCGCGGCGCTGATCCCGGCGCTGCTCTATTACGCGGCGCTGTTTTTTCATGTCGATCTGGAGGCGGCGAAACACCGGATCGGTGCGGCGCAGGTCGAGGAGGACATCCCGGGTTTTCTCGAAATTCTGCGCTCCGGCTGGCATTTTCCGATTCCGATCGTGTTCCTGATCGCGACCCTGGCCTGGCCGGAAATCTTTCAGATCCCGATCGAGCGCGCTGCCGTCTATGCCACCGGCATGATGATCGTGCTGAGCCTTCTGTTCGGCTATCGCGGCAAGAAGGTCACGATCCTGCAGATGGGCCGCGCCGTGCTCGATACCGGGCGCGCCGCGCTCGATATTGTCCTGATCGGGGCCGCTGCCGGGATGGTGGTCGGCGCGCTGAATGTATCCGGCATCGCCTTTGGCCTCACGCTGCAACTGATTGCCGTCAGCGGCGAGAATCTTTTCATTCTTCTGCTGCTCACGGCCATTGTGAGCTTCGTGCTCGGCATGGGCATGCCGACCGTGAGCGTCTATGTGCTGACCGCGACCTTGCTTGCGCCCTCGCTGATCAAGCTCGGCGTCGCGCCGATGGCGGCGCACATGTACGTGATGTATTTCGGCATGCTGTCGATGATCACGCCGCCGGTCGCGATCGCCGCCTATGCGGCGGCCAATATCGCCCGGGTCTCCGGCTGGACCACGGGCTGGGTCTCGGTGACGGTCGGGTGGAGTACCTTCTTCATTCCGTTCCTGTTCGTGCTCGAACCGGCTCTGTTGATGAATGCGCCGTGGCACGCGGTCGCCTGGCATCTGGCGCGCAATCTGCTCGGCATTTTCATGGGCACGGCCGCGATTGTCGGATTCGGCTTTATCCCGCTGACCTTGCCGATGCGGCTCGGCTTCGGGGCGGCAGCGCTGGCGATCCTGATGCCGCCCAATGCATTCCCGGCCGCCGCCATGCTGGACTGGATCGGGCTCGCCGCGTCGATCGCCGTGCTGTCGTTGAATTACGTGCGCAGCCGTGCGGTCCGCGCGCAGGCGGTGCCGGGCTGAGGGGCGCCGCATTGACAGAGACAAAAGACGACATGCATTATAGTGCATGTCGTCTTGGGAGGACGCACCGTGACGTCGACAATGCCAAAACCGGCAGGTTCAGCCGGTAAGCCGCCATTCCGCCCCATCCGTTTCGCAGAGCCGGACGTGCTGCGCGAGGATCGCGCCGACGGCTCGATCGTGCTGCGCGCAGCCCAGCCGCTGGCGCCGCATGAGCAGAGCCTCGCAAAGCTGTTCCGCAATGCCGTCGAGCGGCATCCCGAGCGTCTCCTGATGGCGGAGCGCGACGCCACCGGCGGCTGGGCCGGCGTCACCTATGTGCAGGCGCGCCGCAAGGCAGACGCTGTGGCGCAGGCGTTGATCGATCGCGGATTGTCGGCGGAGCGGCCGGTGATGGCGCTGTCCGGCAATGCGGTGCAGCACGGCCTTCTGACGCTCGCCTGCTACACGGCGGGTATTCCCATTGCACCCATTTCGGTCGCGTATTCGCTTCAGAGCCAAGACCACGCCAAGCTCAAATACATCAATGAGCTGCTGACGCCCGGTCTCGTCTATGTCTCCGATACTGCGCCCTTTGCGAAGGCGTTGGCGCATGTCACCGCCCCGATCCTGGCTGGAAAGAACGGCGCCAATCTGCCGAACGTGACGCTGTTCTCCGATCTGGAACAGACCGCACCCGGTCCCGCGGTCGAGCAGGCGGTTGCCGCCATCCGCCCCGAAACGATTGCGAAATTCCTGTTCACCTCGGGATCGACCAGCCTGCCCAAGGGCGTCATCAATACCCACGGCATGCTGACCGCCAACCAGCAGCAATCGGTACAGACCTGGCCCTTTATCGAAGACGCACCGATGGTGCTGATCGACTGGCTGCCCTGGAACCACACCTTTGGCTCAAACTACAATTTCAATCTGATCCTGCAGCAGGCGGGTACGCTCTATATCGACGGCGGCAAGCCTTTGCCTGCGCTCATCGGCCAAACGGTGGAGAATCTGCGCGAGATCGCGCCGACCGTCTATTTCAACGTGCCGGCGGGCTATGGCGCGCTGCTGCCATTCCTGGAAAAGGACGACGCGCTGGCGCGGCATTTCTTCTCGCGCGTGCGGCTCCTGTTCTACGCGGGCGCCTCGCTGCCGCAGGATATGTGGGATCGGCTGGAGGCGCTGGCGATCCGCATCACCGGCACCCGCATTCCGATGACCTCGGCCTGGGGCACGACGGAAACCTCGCCGCTTGCGACCTCCGCGCATGTGCTGCTGGAGCGCGCCGGCAACGTCGGCGTGCCGGTTCCTGGCGTCGATGTGAAGCTCGTCCCAGTCGGCAGCAAGCTCGAAATCCGGGTGCGCGGTCCGAACATCACGCCGGGCTATTGGCGCAGGCCCGATCTCACGCAGGCGATGTTCGATGAGGAAGGCTATTACCTGCCCGGCGACGCGGTGCGCTTCGCCGACCCGAACGATCCCAATCAGGGCCTGATCTTCGACGGACGCACCGCGGAGGATTTCAAGCTGATCAACGGCACTTGGGTGACGGTCGGCGCGCTGCGGGTCGGTGCGCTGGCAGCGGCCTCGCCGGTGTTGCAGGATGCAATCGTCTGCGGGGAGGGACGCGACCGGATTGGTCTTGTCGCTTGGCTGAATGCCGCGGGCTGCAAGGAGATCACCGGCGACGACGGCGATCTTTCCTTCTACGCGACGCATCCGAAGGTGCACACGCATCTGCGCAATGCCTTCGCGCGCTGGAACAAGGTCAATACCGGAGCCACGATGCGTATCACCCGGGTGCTGTTGCTGCCGGATCTGCCGTCGATTGACCGCAACGAGATCACCGACAAGGGCTACATCAACCAGCGCGTCGCGCTCGAATGCCGCAAACTGGAAGGCGAGCGCTTGTTTGATGGAAATCAGTATCCCGACGTCGTCGTCATCGATTGAGTTTTTACGTCCGATTTTGACCTCGTGAAAAGGAATCCGCCGGCGCGGAATTGCCGCTGCGGACCCGGTGTTCTATCAATCGAACAACAACAAAGAGGGAGGATGACGATGCTGCGCCGAAACGTGATTCAGATGGCTGCTGCGCTCGCCGTTTTTGCCGCACCTTGTGTGGCGCAGGCGCAGGATTGGCCGACCCGCTCCGTAAAATTCGTCGTGCCGTTCGGTCCCGGCGGGCCGGCCGACGTCTATGCGCGCGTGCTCGCGCAGCATCTTGGCGAGGCGCTGAAGCAGCCCTTCGTGGTGGAGAATCGCCCGGGCGCAGGTTCGATCATCGGCTCGGATGCGGTCGCGAAATCCGACCCCGACGGCTACACGTTCCTTGTGATGTCGAACACCCACACCGTCAACGAGACGCTGACGCCGAACAAGCCGTTCAAGCTGATGGAGGACTTCACCGCGGTCGCGCCGATCAATTATTCCGATCTGCTCCTGGTGATCCATCCGTCAGTACAGGCAAACAACCTGAAGGAGTTTCTCGAACTGGCGAAATCCAAGCCCGGCCAGCTCAATTACGGATCGTCGGGACCGGCGACGCCCTATCACATGGCAGGCGAACTCTTCAAAGCCATGAGCGGCACCGACATCGTGCATGTGCCGCACAAGGCTTCGGGCGAAATGCGCAATTCGGTCATGGGCGGCCATGTGCAGATGGCGTTCGATGCCATCACGACGATGGCCGAAAATGCCAAGGCCGGGAAGGTGAAGGCGCTCGGCACCACCGGCGCCAAGCGATCGGAACTGACGCCCGACATTCCGACAGTGTCGGAAGCCGGCGTGCCCGGCTATGAGGCGACGATCTGGCTCGGCATCGTGGCGCCCGCCAAGACTCCGCCGGCGATCGTCGAGAAGCTGAATGCCGAGATCACCAAGGTCGTCAACCGGCCCGATGTCCGCGCCGCCTGGGCCAAGCAGGGCGCGGTGCCGATGACCATGTCGGTAAAGGAGTTCGATACCTATCTGCGCAAGGACATCGACAAGTGGGCCGATGTCGTCAAGAAGACCGGCACCAAGATGAACTGACGCGCAAGGGGCTTTGCCGGCTGACCCGCCCGGCCTCGCTTGGTTCGGGCGGGAGCGTCCGGAATATCAGCTGTGTCATGGCCGCGCTTGCCGCGGCCATGACCGTCTTTTAGTGCTGTCCCCTCACGATGCGGGTGCCTGCGGCATCGGCGATCGAAGCGGTGCCGTTCTTGGAACGGTTATCCGAGGACATGACGACAGGGGAGCTGGAGAGCGGCGCATGCGCTATTGCAGGTTCGACAATGATCGCCTCGGTGTGGTTCGAGGCGATCAGGTTCACGATGTTACAGCGGTTCTTGACAAGCTTCCCGCGGTCCGCTGGCCGCTGCCCGTCTACGATCCGCTGGTCGCGGCGCTGCCGAAATTGCGCGGCGACATGGAAGCCGCGGCCGATCGCGTGGCGGGCGTGCCGATCTCCTCGGTCAAGCTGCTCAATCCGGTGCCCAATCCGTCCAAGGTGATTGGCGCCCCGGTCAATTATCACGCTCATATCGACGAGGCGAACCGCGACCAGCAGATCAGCTTTGGCAAGACCATCAAGACCATCGACCATTACGGCGTGTTCCTGAAGTCCAATTCGTCGCTGTCAGGGCCCTCCGAGCCGGTGCCGGTGGTGGAGAAGGACCGCCGCACCGATCACGAGGTCGAACTCGCCGCGATCATCGGCGAAACCTGTTTCGACGTGCCGGAGGAGGGCGCGCTGAAATATATCGCAGGCTATGCGATCGGTCTCGACATGACGATCCGCGGCCCGGAAGAGCGCTCCTTGCGCAAGTCGCTCGACCGCTTCTCGGTGGTTGGTCCCTGGTTCGTGACCGCGGACGAAATTCCGGATCCGGAGAATCTCGATCTCGAGATTCTGGTCAACGGAGAGGTGCGGCAGAAGTCCAATACGTCGCGCCTGATCTTCGGCGTCGCCAAGCTTGTGTCCTATTGCTCGAATTTCTACACGCTCTATCCCGGCGACATCATCATGACTGGGACGCCGGAAGGGGTCGGCCCGGTACAGGCGGGCGATGTGATGCACGCCAGGATCGAGAAGATCGGCGAGATGACGGTCGCGATCACGCGGCGAACGGCGCCGCTGCCGCCGCCGGCGCCTGCTGTATGAGCTTATCGCCACAAAAAAGCGCGGGCTCGGCGCCCGCGCTTTCGACTTTTCGTCGACCAGGTGGACGGTCAGAACTCTTTCTTCATCCTGGCATCGACCGAGTAGGGGCCGCTGCCGCGGATGACGAGCAGCAAGGCGACCGCGGCGAACAAGAGCGGATATTCGTTGCCGCGCGCAGTCCAGAAGAAGCCGCCGACACCCATATGGAAGCGCGCCGCTTCGAGCATGAAGATCAGAACAGCGACCGCGACTGGCCGCGTGAACAATCCGATTACCAGCAGAATGCCGCCGCCGAATTCAAGAAGCGCGATCAGCCAGCCCCATACGGCCGGCATCGGATAGCCAACCTTCTGCAGCAGCCCGATGAAGCCGTTCATGCCCGGTCCGCCAAACGAGCCGAACAGCTTCTGCATCCCATGCGGAATGAGAATAAGGCCCGCGGCGACGCGCAGCACAAGATAGGCAAACTCCTCCCACCCCGAATAAAGCTTCGCGAGTGCTGGAACATAGTGTTGTGACGGCTGTCTGGCGGCCATGATTTGTCTCCCCGTTCTTGAGGCGCGAATCCACTCAGCAGCGCAGGATGCGCCCGCATCGCCGCGCGCATGCGCCTCATTTGCGAGTTCTTTGCGGGATGCGACCTAAGTCTAACGAAGGCACTTTCGGCCGCCTAGCCGGGCTGCTGGGATTTGCACATGGTTTCAAGCGCTTGCTGACTGTTGCGTCCGCTCGCAGACTCAACGTCTGCGCGCAAGCGTGCCGGCGTGCGATCCACGCCGGCGTTTTGGTCAGGACGGCGGTTTCGATCAGCGCGTCAGTAAAGCGCGTCGCGTTTTTTCAGTTCGTCCTGCAGGTCCTTGAAGATCGCGTCCGGGTCATGGCCGGCTTTTCTGACATTGGCCTCCCATTCCGCCTTCAGCGGCCCGGCGGCTTTGCGCCATTCGGCCAGCTGTTCGGCCGTGATCGGATAGACCTCCTTCCCCGGCTGCGCCTTGATCTTGTCACGGCCGGCCGATTCCATCGTCGCCCACGGGGTTGCGATCTTCTCCGCCCATTCCGGCGTGCAATGCTCGTCCATGACCTTGCGTTGTGAGGGAGAAAGCGACTCGTACTTCGCCTTGTTCATTACCCAAGTCTGCTCGGTTACATAGAACTGCGAGTCGAGGTGATACTTCGTCACCTTGTCGATGCCGAACAGCACCATCGAACCCCACGGGAAGGTGATGCCTTCCGCCACGCCTTTTTCCAGTACGTCTCGTGCTTCCGGCGCCGAAGCCTGCACGTTGGTGCCGCCGAGCAGCGACACGAAGCGTGCGATTGTGGCGTTCGCCGGGCGAATCTTCATGCCTTTCACGTCGCCTGGAACCACGACCTTCTTGTTGACGGTATGGAAGGTCGCCGGATCGTGCGCGAAGGTGAGGCAATACTTGACGTCCTTCATCTCCTTGTCGGCGTATTTGCGGTACCAAGCATCGAGTGCGGCGCTGCCCTGCTTGGAATTGGCAAACATGAACGGCAACTCGGACGCGCCCATGATCGGGAAGCGGCCAGGCTCGTAGCCGGGATTCACGTGCGCGATATCGGCGATGCCGTCGCGCGCCATGTTGTAATGGTCGAATGCCTTTCCAAGCTGTTGTGCCGGAAAGATGCGGATATTGATGGTGCCGTTCGATGCCCGCTTGATCGACTCGGCCCAGGATTCCGCCGCAGCATGCATCGGATGGGTGGGCGGAACCCAATGGCCGAACCGCAGTTCGACCGCCTTGTCTTGAGCAAGGGCCGGGACGGAGAGGGCGGTGGCGAGCAGACCTGCTGCCACGGGAATGGCAAGGCGTCTCATCGATGATTCCTCCCTGAGGTCGCCTTATGGTGGCGATCCAAAGGCAAGGCTAATCCCGCCACCGGCCGGAGGCCAGTGGCGTCATTGCCGCGTCCGGCCCGGCTCAGTGGCTCGCGTCACTCCGCCGCGGACGGCAAAGCGCGGTTTTCCCAGTGAACCGCGGCCCTGGTGTGATCCTGGTCGCCGCCCAGCGCATCGCGGGCATCCGCCCACAGGCCGCAGACCAGCTGCCCAACCGGCGCCTCCGCGCCAATCTGTTCAGCCAGGTCGGCGGCGATCTTGACGTCCTTGGCGAGAAGCCCGAGCGCAAAGCCGGTGGCAAATTTGCCGGACAGGACATGCTGCTTGATCAGCATTTCGGAAGCGAAGCTGCGTCCGGTCGAGACGTTCACCACATCCGCCATGATTTCCGGATCGAGGCCGAATTTGCGCCCCACCGCGACGGCTTCCGCAGCGGCGGCAAAGCTTGTGGCCGCGAGGAAGTTGTTCAGACACTTCATCGCATGGCCGCAGCCGAGCGATCCAACCTCGAACAGTTTCGAGCCCATGCAGGCGAGCACGGGCTTTGCCGCCGCCACCGCGTCTGGCTCGCCGCCGATCATGATCGCAAGAGATCCATCCGTGGCGCGGGGCACGCCGCCGGAAACCGGCGCATCCACCAGCTTGAGATTGCGCCCGGCGAGATCCTTGCCCAGCGCGCGTGTGCCGACCGGATCGGCCGAGCTCATGTCGATGACAATTGCACCAGCCTTCAGGTTCGCCGCCAGCGCGCCGCCCTGCATGGTGAACAGAGCCTCGCGCACTTCCTTGCCGGTCGGCAGCATGGTGACAACGGCGTCGCAGGCCTTGCCGAGTTCGGCGAGCTGGTCGGTCGCGCGCGCGCCATGCTGCTGCGCGAAGGCTTTTGCGCGTGTGGGATCGAGATCAAAGGCCACGACCTCGAACCCGCCCTTCTTCACGTTGGCGGCCATCGGCGCGCCCATATTGCCGATGCCGATGAATCCGACTGTCTTGATGGTTGTCATGATCGCACCCGGTTACTCGAGACCCAACTGCTTCAGTTTTTCCTCCGCTGCGCGGAAGCCTTCGACGCCGCGCGGGACGCCCGCATAGACCATGGCATGGATCAGGATTTCCTGAATCTCGTCCTTGGTGACGCCGTTGGCGATAGCGCCTTCGATGTGAACCTTCAACTCGTTGGGGCGGGCCATCGCGACCAGCATCGCCATGGTGATCATCGAGCGAATTTTTCGCGAGAGTTTCGGCCGCGTCCAGGTCTGGCCGAAGCAATATTTCGTCACGATCTCCTGCAGCGGCCAGATGAACTCGCCGGCATTGTTGATCTGTCCGTCGGCGCCGTCGAAACCCCACATCGCGCGCCGCACCTTGACGCCGCGGGCAAAATCCGGATCGGCCATCTCGATCTTGGTGCGGGTCCTTCCGGACTTCTTTCCGGCATCGTTTCCGGCGCGGCGCGGCTTGGCGTCCTTCTTTGACTTCTTCGACTTGGCCATCTGAAACTCGATCCTCCCATGGATGCTTTTACGATCATGTCGCGTTTGACGGGTCGACGGAAGTGCCGGCTACGCAACCCGCCATGCGCGGCCGCAAATTGCCGAGAGAATGCGCCTCGCGCTATAGGCAGTCGCAGAAAATCTTGTGGCCTGCCCACCGCGGTGGGATGTGCCTAAGTCCGTTTCACTGTCCGGAATCGAATCCATCATGAAAATTGTCCGCGTCACAGCAACGCCGCTCAATGTTCCCCTCAATATCGCGATCCTTGGCCTCGACAAGAAGACCTCGCTCGCCGCCTGTTTCGTCGAGGTCGAGACCGATAGCGGCATCGTCGGCCATGGCCTGACGTCGATCACCGAGGAGGACGTGGTGGCGCAGGCGGTCAACGGCGTGATCGCGCCCAACCTTCTCGGCGACGACCCGCTGCTGCATGAACGGATCTGGGAGAAGATGTATTGGACGCTAATGCCGCGCGGCCAGACCGGCTATGCCGCGCATGCTCTGGCCGCAGTCGACCTGGCGCTCTGGGACATCAAGGGCAAGGCGCTGAATCTGCCAGTGTGGAAACTGCTTGGAGCAGCCCGGCAGCGCGTGCCGGTCTATGCCACGTTCGGCTTTGGCTTTTTCGACCGCGAGCAGCTTGCGGCGGCCGCGAAGAAATGGGTCACGGACGGTTTCCGCCGCCTGAAGATGACGGTGGCGAGCGAAGCGCTCAGGCACAAGAACGAATGTCCGGTCATGGACGCGATCCGCGAGGATGCACGGCGCGTGCAGGCGGTGCGCGAGGCGGTCGGACCCGACGTCGAGATATTCATCGACGCCAATTGCAATCTCGATCTCTACCACGCCACCAAACTCGTGGAGATGATCCGTCCCTTCAACATCTCCTTCTTTGAGGAGCCGCTGACCCAGAACGATGTGCCCGGTATGGCGCAGCTTCGCAGGAACAGCGGCATTGCGCTGGCTTGCGGTCAAAACGAAGGGCTGCTCTACCGGTTCCGCGACCTGCTTGCGGCGCAGGCGATCGACTATGCACAGCCCAATGTCTGCATCACCGGCGGCTTTACCCAATGCCTTAAGATTGCGGGCCTCGCCGCATCATACAACGTATCGGTCGCCAATGGCGGCGCGTGGTCCTATCACAACATGCATCTGCAGGCCGGCGTCGCCAACGGTTCGCTGGTCGAGCACCATTATCTCGCGGTTGAAATGTACAAGACGCTCTATAGCGGCCTGATCGAGCCGCAGGCCGGCTGGCTCACCTTGCCGGACCGGCCGGGGCTTGGCTTTGAGCCAAACCGCGAGGCAATCGCCGAGATTGCAAAACTGCCGCTTTCGGCAGGCCGCGCCAAGGGCTGAAGCCAGCGCGGTGACCGGAGCCGTCCGGTTTCAGGATTGCGGGCGTCCGGACGTCCGCTCGCCATAAAACAGCGTTGCCGCAAAGATCGCAAAAGCAAGGCAGATCAGGCTCACAATCAGCAGGGTTTCGGCGGGCATCGTCCGTCTCCTTCATTCGTTGGCGACGAACGATGGCTCTGGCTGACGCCGTTCGCCTTGCGCTGTATCAAGGCGGCGGCTGCCGCAGGCCGAGGGAAGAACGGACGTTAACGCGGACTTAAGAAGTTCAATCGCACTTTCCGAATCGCAACAACTTTTTCGGGGGCTGACGATGGCGTCCTTTGGACTGAATCCTTCAGACGATGTGTGCCCGATTCCGGAAAGCCTGTTCGGGCAATTGTATCGCTCGCATCCGCAGGGTCTTGCCGAACTGGTCGCGACGATCCCCGGGCGGACCCGCGCCATGCTGGCGATGTTCTGCTATCGGCGCGCGCACCTGCATGCGCTGAGCCTTTCCATCGCCTCGACCTGCGAGGAGGCCGACCTGATCGATGCCGGGGGCCGGCCGGGCGCTGCGCTCTACGAATTGTCCCGGCAGCCGGAAGCACCCATCGCTGCAGCACAGGACACCGCACGACGCAAGATTTCGCTGTCGCGCGGACCGCTCTGGCACCCGGCGCCGCTGGAAGACGATTACGCCGATTGACGTTGTGCGAGGGTCGTTCGCTTTTCTCCGAATCGCGAAAAGACTCCAGGCTATTGCGTTGGCACGTGTTCTCACGCGCACCCAAGCCCAGTTCGCTCGAAAGCACCCTAAAGCCGCGGCGGCGATGCCGGAGCGTCGCTTGCCGCCGCTAATTGCCGGTCAGTCGATTTCGATAGTGAATTCCTGGTGGCAGGCCTCGCACCAATAGCCCGCCACAGCCGGAAGCGCGCCGCTTCGCGGCAGATAGGCGCGAATGCTCATTCGTTGCTTGCAGTGGGGGCAGTCCATCGCCGGCACGGCGTCAATGTCGTCGTCCATCGTTCATTCTATTTGGGTCGCCGGTAAATCTGTCGACGAGGCCAAGCACGCTCCGGCCGAGCGGCGCATTTAAAAATTACAATTTGCAAGCCGATGCGAGCGAAAGCGGCGCGGGCGCTGTAAATGCGTCAAATGGTGGCTTGGACCGGCAGACAAGACGACGCGCTGTCAGCTCAAGGACGCGCGAAAGCGACCAACAGGACTGCCACGAGCGTGCCAAGGACAATGGCATTGCGCATGAAGAAGCCTGTGATCAGAAACCCGGCTTCATCGGCAAACTCGCTCAGGACGTGGCGGAACATGATTTGTGCTCCGGAGCTGCACCGCGTGCGGCCGTGCCCCATTGCGGTGACGGACGAAGATCGATGCCGGCATTTGTGGGCTCGCTTCGTGCGATTGTCTGTGAGGAGGCTCACATTACCGCGAAACTGGCCGAATCCGACGGCGAGCGGGCGGGACAGGCCCGGAGAGCGGGTTGGCCGGCGACCGTGGCATGAACAGCGGGCCGCTCGCGCGAGCGCCACGGCTTGATATGTTGGAAAATGGCTCCCCGGGCCGGATTCGAACCAGCGACCAACCGGTTAACAGCCGGTTGCTCTACCACTGAGCTACCGGGGAACGAAGCGGGGCTATAACAAAGCCTCGCCCGATTGCAAGCGTTTCAGCCCCGTCCTGCCTCGAAACCGTCTGGCCTCGAAGCCGTCCTGGCTTGAAACCGACGAATTGGAGGCCACGCCCGGAATTGAACCGGGGTACACGGTTTTGCAGACCGTTGCGTAACCACTCCGCCACGTGGCCTCGGGCGCAAGGTCATATAGGAGCGGCGGGAGCCGGGCAACATTTCAGAGCAGCAGCGCGGGTGGCCGATCTTGCGTTTTCGGACACAAAGCCGCAGAAGCAGGCGATCCTGATTTGGAAGAAATTCATGTTGGACCAGACCATGGTGGATTCCGCAGCATTGCGCCGCGCGATGGTGGATGGGCAGGTCCGTACTGCTGACGTCACCGACCGACCCTTGATCCGCGCTATGCTGGATGTTCCCCGTGAGGATTTCGTGCCCGCGGCGCAGGCGGATCTCGCTTATCTCGACCTCGATTTGCCCGTCGGCGCGGGCGGCCGCCGGCTGCTGAAGCCGATGGTGCTGGCAAAGATGCTGCAGGCTCTGGACCTCAAGAACACCGATCGGGTCCTCGATGTCGGCTGCGCGAGCGGATATGCGGCGGCGCTGCTGGCGCGGCTTTGCGGCTCCGTGCTCGCTCTCGAGGAAGAGCCGGCCCTGGTCGCGCAGGCGAGGTCCAACCTATCCGCCCTCGAAAATGTTGCGGTGCGGGAGGGCCCGCTTCGCGATGGTCACGCTGCCGGGGGGCCCTATGATGCGATTCTTGTCGAGGGTGCGGTCGAAATCGATCCCGAATCGCTCTGCAGACAGCTCGCCGATGGCGGACGCCTGATCTGTATCCGGGGCGACGGGCCGGCCGCCAAGGCCACTCTCTACACCCGGTCTGCTGCCGATTTGACCTCCCGTCCGGTTTTTGACGCCTTTGGACCGGTTCTGCCCGGATTTTCCCGCCCAAAATCGTTTGTTTTCTAGCCAGGATTGGCTCTGACCCAGATTGAGCCACCTGTATCCTGAATCACGCAGGCGGCGCTTCTTTTTGTTGCCGACACAGCACAGGGCTTCAAACTGTTCCCGGGCTGGATATAGTTGCCAAGCCGTTAACGCCTGGAGACCACGGGGGGTCTGTCACGGGCGTCAGGTGCTTTTTGGGGGTGTGAATGCCGCTCGCGCGTGCGGGACGAATGCTCATCGCTGTGGCGTTCGTGATGGCCAACCCGACGGCGTTTGCGTCGGAGCGTCGCACTGCTGTCAACGGGAGCGGCGGCGTGTCGACGCTTGAGCAGGCGCTGGTTGCAGCGTATCAGAACAACCCGCAGATCAATGCGCAACGCGCGCTGGTCCGCGCCACCGACGAAGCGGTGCCGCAGGCCTTGTCGGGATACCGGCCGCGCATCAGCGCCACCGGCTCGGTCGGAGTCCAGTGGAACGATACGACGACCGAGACGCGCGTTCTGGTGCCGCTGACAAATCCACCCGAAGTGGTAGGGCAGCGGAACGACAATTCGCACCGGCATTATCCGAAGACGTATGGTGCGACGCTGACGCAAAACGTTTTCAACGGCTTCCAGACCGGGAATCGCACCCGTCAGGCCGAGGCACAGGTCTTTTCCGCACGCGAGACGCTGCGTGTGATCGAGCAGACCGTCTTGCTGGATGCCGCGACGGTCTACATGAATGTGCTGCGTGACACCGCGGTGCTTGAATTGCAGCGCCGTAACGTCGAGGTCATCCAGGAGCAGCTCCGCCAGACCCGCGACCGTTTCAATGTCGGCGAAGTGACGCGTACCGACGTGGCGCAGGCCGAATCGCGGGTTGCTGCGGCGCAGTCGCAGTTCCTCTCGGCGCAGGCGAACCTGACCACATCGCGCTCCGCCTATCGCCGTGTCATCGGCGTCGATCCGGGACGGCTGGCGAACGGCACGCCGGTCGACCGCTTTTCGCCGCGGACGCTCGATCTGGCAGTGGCGCAGGGGCAGGCGGAGAATCCCTCGGTCAATGCGGCCGAGTTCGGCGTCGACGTCGCCCAGCTGCAGGTCAAGGTGAACGAGGGTGCGCTGTATCCGACGGTCAACGTCACCGCCAGCGCCCAGCAGAGCCATTGGACCAGCGAAAACAACGTCAGGACATTCCAGGGTTCGGTGGTCGGCCAGATCACCGTGCCGATCTACCAGGGCGGTTCGGAATATTCGCTGATCCGGCAGGCCAAGGAGACGGTCGGCCAGCGCAGGCTCGAACTGGCGCTGAATCGCGACCAGGCCCGCGCCAATGTGGTGCAATCCTGGGGACAGCTCGAAGCCGCCAAGGCGCAGATCGACGCAACCCGGGCGCAGGTCACAGCGGCGGAAATTGCACTGAACGGCGTGCGCGAAGAGGCCCGCGTCGGGCAGCGCACGACCCTCGACGTGTTGAACGCCACGCAGGAATTGCTGAACGCGCGGGTGGCGCTGGTCACGGCGCAACGCGACCGCGTGGTGGCATCCTATACCTTGCTATCGGCGGTGGGACGGCTGTCGGTTCCGGTCCTGGGGCTGCAGGTGCCGCTCTACGACCCGATGGTGCATTATCAGCAGGTGCGCGACGCCTGGATCGGGATCCGGACGCCGGACGGACGCTGATCGGCTAAAGCATAGGTTATGCCGTCGCCCCGAACGGCCGTGGCAGCCAGGCAGTCGATCCGAATTCATCCACATATCCGCACACAACGCCGATTGTGTTACGCGATTGGCGTGTAATACTCCCCAAATTCGGGAAAACCGGCGATAGTTGATGCGTTGATTCGATGCGGCGCTGCTTCGCCATCGGCAACAAGTTCCGCACCGCGGCCTTGTTCCGCCGAAGCGACTGCAGACTCCGCTTGCGCAGAAATGTGACGGGGCGAAATGAACCAGCCGGCAAAATCGCATGAACCGTCGATGGAGGAGATCCTCGCCTCCATCCGCCGCATCATCGCAGACGATGACGCGAAGGCCGGCGCTCCCGCCGCAAGCCTGTCTCCGGTGCCAGCGCCTGTTGCCGAGCCGGTTGCCGTTGCAGCATCGGCACCGCCATCTCCGGCCGAGTATTTGCGCGACATTCCGCCAGCCGCGCCCCCGCCGATGCAGACGCGCGAGCGATTGCCTGAGCCGATGCCCGAGCCCGAGGCTATGCCAGCCGATGTTCTCGAATTGACAGAGGACATGCTGGCGCCGGCGCCTGAACCCGTGCCGCGGCGCTTTACCACGGTGAATGCACAACCCGATGTGGTCTTCGCCGAAGCGGCTCCCGAGCCGGATGTCGAAGAACCGGCACCGATCGAAATGCCGGCAGAGGATCCGCTTGAGCATGCGCGCAAGACCTTGTCGGCGCAGATGGAGCTGGATGAGCCGCTGCTCTCGCGACAGGCGACAGCCGCGGTCGATTCCGCGTTCACGACGCTTGCGCATACTGTGCTCAGCCAGAATGCCCGAACCCTTGACGATCTGGTTAAGGAAATGCTGCGGCCGATGCTCAAGGCTTGGCTCGACGACAATCTGCCCAGTCTGGTCGAGCGGCTGGTGCGCGCCGAGATCGAGCGGGTATCGCGCGGCCGCTAATGTCACTCCACCTTGGGTGGCGCTTGCGTTTCAGCCTGCCGTTTTCGCCATAAGCCGCGCGCGAAGACCGCGCAGAGCAGGGGAAATCCGATTGCCGCCGCCAGGAATACCGGCACCGCGGTGAAGCGGTCGACCACCGGCGCGGCTGCCGCGACGCCGACAGTAATGCCCATATAGAGCGCCGAGGAAAAGATCGCGAGCGCGGTGGCGCGCGCCTGCGGGGACATCTGCGTGGCGTTGGTCTGCATGGTATTGTGGACCATGTAGAAGCCGAGCCCGATCAGCGTGGTCGCAACTGGCGCGAACCACCAGACCGGCTGAAACGACAGGATGATATATCCGCTCGAAACGAGGATGCCGCCTGCGATCACAAGTCCGATCTGGCCCAGCCGGTTCACCAGCATGCGCACGGCAAAGGTGTAGATCAGGCCGCCGATGGCAAAGCAGCCGACGACGAGGCCGACCATGGTGAAGCTCAGGCCAAAACGCAGGTGCAGGTCGGCACCGATGAAGGATAACACCGCATAAAGGAGGCCCGCTTCCACGAACACGCAGGCCGTGATGAATCGTGCCCAGCGCGAGCCAAGCACGACCTTGTATTCGGCAATCAGGCCGCCCTTGCGTGCGGCGCGCTGGCTTGAGGCGCGGGTCGCCGGATTGAAGACCAGTTCGGCGATCAGCGCGATCGCGGCGAGTGCGAAGATGCCGCCGAGAATGAAGAACACATTGCGCCAGCCGAAAAGATCGCCCAGCACGCCGCCCGCGACCTGGCCGAACAGCAATCCGGCAATCTGTCCGGTCAGGTAGCGGCCGAGCACCGGCTGGCGCTGTTCGTAGGGCACCACGTCGCCGATATAGGCCATGGCCAGCGGAATGATGCAGCCGGCCGCAATGCCGCAAAGCAGGCGGTAACCGACCAGTTCGCCGAGACTTCCGGCAAGGCCGCACAATACGGTCGCGGCGGCGGCAATCGCGCTCAGGCCCGCCACCGAATAATACTTGCCGAACCGGTCGCCGATCTCGCCGCCGAATAGCTGCACCGTGCCATGGGCGAGGCCATACGCCGTCACGACAATGGCCGCGGCGCCGATGGTGACGGTGAGGTCGGCCGCGATCTGCGGCAGCAGCGAATCGGATACCCGCACCATCGCCTGGCTGGCGAAGCCGGCCAGCGACAGCAGCAGAATGGCCCGGGTCGGGCTGTGCGCGGAAGTGAGGCTGGTCACGTTCTCTACGGGCCCGATACAGGCTGGCTGGCTGGAGCGATTGTTGACAGGTTGCGCCGCGGCGGGCTTTGTAGCCCGCGCGCGCAAGGGTGGTGGATCGGAAGTCCGCTGCGCGGTTGCGCTGAAACCCCGAATTTCCAGATGATCGACAAGACCTATCAGCCGTCCGACGTTGAGCCGCGCATTTCGCAGGCGTGGGAGAATGCGCTGGCGTTCAAGGCCGGCCGGCCCGACCGCGCAGACGCGAGACCTTATTGTATCGTCATTCCACCGCCAAACGTGACCGGCTCATTGCATATGGGCCATGCGCTCAACAACACGTTGCAGGACATCCTGTGCCGGTTCGAGCGCATGCGCGGCCGCGATGTGCTGTGGCAGGTCGGCACCGACCATGCCGGCATCGCCACCCAGATGGTGGTCGAGCGGCAATTGATGGAGCGCCAGCAGCCGGATCGCCGCACCATGGGCCGCGAGAAATTCCTCGACCGCGTGTGGGAGTGGAAGGCCGAATCCGGCGGCACCATCATCAATCAGCTCAAGCGGCTGGGAGCCTCCTGCGACTGGTCGCGCGAACGCTTCACCATGGACGAGGGGCTGTCCAAGGCCGTGCTGAAGGTCTTCGTCGATCTCTACCGCCAGGGGCTGATCTACAAGGACAAGCGGCTGGTCAACTGGGACCCGAAGCTTCTCACCGCGATCTCCGATCTCGAAGTGCAGCAGGTCGAGGTGAAGGGCCATCTCTGGCACCTCAAATATCCGATCGAAGGCATCCCCGGCGAGTTCATTGTCGTTGCGACCACGCGCCCGGAAACCATGCTGGGCGACACTGCCGTTGCGGTGCATCCCGAGAACGAGAAGCTGAAGCATCTGATCGGCCGCAAGGCCATCCTGCCGCTGGTCGGCCGCCGCATCCCGATTATCGGCGACGACTATGCCGACCCGGAAAAGGGCACCGGTGCGGTGAAGATCACCCCGGCGCACGACTTCAACGACTTCGAGGTCGGCCGGCGGCACGATCTGCCGATGGTCAACATTTTCGACGTCGAGGCGAAGCTCAATCTCAAGGGCAACGACGATTTCCTCGCCGGCGTCGGAGCATCGGCCGATCTCGACGCGACGCTTGCGATGCATGGCATGGACCGCTTCGCCGCGCGCAAGGTCATCGTTGCGCGGATGGAGGAGCAGGGCCTCATCGACAAGATCGAGCCCAACACGCATATGGTGCCGCATGGTGATCGTTCCGGCGTGGTGATCGAGCCGTTCCTGACCGACCAATGGTATGTCGACGCCAAGACGCTCGCGAAGGAAGCGATTGCGGCGGTCCGCGACGGGCGGACCGTGTTCGTGCCGAAGAATTGGGAAAAGACCTATTACGACTGGATGGAGAACATCCAGCCCTGGTGCGTGTCGCGCCAGCTCTGGTGGGGCCACCAGATCCCGGCCTGGTATGGTGCGGACGGTCGCGTCTATGTCGCGGAGACGCAGGACGAAGCCGTTGCCGAGGCACTCGCCTATGACAGGATGAACGGCAACATCACCGAGGAAGAGGCCGAGGCGATTGCACAGGATGCAGGCCGCCGCGCGGCTTACCTGACCCGCGACGAGGACGTGCTCGATACCTGGTTCTCATCCGCCCTGTGGCCGTTCTCGACGCTCGGCTGGCCGGAGGAGACGCCGGAGCTGAAGCGCTATTATCCGACCGACGTGCTGGTGACGGGGTTCGACATCATCTTCTTCTGGGTGGCCCGGATGATGATGATGGGACTTCATTTCATGAAGGAGATCCCATTCCACACCGTCTATATCCACGCGCTCGTCCGTGACGAGAAGGGCGCCAAAATGTCGAAGTCGAAGGGCAACGTCATGGACCCGCTCGACCTGATCGACCAGTACGGCGCCGATGCGCTGCGCTTCACGCTCGCGGCGATGGCGGCGCAGGGCCGCGACATCAAGCTTTCGACCCAGCGCGTCGAGGGCTATCGCAACTTCACCACCAAGCTCTGGAATGCGGCGCGCTTCGCGGAGATGAATGGCTGCGTCACCGTTTCGGAGTTCTCCCCGCGCAACGCCAAGCAGGTGCTGAACCGCTGGATCGCGCACGAGACCGCAAAGGCCGCGCGCGAGATCACGGCTGCGCTCGAAGCGTATCGCTTCAACGAGGCGGCCGGCGCTGCGTATCGCTTCGTCTGGAACATCTATTGCGACTGGTATCTGGAACTCGTGAAGCCGGTGCTGACCGGTCCGGACGGCGAGGCCAAGGCCGAGACGCGCGCGACGGTCGCCTGGGCGCGCGACGAGATCGTCAAGCTGCTTCATCCCTTCATGCCGTTCATCACCGAAGAGCTGTGGTGGGTGACGGGGCCGGTCCCGGTCGAGCCAGAGCGCATGACCGGCAGCGAGCTTGAACTTGCCCGCAAGGGCGACGAGCGCCCCGACATGCTCACGCTCACCGCGTGGCCTTCGCATGACCGGCTCGACGATGCTGCGGCGGAGGCCGAGGTCGGCTGGGTCGTGGATCTGGTGACGGCGGTGCGTTCGGTGCGTGCCGAGATGAATATTCCGCCTGCCACGATGATGCCGCTGGTGCTTGTCGGCGTGTCGGACGAGACCCGTGCCCGTGCCGGGCGCTGGCTCGATCTGGTCAAGCGGATGGCGCGGATATCCGAACTGGTGTTCACGGATAAAGCGCCGGAGGGCGCGGTGCAGCTCCTGGTGCGTGGCGAGGTGGCGGCTTTGCCGCTCAAGGGCTTCATCGACCTGAATGCCGAGCGCGCGCGTCTTCAGAAGGAGCTTGCCAAGGCCGAGGCCGACATCGCCCGCGTCGATCAGAAGCTCGGCAATCCGAAATTCGTCGCCAATGCCGCCGAGGAGGTGGTGGAGGGCGAGAAGGAAAAGCGCGAAGAGGCGCAAGCCCGCAGGGCCAAGATCCTGGAGGCGTTGGAACGGCTCAAGGGCGCGGCGTGATGCGTGCGCTTGCGGGCCTGGTCTTGTCGGCGGCTGTGGGCGCGATGGCGCCTGCCTTCGCGCAGCAGGCCGGGACGCCGCAAAGCTGCGCGGCGCAAATCGACGCCGTGCTCGAGGACATTCGCGCGCGCGATCTCGATACGACCGGCGGCCCGCCGCTCAATGCATTCGTCGCGCTGAACGAAAACGCGCTGGCGCAAGCTGCCGAGCTTGACCGCAAGGTCGAGCAGGGCGACGAGAAAGGCGCGTTGCATTGCCTGCCGGTCGCGGTGAAGGACAATTTCGATACCGCCGACATGCCGGTAACGGTCGGATCGCGCGCGCTGATCGGCAACCGGCCGCCCAGCGACGCCGCACTGGTCGCCCGCATGCGTCAGGCCGGGGCGATCATTGTCGGCAAAACCAATATGGACGAATTCGCCATGGGCATTCGCGGGCTGTCTGGCGCGACCGGGCGCACCGGCAATGCCTATGATACCCGGTTCAGCGCCGGCGGCTCGTCGGCCGGATCGGGCGCTGCGGTCGGGGCGGGCTTCGTGCCGCTCGCGCTCGGCAGCGACAATTGCGGATCGCTTCGCATTCCGGCGGTCTATAACGGCGCGGTGTCGTTACGTCCGACCTATGGCCGCTTTTCGACCGAGGGGGTGTTTCCCATCGGTTTCGTCAATGGAGTCTCGGGCGCGATTGCGACAGACGTTGCGATGCTGCGCCGCTCGCTTGCGGTCATGGATGAGCGCTGGGACGGTAAGGCTGCCGAAGCGGATGACGGACTGCGCGGCAAGCGGATCGGAGTCTTGCGGACCTATAACGGCAAGGACTTCTGGGCCAAGGCCTCGCCCGAGATGAAGATGCAGATGACGCAGGCTATCGCGCGCATGAAGGATGCCGGCGCGGTGATCGTCGACCCGGTCGTGCTCAATGGCTTCGACGATCGCCTGGGCATCGCGTTTCTCAACGGCTTCGCCGTCAAGGTCGATCGCGAATTTTCGCGCTATGAGGGACCGCGCAGGACCTGGCGCGACGTCTGCCGGTCAGGATTGATCCGTCCCGAATGGACCGAACGGCAATGTGTCGCGGACGGTGCATCGGCGCCGCGCCGCGAGCGCTCTGCAGTCAGGCGTATCGCCGCAAACCGCGACACGATGGTGCGGCTGATGAACCAGTTGAAGCTTGATGCAATCGTCTATCCGACCGACCTCAGCGGCGGCGCTCGCGAGGACGCGAGCAACGAGCTTACCTGCTATCTGGCCGGCAGCTCGGGTTTACCCGCTGCGGCGGCGCCTGCTGGCGTTAATAAGAGCGGCATGCCAGCCGGTATCGAATGGATCGGCCGCCCCGGCAGCGACGAGAAGCTGGTCGCGATGATGGCGGCCTTCGAGAAGGCGCGGGGGCCTCTGGCGGTGGCGAAGCGCGGGTCGGGACAGCCGGCGCTCGCCGGTCTGCCAATCGCGGAGCAGAATAAATTGCGGCTCGCCATCGGCGAGCGCGCCTTCAAGTCCCGCAAGGGGACTGCGCTTGGCGATCTCGAAGCCCAGCGCTTCCGTGCCCTGACCGATGAGGTCGTTCGCAGTCTCGCGCCATGACGGCAATCGCTTAGCGCTGCATCGCGCGCCGTGATCCAAATCCTCGCCGCAATTGGCTCCAAGACTGCCGCACTTTGACGGCAGGCCCGGGGTGCGCGGGCTGAATGGTCGAATGGCCGGGGCGGCTTGGCATATGCGGCGTCTGATCCGGGTCGCTGGTTATGGTTTGTCCGTGGCGTTAGCGGCCGTTCTTGCCGTTATCCTGCTGGCGGCTGCCACTGCGCGGCCCGCCGATCCGGCGCTGTGGCCGCCGCAGGCGGATGCACGTCAGATCGAGGTTGTCGTCGTCGGCCACGGCTATCATGTCGGAATCGCGATCCCAACCGCCATTCTCGCCGAAACCGCGCAGCGCAACGGCGATGCGGCATTGATCCGGGTGGCGGAGCAGTTCGGCAGCTATCCCTATATCGAGTTCGGCTGGGGCGAGGCGGATTTCTACGCCGCGGTGCCGACCTTCGCCTCCCTGAAACTCGGTCTGGCGCTGCGCGCGCTGTTTTTTCCAGGCAACCGCTCGGTGTTGCATGTGGTGGGGCTGCCGGATCATCCGCATCAGGCCTTCGCCTCGGCCGATACGATGCGCGTCTCGTTGAGCGAACGGGGCTTCGTACGCATGCTTGCCGCGCTCGAGGCGACCTTTTTCATGAGCGGCGAGCCGCCATCGCCGCAGCCGCTCGGTGGCGGTCTCTATGGCGCCAGCCTGTTCTTTCGCGCCAACGGCGCTTTTCACATCTTCAAAGTCTGCAACCACTGGGTCGCCGACCTGCTATCGGCCGCGGGCCTCCCGGTCACGCCGGTGCTTGACACAATAGCGCCGGGTCTGATGTTCGACCTGACATGGCGGGCCGGCCTTGAGCGCTTGCCTGCTGCAGCGAGCGCCGCGCCGAAAGCACCATGACCATCGATCCGAACAACCGGCGGGGCGGGCCGCGCCTTGTGATCACCTGCAAGACCGCGAACAAGGTGCAGTTTTTCGACGCCGAAACCCTCGCCATGACCGGCGAGATCGATATGCCGGCCTCGACCCATGAGATGGTGCGCTCAGCCGACGGCAGCGCGGTCTACGCTTCGGTTTACGGCGGCGGCATCTTCGGCCGGAACGCCAATCCGGACCGGCGCGTGGCGTTGATCGATCTCGAGGCCAGGACGCTCGCACGCATGATCGACGTTGGCGCCGATGTCGCGCCGCATGGCGTCATGCTCGATCGTGATGGCCTGCTGTGGTGCACCGCGGAACTCGGCAATGCGGTGCTTGCAATCGACCCTGCGTCAGGCAGCGTGCAGCGCGTCGATACCGGCAAGGCGGCGCATTGGCTCGCAATCAGCCATTCCGCCGGCAAGGTGTTCGCATCCTGTAAGACCTCGGACTTCGTTGCGGTGATCGACCGGGGCAGGCGCGAGATGACCGGCCGCCTGCCGATACCGGATCTCGCGGAGGGGCTTTGCGTCAGTCCGGATGGCGGTACGCTGTTCGTCTGCGCGCACCGGACGCCGACGCTCTATGTGTTCGATGCTGCAGCCGGGTCGCTGCGCGACACGGTCTCGATCATGGGCGGGGAGGGCAAACCGAACCAGCTCAAGCGGGTGCGGGTTTCGCCCGACGGCCGCTTCGTCTGCGTCTCATCGCTGCTCGACAATCATGCGGCGGTTTTCGATGCGGATTCGCTCTTGCAGATCGCATCCTTCGCAACATCGAAAGGTCCGATGGGTTTCGGCTTCGCGCAAGACGAACGCCACGCTTATCTGTGCTGTCACGACGATGCGGTGGTGCTGGAATTCGAGCTTGCGACCGGCCGCATCGCGCGGCAGGTCTCCACCGCCTCGGGCTGCGAGTTCATCATCTCCTGTTGACCGTGACGGCGTGCAATCCGTGGCGCGGTGCAATCGAACCGCGTCATGGCGCTCGCATCATGGTGCTCGCTTCGCGACACTGTTGCTGCAATCGAGAGCATTGGCTTAACTGTCGCGGTTACGATATCGATTCGTTGCGTTGCCGTTTCCATTCCCCGACCAAGAGCGCTCATGGCAAATTCTCGAACTCCCGCAATCTCCGCAACCCAAAACAGCTCCGCCGTTCTAGCGGCGCCGGCGCCGGATGCAGGCTATGCCCGGCTTCGCGATATCGTGCTGAGCGGAGTTGCACGCATCGGACCGGGGCAACTCGTGCCGCTCGGCGCGGCCCTGTTGTTTGCGGTCGGCTGTACGCTCTGGGCGATTCAGGAAGGCGTGTCGGTGCCGCTCGCTTTGATGGGCGGCTATTGCACCATCGTCGCCGGAATCATCCTGTGCGCCGTGCAAATCCTGCTGGCGCAAGTCGGTACCGAGCGCGCCCCGGTTCAGACGCAGCGCAAGCCCAATTACGCCGCCTGGAGGCTCGTCAACAAGCTGAGCATCTCCAATGCGTCGCGCCTGTGGTGCGATATCGAGCCCGGCCATCCCTATACCCAGGAGTCGATGGCGTGGTCGGCCGCGATCATGGATGCGGTCAAATCGGGGGTGATTCCGATCAGTCCGAAGCCGCATGCAAGCGAGGAGATGATTGCGCGGGAGCGCGCCAATCCGGGCTGGAATACCGAAGTGACCCGCGAGGCGCTGAAGGCCTGGGCGCGGGCGCACGGGCATTGTCCGGCCTTCCTGAAGGACTGACGGATAGCGGCCGTTTCGCCCGACAAGCTAAAAATCTTGCATCCGTGCGGTTGCGCTGTACATAGCGCGGCATGACCATGCCCGTCCGGATCGAACCTGAGACGCCGCTCTCGCCGCTCGCCGCCGAGATCGAGCGGCGGCGCACCTTTGCCATCATCTCGCATCCGGACGCCGGCAAGACCACGCTAACCGAGAAACTGCTCTTGTTCGGCGGCGCGATCCAGCTCGCCGGTCAGGTCAAGGCCAAGCGCAACCGCAAGACCACGCAGTCCGACTGGATGGCGATCGAGAAGGAGCGCGGCATCTCGGTGGTGACTTCGGTCATGACCTTCGAATATGGCGGCCACGTCTTCAACCTGCTCGACACGCCGGGCCACGAGGATTTTTCCGAGGACACCTACCGCACGCTCACCGCGGTCGATTCTGCCGTCATGGTGATCGATGCCGCCAAGGGCATCGAGGCGCGCACCCGCAAACTGTTCGAGGTTTGCCGCCTGCGCGACATCCCGATCCTGACTTTCATCAACAAGATGGATCGCGAGAGCCGCGATCCGTTCGAACTGCTTGACGAAATCGAAAAAACTTTGGCGCTCGACACGACTCCGATCAACTGGCCGGTCGGCCGTGGCCGCGATTTCGTCGGCACCATCGAAGTCGAGTCGGGCGGGGTGCGCCTCTTGGAAGGCGATGCCGGCAAGGCGGGCGAACTGCGCACCATGAGCATCCGCGAAGTCGCGGCGCTCAATCCCAATCTCGATGCGTCGGCGATCGAGGGCGAATTCGAGCTGGTGCGCGAGGCCTGCCGCGGCTTCGATCTGCAGTCTTTCCGCGAGGGCCATTTGTCGCCGGTGTTTTTCGGCTCGGCCTTGAAGAATTTCGGCGTCGGCGATCTTCTCGATGCGCTTGGCCGTGTGGCGCCGCCGCCGCGCGATCAGAAGGCCGACAAGCGGGTCGTCGAGGCCGAAGAGCCTCGCATGTCCGCCTTCGTTTTCAAGATTCAGGCGAATATGGACCCGAACCACCGCGACCGGATCGCCTTTGCGCGGCTTTGCTCGGGGAAGCTGACGCGCGGCATGAAGGTCAAGCAGATCAGGACCGGCAAGCAGATCGCGCTGAATGCTCCCCAATTCTTCTTCGCCAAGGACCGCGCGCTGGCCGAAGAAGCCTATGCCGGCGACGTCGTCGGCATTCCAAACCACGGCTCGGTGCGCATCGGCGACACCCTGACCGAAGGCGAGGATATCAATTTCGTCGGGGTGCCGAGCTTCGCGCCGGAAATCCTGCGCCGCGTGCGATTGCCGGATGCGATGAAGGCCAAGAAGCTGAAAGAGGCGCTGCAGCAGCTTGCCGAGGAAGGCGTGGTGCAGGTGTTCCGCCCGCATGACGGCTCGCCCGCTTTGGTCGGCGTGGTCGGCCCTCTGCAGCTCGATGTGCTGCGGGTGCGGCTGATGGACGAATACGGGCTCGAGGTCAGCTGGGACCAGAGCGAATTCTCACTGGCGCGCTGGATCGCGCCGGACGGCAAGGGCGATCCCAAGGAAAGCGCAAAATCGTTCGAGACCTTTGTGAGAAACAACGCGTCCAGCGTTGCCGACGACCTCGACGGCGATCCGGTCTTCCTGGCCCGCAATCAGTTCAATCTCGACTATACGCGCGAGCGCGCGCCGGGCATTTCATTCCGCGACATCAAGGATACCGGCAGCCGGCCCGGAGCCGTGCAATAACGGCGCGGTTGGCGAACTGGCCCGCTGCCTCTCCGAGCCGGCCCATTGACGCAATGCGGAAAGAGGGGCGGAGATCGAAATGGATATCGAGGCGATGCGCGCGCGGTTGATCCGCCGCCGTGCCGAGATCGAAGCCGAGGACGAACAGGCCGCCTCCGCCCGCGAGACGGTGGTGCCGACCAGACCAGCGTCGGCCGGCTGTCGCGGATGGACGCGCTGCAGGGCCAGCAGATGGCCCTTGCCGCCCAGCGGCGCCGTCAGGGTGAACTTGTCCGCATCGATCAGGCCCTGCAGCGCATGGAGCGCGGCGAATACGGCGCCTGCGTCAGCTGCGGCGAGGAAATCGAGCCGAAGCGGCTCGATTTCGATCCCGCTATTCCCAGCTGTCTGCGCTGCGCGTCGCAAAAGTCCCGGGGCTGATGCGAAGCCGCCGCCCGCTCGAATTGCGGCATTCCCAAACTCGACCAAGTCTCCGCGCGGCCGCCCGGTGTCAAAATTGCACCGCATTTGAAGCGGCTCAGATGTGCCAGATCGCGGCGGGCTTTTCTCATGCACAAGATGCGACGGGATTTTCAACAGGCGGCACTGTGCTGGTCCAGACGCTTCTGGCCCGCAATCGCTGTCTTCTTGTTGGCCCAGATGCTGCTCCGCGTAACACTCGCGCTGAGCTCCGGGCCGGCATTCATCGATGGTCCGTTCGATCTGATCCGGCCCTTCGCCATTGGCTTTGGCGTCGACGTGACGGTACTCGCGGTCGCTTTGATTCCAGGGACGCTTTACTTTGCGCTGCTGCCCGCTTCCCTGCATGGCGGACGTTTTGACCGCACGATGACGCTGTGGGGATTTGCGCTGTTCGCATTCGTGATCGGCTTCACGATGATCGGCGAGGTGCTGTTCTGGAATGAGTTCAGCGCGCGCTTCAATTTCATCGCCGTCGATTACCTCGTTTATACCCGTGAGGTCGTGGGAAACATTGTCGAATCCTATCCTGTCGCATGGATGCTGTGCGGCCTCTCGCTCTTCGCCGGCCTGCTCACGGTTTTGTTGCGCCAGAATCTGGTCCCTGCGGCCGGCGCAGCGCCCGCCCTTGGACGCGGTGCGGTGCTTGCGGCGCTTTTCCTCTTCGCGATTTCTGCGAACGCTGCGCCGCGGACAGGTCTTTCCGAGGCGTCGACCAATAATTTCGCCAATGAGCTGGCCGGGAATGACTACGATTCGCTAGTTCGCGCATTCTTCGGCAACGAGATCGATTATCGCCGCTTCTACCCGCTGGTCGATGAGGCGCGCGTGAACGATCGCATCCGTGACCTCGTCGCGTCGTCGAATGCAAAGTTCGTCAGTCAGGCGCCCGGCGATATCACGCGCGAAATCGTCGACGCGTCACCACCGGCGCGACTGAATGTCGTGCTCGTCACGATCGAAAGCCTGAGCAGCGTGTTCATGGGCCAGTTCGGCAATCAAATGCATTTAACGCCCAATCTCGACGCGCTCGCCGGGCAGTCGATGTTCTTCACCAACATGTTTGCGACCGGAACCCGCACCGTGCGCGGTTTGGAAGCCGTGACGCTTTCGGTGCCGCCCACCCCCGGGCAATCGATCCTGCGCCGGCCGGGCAATGAACAAATGTTTTCCCTGGGTTCGGTTCCACGCGATCACGGTTACACCACTACCTTTATTTACGGCGGCGACGGCTATTTCGACAACATGAATCACTTCTTCGAAAGCAATGGATACCGTACGATTGATCGTAAGGCTTTGGATCGCGCCGAGATCACCTTCTCGAACGCCTGGGGTGTCTGTGACGAGGACATCTTTGCGCGCGCCATCCGCGAGGCCGATGCGGCGTCCGCGCGCGGACAGCCGTTCTTTCAGCACGTCATGACGGTATCGAACCGCAGGCCTTTTACCTACCCGGCCGGTCGAATCGCGCCGCCGCACGGCACATCGATCACGGGCCGCACGTTATCGGCCTATGTCGAGCAGACCCGAGAAGGCGGGGTCCGGTATACCGACTATGCCATCGGACAGTTCATGCAACAGGCGCGCAGCAAACCCTGGTTCCACGAAACACTATTCGTGTTCGTCGCCGACCACACCGCCTCGTCTGCAGGAAAAATCGAGGTCGATGCGTCAGCTTATCATATTCCTGCGATTTTCCATGCGCCGGCGGTCCTGGCTCCGCGGCGCATCGACCGTCTGGTCAGTCAGATCGACATCGCCCCGACAATTCTAGGCGTGCTCCACATGAGTTACCGCAGCCGCTTCGTCGGGCAGGACCAGTCGGGCGATAGCGGGCCGGAACGCGCCTTCATTTCGAATTACCAGAAGGTGGGCCTCCTGCGGAAAGAGGGGCTGGTGCTGCTCGGACCGCGCCGTGAAATCAAGGCATATCGGGATGGCCGCCAGGTCGCCGGACCCGATATCGATCCGGGATTGCTGTTCGACACCATCGTGTTCTATCAGCATGCGTCGCACTGGCGGGCGCACTTTTCCGGAACGAACTCAATTGTGCCCGGCGGTCCGGGCGACTGAGGTGGCGGTCCCATTAGGGCCGGAAGGGTTTACTGAGAAACTGTGAGCCCTTCAGCCCATAGCGCCACGGCAAGTCCGCCGCCTTGGTGATGCCGATGCGCGGTCCGCATGCAAGCGGAACGTGGCTTGTGCGCTCGCGCAAATCGAACGGGGCGCGATCGAGCGGCAGGCCGTTTTGCGCGATGGTGATGCCCAGTGCTTCGGTGAGCCGCCCAGGCCCCGAACACAAGAGCCGCTCATCGTCCACCCCGCGCCGGCGCTTCATGACCGCGACGCCGTGTGTTGGCTGCAGCGCGCGGATCAGCACCGCGCTGGCCGAGCCTTCCGGCTCGCAGACGACATTCACACACCAGTGAATGCCGTAGGAGCGGTACACATAAGCAAAGCCCGGCGGCCCGAACATCACGGCGTTGCGGGCGGTCTTGCCTTTGAAGGAATGCGCTGCAGGGTCGGTGTGGTGATAGGCCTCGACCTCGACGATGATCCCGCCAACACCATTGAAACGAAACGTTGCGCCGATCAGTTCGGGTGCGACATCATGAACAGAGCGGTCAAAGAACGCGCGTGTGAGCTTGCTTGGCACAGACCATCCATATCGCGGTTGACGCGCAAACGGCGAGTGGCGGATACCCGCAATCGTGATCGTCCGCGGCGGAACAGGCCGCCCGATTCGTCCGTTGCCACGCCAACCGTCGGAGGGATGACGATGCGGCGCGCTGACGAAAACCGGAAAGCTTTCCCGGCCAGCGAACGGGAGCGGGCATCGATCCGGGCGCTTAAGAACTGGTTGCTCGCAAATCCGGGGGAAAGCCCGTTCGATGACCAGATCGTTCATTTGCGGATTGCCGCTGCCATTGCCGAGGTATCCGCCGACGCCGTGGCCTCCCGGAAATAGCGATATTACCCAAATACCGCTTTGCCTTCTTGAAAGTTATCCTATCGCTGTTTGAGACATGCCGCCGGAAGCGATGCAAAGCGGTCGGCCAACGTCTCACGTTCACGTGGCATCCTCGCCACACTTTAGAGACATTTTGGTATCGGTCGGTCTCTGCCGCCATTTGGCCATAGGCCTCTCCCACAGGAAGCGGCAGAAATATCGGCGTCACAAATGTTTTCGGTGCGCCACGGGAGCCGGGAGCCCGACTGAAAGTTCATGGACGCCAAGACCAGTCTGAAAGCCAAGTTGCCCAGCCGCCACGTGACCGAAGGTCCGGAGCGGGCACCGCACCGTTCGTACCTCTACGCCATGGGTCTGACCACGGAGCAGATCCATCAGCCGCTGGTCGGGGTTGCAACCTGCTGGAACGAGGCGGCTCCCTGCAATATCGCGCTGATGCGGCAGGCCCAGGCCGTGAAAAAGGGCGTCGCGTCGGCCAACGGTACCCCGAGGGAATTCTGCACCATCACCGTCACCGACGGCATTGCGATGGGGCATGGCGGGATGCGCGCGTCCTTGCCCTCGCGCGAGGTGATCGCGGACTCGGTCGAACTGACCATGCGCGGCCACGCCTATGACGCGCTGGTCGGCTTGGCCGGTTGCGACAAGTCTCTGCCAGGCATGATGATGGCGATGGTGCGGCTCAACGTGCCCTCGATCTTCATCTATGGCGGCTCGATCCTGCCCGGCACCTACAAGGGCAAGCCGGTTACTGTTCAGGACGTGTTCGAGGCGGTGGGGAAGCACTCGGTCGGTGCGATGTCCGATGACGATCTGTTCGGCCTCGAACAGGTGGCATGTCCGTCGGCCGGCGCATGCGGCGCGCAATTCACCGCCAACACCATGGCCATGGTGTCGGAGGCGATTGGATTGGCCTTGCCGTATTCGGCCGGCGCGCCTGCGCCTTACGAAATGCGCGACCAGTTCTGCATGACCGCCGGCGAGAAGGTCATGGAGCTTGTGCAATTGCGGATCCGTCCGCGAGACATTGTCACAAGAAAGTCATTGGAAAATGCGGCGGCCACGGTCGCCGCTTCAGGCGGCTCGACAAATGCTGCGCTGCATCTGCCTGCAATTGCTCATGAAGCCGGTATCGCATTCACGCTCTTCGACGTCGCGGACGTCTTCAAAAGGACACCTTATATCGCGGATTTGAAGCCGGGCGGCCGTTATGTCGCCAAGGATCTGTTCGAAGCAGGCGGCATCCCGCTGGTGATGAAGGCCCTGCTCGACGGCGGCTATCTCCACGGCGATTGCATGACCGTCACTGGGCGGACGATGGCCGAGAACTTGAAAACCGTGAAATGGAATCCCGAACAGGACGTCGTCTATCCGGCGGACAAGCCGCTGTCGCCGACCGGCGGCGTGGTCGGGTTGAAGGGCAACCTCGCCCCCGAAGGCGCGATCGTCAAAGTCGCCGGTTTGCACAATCTCAAATTTTCCGGGCCCGCGCGCTGTTTCGACGGCGAGGAGGCCTGCTTCGATGCGGTGCGCAACCGCACCTATAAGGAAGGCGAGGTTCTGGTCATCCGCTACGAAGGACCGCGCGGCGGACCCGGCATGCGCGAGATGCTGTCGACGACGGCGGCGCTGTACGGACAGGGGATGGGCGACAAGGTGGCGCTCATCACGGACGGCCGCTTCTCAGGCGCGACGCGCGGCTTCTGCGTCGGACATGTCGGGCCGGAGGCCGCGGTCGGGGGGCCGATCGCGCTCCTGCGCGACGGCGACATGATCGAGCTGGATGCCGTCAACGGCACGTTGAATGTCAAGCTTTCGGACGACGAACTCAAGCAGCGCAAGGCCGCATGGACCGCGCGCCAGAGCGACCATGCGGCGTCCGGTTATCTTTGGAAATACGCACAACAGGTTGGCCCCGCCGTGAACGGCGCCGTGACCCATCCCGGCGCGAAGGCCGAGAAGATCAGCTATGCGGATGAGTAGCGTCACACAGCTTGGATTTGCGGCCTGCGTGCTGTGGCTCGCGCCGGCCTTCGCGTTCGACGGTACGCGCACGCCGGCCAATACCCGGCCGCCCGTGACGCCGTTCGAAGCTTTCCGTTCAGGAACGGCCTCGCTGAAAGCTGGCGAGAGCGACAAGGCTCTGGTGTCGCTGCAATATGCTGCAGACCAAGGCTACACCGTGGCGCAATGGAAGCTCGGCCGCATGTATGCGGACGGCGATGGCGTCCCGCGCAACGATATGCGCGCCTTCGACTATTTCCGCCGTATTGCTGATGCCCATGCCGAGGATTCGCCGCATCTGCCGCAGGCCCGGTTTGTCGCCGACGCCTTCCTCCAGCTCGGCAATTATTATCTGACCGGCATTCCCAATACCGCGGTAAAGGCCGATCCGGCCCGAGCGCATGAAATGTACCACTATGCCGCCTCCTATTTCGGCCATCCGGACGCCCAATTCGCGCTCGGAAAGCTGTATCGCGATGGCGTGGGGACCGCGAAAGATTCGCGTCAGGCGATGCGCTGGCTGCATCTTGCCGCCAACAAGGGTCTGCCGAAGGCGCAGGCTCTGCTTGGCCATATGCTGTTCAAGGGTGACGAAGTCCCGCGTCAGGGTGCGCGCGGCCTGATGTGGCTGACGCTGGCGCGTGACGGTGCAGGCAACGAAAAGTGGGTGGTGGAGATGTATGACGCCGCCTTCAAGCAGGCCACCGACACCGAACGCCAGATGGCGGTGCTCTATCTCGAACGCTATATGACGGGCCGGCGCGACTGATCGCGCCCGATGGTTTTTTCAGCTGGCGTCGGGTGCCATCAGACCGCCAGTCGCTCCTGTTTGCCGACATCGAGGTCGATCCAGACCGGAACATGGTCCGAAGGCTTTTCCCAGGCCCGGACATGCGTGTCGATGCCCGCAGCGGTAAGCCGGTCGGCCGCGCGCGGCGACAGCAGCAGATGGTCGATCCGGATGCCGTTGTTCTTTTGCCAGGCGCCGGCCTGATAGTCCCAGAAGGTGTATAGCCCCGGCGCATCGGAGGCCGCACGGATGGCGTCGGTCAATCCGAGATGGGTCAGCGCCCGGAACTTCTCGCGGGTCGGCGGCCGGAACAGCGCGTCCTCGGCCCAGGCGGCGGGGTCGTGGACATCTTCGGGTGCGGGGATGACGTTGTAGTCGCCCGCAAGGACCAGCTCTTCCTCCAGCTTAAGCCGCTGACACGTATAATCATAAAGCCGGTCCATCCATCTCATTTTATAAGGATATTTGCCGCTTCCGACCGGGTTGCCGTTGGGCAGATAGATCGACGCTATGCGCATCGCCCCGGCGGGATGGATCGCCAGCGCCTCGATGAAGCGGGCGTGATCGTCGGAGGCGTCTCCCGGCAAGCCGTTGGTCACGTCTTCCAGCGGATACTTTGACAGGATCGCAACACCGTTGAAGGTCTTCTGACCGTGCACCGCAATATTGTAGCCAAGGCTCTCGACCTCGCCACGCGGGAAGGCGTCGTCGGTGATCTTGGTTTCCTGCAGGCAAACGATGTCGGGCTCGCGCTCGCGGAGCCAGGCGCACAGGTTTTCCAGCCGCTGCCGAATCGAATTGACGTTCCAGGTGGCGATGCGCATCGGGGCCGATCGGGGGGTGCGAGGCAGGGATGATTGCAGAAATTTAATGGGTCTGGCGGATCCGTCCCGGTTGGGCCGGGTATAGTTTTCATATGTGCGGTGTTTACCCGATATTGCGGGGCGGGTGCGATTTTTGCATCGATATGATACGAAACGTCCAGTTGGCGCGGCAGCGCCGGAGCCTGCGGGCGGCAAGAAGACACCAGAGGATCCGGCATCCCCGCAAGGGCCGGGACGGAAGTAGCTTATGAGCGCTCGCAAATGGTCGGTTACGCTGGCTGCGCTCGTCGCCGTCGGGGCGGCGGCGTACGCTGTTCAGCCCTCGATCTTCGACCCGGTCCTGCGCCTGTGGAACACCGAAAATGCGGCAGCTCAGAAAAAGGGGCCGCCGCCGCGGGTGATTCCGGTCGAAGTTGTCACGGCGGTGGAGCGCGAGGTGCCGGTGCGCATCGAGGCATTGGGAACCGTAACGCCGATTGCCAGCGTCGCCATCAAGGCGCGGCTGGAAAGCGTCATCACCCAGGTGCATTTTCGCGACGGCGCGATGGTGAAGGCCGGCGATCTGTTGTTCACGCTCGACAGCCGTCAGCTCGAGGCCGAAATCAAGCGCGTGGAAGCGGTGATTGCCGGCGCCGTCGCCCAGCAGGAGCAGGCCGAGCGCGACGTGGAGCGCCTGGGCGAGCTCGTCAAAAAGAACGCCGCCACCCAGGTGCAACTCAACAATGCCCAGACCCAGGTCAATATCGCCAGTGCGCTGGCCGGATCGAACCGCGCCACCCTGGAAAACCTGAAGGTCCAGCTCGACTGGACAAAAATCCGTGCCCCGATCTCGGGCCGCATCAGTCAGGCCAATGTGAAGGTCGGCAATTTTGTGCGGCCGGCCGACACCGCGCCGCTCGCGACCATTAACCAGGTCCAGCCGGTCTATGTGTCGTTCGGACTGCCGCAACGGCAATTGCCCGATCTGCGTAAGGCGCTGGCCGCCGAAACCGCGACCGTGCAGGCGGTCATCCCCGGCGATACCCGCGTCGCCAGTGGTCAGGTGACGATGATCGAGAACACGGTCGACCCAACGACCGGTATGGTTCTGGTGCGCGCGACCATGGACAATAAGGACGATCTGCTCTGGCCAGGAACGCTCGTCAACACGCAGGTCATCCTGCGCAACGAGAATGCGGTGGTGGTGCCGTCACCTGCGGTGCAGGTGAGCCAGGCCGGCTCCTATGTCTTTGTGGTAGAAAACGGTGTTGCGAAGGTGCGCAAGGTCACCGTCGGGCGCACCATGGATATGCAGTCGATGATCACCGACGGGCTTAAGGGCGGAGAGACCGTGGTGCGGGACGGACAATTGCAACTGGTCGATGGCTCGCGGGTTGCGCCGCGCGGCCAGACCAAGCCCGGGGCCTGACATGAATCTTTCGGAGGTCTGTATCCGCCGGCCGGTGATGACGACGCTGATTACGGCGTCGTTCATCGTTTTCGGAGCCTTCGCCTACAAGCTGCTCGCCGTCTCGGCGCTTCCGCGGGTCGACTTCCCGACCATCGAGATCACGGCCAATCTCTCCGGCGCAAGCCCCGAGACAATGGCCGCCTCGATCGCGTCTCCGATTGAGCGGCAGCTTTCCACCATCGCGGGCATTTCCTCGATGTCGTCGTCCTCGTATCAGGGTACGACGCGCATCACCATACAGTTCGATCTCGACCGCAACATCGACGCGGCGGCGCTTGACGTACAGACCGCATTGACCATCGCCCAGCGGCGGCTGCCGATCGAGATGACCACGCCGCCGAGCTTTCGCAAGGTGAATCCTTCGGACTTCCCGATCCTGTTCATCGCGGCGCGGTCGGGAACGCTGCCGCTGTCGACCGTGCACGAATATGCCGACACCGTGCTGGCGCAGACCATTTCGCAGATCCAGGGCGTCGCGCAGGTCCTGGTCTACGGCGCGCAGAAATTCGCCGTTCGCGTTCAGGTCGATCCGGAAGCCGCGGCCGCGCGCGGGCTTTCCTTGGAGGACATCCGGCAGTCCGTTGCCAGGGTGAATTCCTCAGTACCGGTCGGCACATTGTCTGGTCCGCAACAGAACATTACCCTGCAGGCCCCGCCGCAACTCGAAAAGGCCGACGACTACGCCAATGTGGTGGTGGCTTGGCGCAACGGTGTGCCGGTGAAGCTCAACGAGGTCGCGCGGGTCATCGACAGCGTCGAGAACAACAAGATCGCGAGCTGGTTCAACGGCGAGCGCTCGATCGTGCTTGCGATCCAGCGTCAGCCCGACGCCAACACGGTGGCGGTGGTCGACGCAATCAAGGAGCGGCTGCCGGCCTTGCGCGCCGCGATCCCGGCCTCGATCGAGCTCGAAACCCTCATGGACCGTTCGCTCTCGGTCCGTCAGTCGGTGGCCGACGTGCAGGGGCACATGTTCATCGCGCTCGTGCTCGTGCTGCTCGTGATTTTCATATTCCTGCGCAAGCTGTCCGCCACCGTGATTCCGGGGCTCGCGGTCCCGATCTCGATCGTCGGCACCTTTGCCGTCATGTACATGCTCGATTATTCGATCAACAACATGACGCTGCTGGCGCTGACGTTGTGCATCGGCTTTGTAGTCGACGACGCGATCGTGATGCTCGAAAATATCGTGCGTCATATCGAAGGCGGGATGCGGCCATTCGAGGCGGCGCTGAAGGGCTCGCGGGAAATCAGTTTCACCATCGTCTCGATCACGGTGTCGCTGATCGCGGTCTTCATTCCTGTGCTGCTGATGGGCGGCGTCGTGGGACGCGTATTCCGCGAATTTGCAGTGACGATTTCTATCGCCATCATCATCTCGGGCTTCGTATCGCTGACGCTGACGCCGATGCTGTGCGCCCGCGTGTTGCGGGGTCACGATCCGAACGAGCCCGAGAAGAAGGAATGGTTCCTGCTGCGCTGGTTCGAGCGGATGTTCGCCGGCTGGCTGCGCGGTTATGAATGGACCCTCGACAAGGCGATCAAATACAAGCCGGTCACGCTGATGATCACGATCGCCACCTTGGTCGGGACGATCTGGCTCTACTATGTCTACCCGAAGGGATTCTTCCCCAGCGAAGACACCGGCTTCATGATCGTAGTGACGGAGGCTGCGACCGACACCTCGTTCGAGGCCATGGTGGAGCGGCAGTCGAGGGTTACCGATATCATCAGCAAGGATCCGGCGGTCGAATACGTCAATTCCACGGTCGGTGCGGGCGGGCCGAATACCACGGCCAATTACGGCCGCATGTTCGTCGTGCTGAAGCCTCGCGGCGAGCGCGATCCGATGCGGACCGTGATCGGGCGCATGATGCGTGCGACGGCAGGCGTTCCGGGCATTCAGGTCTTCCCGCGGCCGATCCAGAACATCAATATCGGGGGCCGCATCTCCAAGAGCGAATATCAGTACACGCTGCAGAGCGGCGATACCGAGTCGCTGTACCGGATCGCACCTGAACTCGAGCAGCGCCTCGCGCGGCTGCCCGAATTGCGCGACGTGACCACCGACCTCTACATCAAGAATCCGCAGATGCTGGTCGATATCGACCGCGAGAAGGCTGCGGTCTACGGCATCACGGTCGATCAGATCCGGCAGGAGCTCTACAACGCCTTCGGCTCGCGGCAGGTGGCGACCATCTACACGCCGTCCAACGACTATCAGGTCATCATGGAGACGATGCCGCGTTTCCAGGAGGACCCGGCCTATCTGTCCAAGCTGCGGCTGAAGACCGCGGGCGGCCAGACCGTTCCGATCGATGCCGTGGCCAAGCTGGTGCCGACCGTCGGCCCGCTGCAGGTCAACCATCAGGGCCAGCAGAATGCGGTGACGATTTCCTACAATGTCGCGCCGGGCTTCTCGATCGGGCAGGCCAACGACGCAATCCGGCGGGTCGAGCAGGAGGCCAATCTGCCGGCGACCATCGTCACCGGATTCCAGGGCTCGGCCCAGGTCTTCGAGGAGGTCAAGAAGGGGCAGGGGCTGTTGATTCTCGCCGCGGTCTTTGCCGCCTATGTGGTGCTCGGCATTCTCTACGAGAGCTTCATCCATCCGCTGACCATTATTTCCGGTCTGCCGTCGGCCGGCATCGGCGCGATCATCACGCTGTGGTTCTTCGGCATGGATCTGTCGGTGATCGCGATCATCGGCATCGTGATGCTGGTCGGCATCGTGAAAAAGAACGCCATCATGATGATCGACTTCGCGATCGACCGGCGGCGCGTGGGACTGTCCGCCGAGGCCGCGATCCGGGAGGCCGCATTGCTTCGCTTCCGCCCGATCATGATGACGACCTTTGCCGCGATCTTCGGCGCTTTGCCGATCGCGCTCGGGGCGGGCGCGGGCGCGGAACTGCGCCAGCCGCTCGGCATCGCCGTGGTCGGCGGCCTGTGTCTGTCGCAATTGCTGACGCTCTACATCACGCCGGTGATCTACATCTATCTCGACCGCTTCGACCGCATGCTCAAGCGCGGGCTCGAGCCGCAGCTCGAAGAGGTGCCGGAGGTGGAGCGGCCGCGCGCGGTCGCTGCCGAATAGGCGGCCGGTTCGGCCTTAGCCGTCCGAAGGCGGCGGCATGGTTCTTGCTGGTTTTCTTCCGAACCTTTCGGAGAAAACCATGCGCCGCTACTTGCCTTTCACTGCTTTGCTCATTCTGCTCGCATCCGCGCCCGCCGCCTGGGCGGATGTATGGCCGTCGAAGGCGATCCGGGCGGTGGTGCCGTTCGGCGCGGGCTCTGCGACCGACATCATTCCGCGGATCGTCTTCGAGCAATTGCAGTCGCAACTCGGCCAGACCATCGTCGTTGAAAATCGCGGCGGCGCCGGCGGCACCATCGGCGCGCTGCAGGTCGTGAAGGCCGAGCCGGACGGCTATACGTGGCTGGTCCATTCCTCGGCGCATACGGTGGCGCCCGCGCTCTATTCGAACCTGCCGTTCAAGCCCGAGACCGATCTCGTCCCGATGTCGATGATCGGCAGCGTGCCCAATGTGCTGATCATCTCGCCGTCAAAGGGCATCAAGACCATCCAGGACTTCGTCGCCTATGCCAAGGCCAATCCGGGCAAGCTGAACTTCGCCTCCGTCGGCATCGGTTCGGCGGTGCATCTGTCGGCCGAGCGGTTCCGCGTCAGCGCCGGCTATGACGCCGTCCATGTTCCCTTCAAGGGCGGCGCCGAGGCATTGGCCGAGGTCATCGCCGGCCGCGTCGATTACTATTTCTGCCCGATCGCCACCGCGCTCCCGCATATCCGCGAAGGCAAGCTCTTGGCGCTCGCGGTATCCTCGAAGACCCGCGCACCGCAATTGCCAGACGTGCCGACCACGCTGGAAGCGGGCTTCCCGGATTCCGACTATACGCTCTGGGTCGGCATTCTCGGGCCGCGCGGCACGCCGAAAGAGGTCACCGAAAAGCTCAACGGCGAGATGAAAAAGGCGCTCGAAAACCCCGCGTTGCGCGAGAAGCTCGACCGCATCGGGGTGCAGTCGATGCCGATGTCGCCCGATGAGTTCGGTGCGCTGATCGACGCCGAACTGAAGACCTATGGCGATTTCATCAGGAAGAGCGGGCTGAAGATCAACTGACCGCGGTCGAGTCCGCAACCTGGATGCCGGGCGGTGCTGGCGCCGACCCGGCGGTCGGCAGGCTGGAACGTCCGCATACTGGGGCGTCAACAGGCCGGGGCGTCAACAGGCCGGAGCGTCCGAAGGCTAAAGCGAGAAGCTCGTGCCGCAGCCGCAGGAGGATTTCGCGTTCGGATTGTTGATCTTGAACGCCGCCCCGATCAGGTCGTCGACATAGTCGATCTCGGAGCCGGCCAGAAATCCGACCGAAACCGGATCGATCAGGATTTTGGCGTCGTCACGTCCAAGCACCAGGTCGTCGTCGGCGCACTCGCGCTCGACATCGAACTTGTATTGAAAGCCGGAACAGCCGCCGCCCTCGACGCTGACTCGCAGCATCGCGCCCGCCGGTTCCTTCGACAGGATCGCGGCGACCTTGGAGACGGCGCGCTCGGTGACGGTCACATTGGCTTCAGCCATGCCCGATAATTAGGTGCGCCGCACCCGTCCGTCAATTCCGCAACCATGGCCGCGGGCAGGGGCCTTGCGTCCGGCCCAGGGCCACGTAAACAGCCGGCATGGCGATCCAGTCCGCTCCGCGCGCGCCCTACAGTTCCGATCCGGCGCAAAGCCGTGGGCGGATCGTTCCCGAGCCGCCGAGCCCGAGCCGCAACGATTTCCGTCGCGATTGCGACCGCATCATCCATTCCGCCGCTTTCCGCCGCCTCAAATACAAGACCCAGGTCTTTGTCTTCCACGAGGGCGACCATTATCGCACGCGGCTCACCCACACTTTGGAAGTGCAACAGATCGCGCGCTCGCTGGCGCGCGTGCTCGGCCTCGACGAGGATCTCGCGGAGGCGCTGGCGCTGGCGCACGATCTCGGCCATCCGCCATTCGGTCATATTGGAGAACGTGCGCTGGACGAAGAGCTCAAACGATTCGGCGGCTTCGACCACAATGCCCAGGCATTGCGGCTGGTCACCGCGCTGGAGCGCCGCTACGCCGATTTCGACGGGCTCAATCTCACCTGGGAGACCCTCGAAGGTCTGGTCAAGCATAACGGGCCGCTGACCGACCGCGAAGGCCAACCGGCCGGCCGCTATCGCGAACGCGGCGTGCCGCGCGCGATCCTCGATTTTGCGCAGATCTGCGACCTGCAGCTCTGGAGCTATGCCAGTGCGGAGGCGCAGGTCGCCGCGATCTCCGACGACATTGCTTACAACGCGCATGACATCGACGACGGCCTGCGCGCCGGCCTGTTTCGCATCGACGATCTCGACGAAGTGCCGTTCGCCGGCGGCATCGTGCGGGAAATCAGACGGCGCTATCCCGCGCTTGAGCCAGCCCGCTTTGCGCACGAGATTGTCCGGCGCCTGATCACTTGGATGATCGAAGATGTCGCGGCCGAATCCGCGCGACGGCTGAATGCACTGGCCCCGTCGTCCGCCGACGACATCCGCAGCGCCGAGCGCGCCGTCATCGCCTTTTCCGCGGCCATGGCGGAGGCCGAGCGCGGCATCAAGGATTTCCTGTTCCCGCGCATGTACCGCCACGCGCGCGTCGTGCGCGTCATGGGCGAGGCGGAAGGCGTCGTCCGCGACCTATTCCGTCATTTCGTGAAGGCGCCTGAGGACATGCCGGAAGAATGGCAGACCGGGCTTGCCGCTGCAGGGGAGGCGACGCGCGCGCGCCGGGCCGGGGATTTCATCGCCGGGATGACCGACCGCTTCGCACTCGAGGAGCACCGGCGCTTCTTTGACTTGACCCCCGAACTGCGTTAGCAGCCGCAATCTATCAGGGTCATTCCGGGACGGCGCAAAGCGCCGGACCCGGGATCCAGCCATATCCCACTGCGCTTGATTTCTGGATTCCGGCTTGGCCTGCTGCGCAGGCGCACCGGAATGACGAAAAGACGATGCCGACCGATAACCGATACGACAATCTGTTCGCCACCATGCTGGGCCGCGTCACCGCGGCCAACGAGGCGCTGATCGCGGCAGGAATGCTGCCCGCCGGCATCGATCTGTCGCGCATCACCGTCGAGCCGCCGCGCGACGCAAGCCATGGCGACATGGCGACCAATGCCGCGATGGTGCTTGCGAAAGATGCCGGCAAGAAGCCGCGCGAGCTTGCCGACGCGCTGGCGGAAAGGCTGCGCGCCGATCCGCTGGTCGAGAAAGTGGATGTCGCCGGTCCCGGCTTCATCAACATGACGCTGAAAGCCCAGGCCTGGCTCGGCGCCCTGCGCGCGGCCATCGCCGCAGGGACCGGTTATGGGCGCAGCGGCATCGGCCGGCGCAGCAAGGTCAATGTCGAATATGTCTCGGCCAACCCGACCGGCCCGATGCATATCGGCCATTGCCGCGGCGCGGTGTTCGGCGATGCGCTGGCCAGTCTCCTTGCGTTCGCCGATTACGACGTCACCCGCGAATTCTACATCAACGATGCCGGCGCGCAGGTCGACGTGCTGGCGCGCTCGGCGTTCCTGCGTTACCGCGAGGCGCTAGGCGAGGACATCGGCGCGATCCCCGAGGGCCTCTATCCCGGCCATTATCTGAAGCCGGTTGGCGTGGCGCTGGCCGAAAAATACGGTCGCGACCTCAACCAGAAGCCGGAGACCGAATGGCTGCCGGTCGTGCGCCAGACCGCGATCGACATGATGATGGCGATGATCCGGCAGGATCTCGCCGCGCTCAATGTCACACACGACGTCTTCTTCTCGGAGCGTTCGCTGGTCGACGGCGCGGATCGCGTCGGCGAGACCATCGCCTGGCTGCGTGAACGCGGCGAAGTATATGAAGGTCGTTTGCCGCCGCCGAAGGGCGCTCCGGTCGACGATTACGAGGACCGCGAGCAGACGCTGTTCCGCTCCACCGATTTCGGCGACGACGTCGACCGCCCGCTGAAGAAGTCGGACGGCGGCTATACTTATTTCGCCTCCGACATTGCCTACCACAAGTCGAAATTCGACCGCGGCTTCCACGACATGATCGACGTCTGGGGCGCCGATCACGGCGGCTATATCAAGCGCATGCAGGCGGCGGTGAAAGCGATCAGCGAGGGCAAGGCGCGGCTCGACGTCAAGATCGTACAGCTCGTGAAGCTGTTGCGCGCTGGCGAACCGGTGAAGATGTCGAAACGCGCCGGTGAGTTTGTCACGTTGCGGGAAGTCGTGGACGAGGTCGGACCCGATGCCGTCCGCTTCATGATGCTCTATCGCAAGAACGACGCGCCGCTCGACTTCGACCTCGCCAAGGTGATCGAGCAGTCACGCGATAACCCGGTCTTCTACGTGCAGTACGGCCATGCCCGCGGGCACTCCATCTTCCGCCAGGCGCGCGAGGTGTTTCCGGCGGTGCCGGAGAAGGCGGCGGACCGCACCGCATTTCTCATGACGGCGCCGGTCGAGAAGCTGACCGATCCGGCCGAACTCGCGATCATCCGCAAGGTGGCCCTCTACCCGCGGCTGATCGAAACCGCCGCTTTGGCGCATGAGCCGCACCGAATCGCCTTCTATTTGTACGAGTTGGCAAGTGAATTTCATGCCCACTTCACCCAGGGAAAGGGCTTGCCTCATTTACGCTTCATTAGACAAGATGATGAACAGTTAACCGTGGCGCGTCTGGCGTTGGTTCAGGCCGTCATCACCGTGTTCGCCTCGGGACTGCAGCTGCTTGGCGTAGGGGCCCCGGAGGAGATGCGGTGAGGTCGCGTTAGACGGCGGCGGTTCGCTCGGGGGCTTCGTGCCGTGCGGGGCACGCCGCTGCGTTATCGACACAACGAGATGACACCATGCGGTGGCATTGACCGGCCCGGTCGAAGAAGGTCGCAGGATGGCGGAAAACGATCGCACGCGCGCATATCGCGACAACGAAGGATTGCGGCGGCCGAGGCCGCAAACGGCTGCAGCGTCCGGCGACCCGCTCGCCGAGTTGGCCCGGTTGATTGGACAACAGAACGAGGCCGTACCGTCCTACCGACAGACCGGGACGCCGTCTCCGTATGAGGCGGAGCCGGCCGGACGCGGTTGGGTCCCGCCGGGTGGCGCGGCACGGCAGAGCGGCTATCAGGCTTCCGGCGCCGAGAGCTGGCGCAGCGGCTCGGACGGTGCGGCTGGCTACGGCGACGGCCGGTACGACGCGCCGGGCGATTTCGGCACCTCCCAGCCGGCGCCGGATCATGACGAACCCGGCTATCAAGCTGCAGCGTATGCGGCGGCCCCTGAGCAGGATTATGGCGACCCGCGCTTTTCCGATCCGCATTACGATCAGGATCGGTATCCGGTCGAGCTGCCCGCTGGCGGTCGCGCATATACGGCTTCGGGCTACCGCGAGCCGGGCTACAACGAGCCGGGTTATGGCGAGCCGGATTATGACCAGCACGGATACGCCAATTCCTATGGCGCGGATGAACGCTCGGCGGATCGCACTTATGCCGCGCCTTCTTATGCCGCACAGTCCCACGGCGAGCCCTCCGGTAAGGATCTCCGCTATGGGGCGGGAGAGGGGTATTCCGATCCGCGCTACTCCGATCCCCACCTGGCCGATGCGCGTTATTCCGACCCCAATCTCGGAGCAGCGCGCGTTGCGCCGCAAAACTATTCCCAGCCAGACAGCGCTGCGGGTTACGACTCCTATTCGCAATATGACCGGATGCGCGGCGGCGGCGCGCCATCCTATGGAGCACCGCCTGTCGCCGTCCCTCGCGCCGTCACGCAGGAACGCGTTCTGACCAAGCGTCCCCGCAACCTGGTCACGGTCCTTGCGGTATTGGCGCTGGCGGTGGTGGGGACCGCCTCAGCCTTCGGGTACCGTGCGATGTTATCGGGTGGCGGCAAAGCTGTGCCTGCGCCGGTCATCAAAGCGGACACGCAGCCCGCCAAGATCGTGCCCTCGGCGGACCCGAACAGCAAGCCGATCCAGGATCGCATCGGGGTGAAGACGGAACGCATCGTGCCGCGCCAGGAAGAGCCGGTGCAGCAGGCTGCCCCCGGCCAGCCTCGGACGATCGCCCCATTCCTTGCCGGCCAGAATCCGCAGGCCTTTCCGCCCGCCAATGCTGCCGCGCCCACAAGTCCGCAGACCCCAGCAGCGATTGCTGAACCCAAACGGATTCGGACGGTGCCGATCAGGCCGGACGGCGGGGCGGAGGCACCGGTCTCTCGCCCGACCCGCGCGACCCAGCAAGGGGGCAGCACTCCGCTTCAAGAGGAGGCGACACGGACGCATTCGCACGCCTCGCAGGTCCAAGCGCCGCTGACCCTTGCGCCCAATCAGCCGGCGTCGCGGTCGGCACAGCCGCCGGTCCAAACTGCCTCGATCCCGGCACCAGGAGCCGCTCCTTTCCCGGCGCCCATCACAAGTGGCGGCGGCAATCAAGCAGCACCCGGTCCGTTCGCAGTCCAAGTGACCTCCCAGCGCAGCGAGGCTGATGCGCAGGCTTCCTTCCGCTCCCTTCAGCAGCAATTCCCGTCTGTCCTCGGCAACCGCCAGCCAGTGATCCGCCGTGCCGATCTTGGCGAGCGGGGAACCTATTACCGCGCCCAGATCCCGTTCGGCAGCCAAGCCGAGGCTAACGAGTTCTGTTCCAGCCTGAAATCGGCGGGCGGCCAATGCGTCGTCCAAAGGAACTGAGACCCCGGCGCTTGACCCTCGACTCGTGGTCCGGCTAAGCCGCGCCAATGATGGCGCGCGCATTCATTTCCGGCTTGTCCGGCGTGGCGATCACGCACGACGAAGCGCGCTTTTTGCGCGAGGCCCGGCCATGGGGCCTGATCCTGTTCAGGCGCAACATCGACAATCCTTCACAAGTCAAAGCGCTGACAGCACATTTCCGCGACATTCTCGGCTGGCAAGCGCCCGTCCTGGTCGATCAGGAGGGCGGCCGCGTGCAGCGCCTGGGACCACCGCATTGGCCGCGTTATCCGGCCGGTGCGGCCTATGCGCGACTTTACGGGCAGGACCCTGCCAGCGGACTTGAGGCGGCGCGGCTCGGCGGCCGGCTGATCGGCGAGGATCTCGCCGCACTTGGGATCGACGTCGACTGCGTTCCGGTGGCAGACGTGCCAGTCGCCGATGCTGACGCCGTCATCGGAGATCGCGCGTTCGGGACGACGCCCGACCAGGTTGGCGCTCTCGCCGGCGCCCAGGCGGAAGGCGTCATGGCTGCAGGGGTCCTGCCGGTGGTCAAGCATTTGCCGGGACACGGCCGTGCCAATGCCGACAGCCACCTGAAACTCCCGGTGGTCGATGCTGATCGCGCGACATTGGAGGCGACGGACTTTGCAGCTTTCCGGACCCTGTCAAGCCTGCCGCTCGGCATGACTGCACATGTTGTGTTCAGCGCAATCGATCCGGCCAATCCGGCCACCACATCGGCGATAATGATCCGTGACGTGATTCGCGGATCGATCGGTTTCGAAGGATTGCTGATGAGCGACGACGTATCGATGGGCGCCTTGTCGGGTGCCTTGTCTGAACGCAGCCGGGCCGCGCTCGCGGCCGGGTGTGACCTCGTGCTCCATTGCAACGGCAACCTCGACGAGATGCGCGCCGTCGCCGACGCCGCGCCGCTTTTGTCCGGTGAAGCCGCGGCCCGTGCCGATCGCGCGCTTGCGCTGCGGCAGCGGCGAGAGCCGATCGATCTTGAAGCGGCACGCGCGCGCTTCTCCGATCTCATGAACCGGATATCGGCGGGAGCGATCGCCTGATGACCGCCGAAATCATCCCGTTTGCGTCCGAGACGGTCGAGCGAGCGGCCGACGAGCCGGCACTCGTGGTTGATGTCGAGGGCTTCGAGGGACCGCTCGACCTGTTGCTGACACTGTCGCGCCAGCAAAAGGTCGACCTCGCCAAGATCTCGATCCTCGCGCTCGCGGACCAGTATCTCGCTTTCATCGAGCAGGCGCGCAAATTGCGGCTTGAGCTTGCCGCCGATTATCTCGTCATGGCGGCGTGGCTGGCCTATCTGAAGTCCCGCCTGCTTCTGCCCGATGAGAAGGAGGCCGAAGGCCAGAGCGCCGAGGACATGGCCACAGCGCTTGCATTCCGCCTGAAGCGCCTTGAAGCCTTCCGCGCGGTGGCGCAGAAGCTGATGGAATTGCCGCAACTCGAACGCGATACCTTCAGCCGCGGCGCGCCCGAGCCGATCAAGAACATCAAGCACCCGCAATGGACCGCGAGCCTCTACGATCTTCTCTCGGCTTATTCGGTGCAGCGCCAGAAGCGGGCGCTGAGCCAGGTCCGCTTCAAGAAACGCCAGGTCTGGACGCTCGCCGAGGCGCGGCAGGAAATCGAGCGCCTGATCGGAACCACCGACGACTGGAACCGGCTCGATCAGTTTCTGATTTCGTATCTGGTCGAACCATCCATGGTCGCGACCGTGACGGCGTCTAGCTTTGCATCCGCTCTTGAACTCGTTCGCGAAGGTGCCATCGAATTGCAGCAGCACGCGGCCTTTGCGCCGCTCTATATTCGCAAGCGCGCCGGCACCAGCCCGGCCAGTCCAGGCACGGGTAAGTCGGGTGCGGCAGCGCACTGACAGGGATCAGGTACCGTTCGATCGTGACTTTCTTCGATCGGAGAGGGGAGAGATAGAAGGATGCATGGCTTGGCGCGGAAACTAGCGGACGACGGCGAGGAGGTCCCGGACGCGATTCGGCAGCCGCAGGTGCGGCCGGACGAATTGCGCATCCTGGAGGCGTTGCTGTTCGCGTCAAAGGAGCCGCTTGACGAGAAAACGCTAGCGGAAAGGCTGCCTGAGGGTGTCGAGCTCGGACGCATGCTCCGGATGCTGAAGGACGAATATGCCCCGCGCGGCGTTAATCTGGTCAAGGTCAGCGGAAAATGGACCTTCCGCACGGCCAACGATCTGGCTTGGCTATTGACGCGCGAGGCGATCCAGCCGCGCAAGCTGTCGCGGGCGGCGATCGAGACGCTCGCCGTCATCGCCTACCATCAGCCGGTGACGCGTGCGGAGATCGAGGACATTCGCGGCGTGACGATGTCGAAGGGGACCATTGATGTCCTGCTGGAGACCGGCTGGATCAGGCCGCGCGGGCGGCGCAAGGTGCCGGGACGGCCGATCACCTACGGCACCACCGAAGCATTCATTTCGCATTTCGGACTTGAACAGCTCAGCGATCTGCCGGGCCTCGAGGAGCTGAAGGGATCTGGTATGCTGGATGGCCAGTTGCCACCGAATTTTTCAGTGCCGGTGCCAAACGACGATCCGGCGCTCCGGGAGGACGAGGATCCGCTGGAGCCGGGCGACCTTGACCTCGGTCTTGCTCCGCGTGCAGAGGATGAGGCTGCGGAGCATGAGCCCGCAGCGCAGGCCACCGCAGCGCAGGACAGCGGAGAGCGTCCCGAGGAGTAGATGAGAGCCCGCAGCGGCGCCGGATTGTCACGCGTCGAGGCCGGCCGGACCCCCGCCTCGATCGCGGCCAAGCTGTCTTTCGAGTCTGTGACCCATCGCTATGGCGAGGTGACCGCCGTACGCGATGTCTCGCTGTCGGTCGAACCCGGCGAGACGCTTTGTCTCCTCGGCCGCTCGGGCTGCGGCAAGACCACCTTGCTGCGGCTGGCCGCCGGGCTCGAGGAGCCGGCCGAAGGCCGCGTTCTAATAAACGACCGCGCGGTATCGGAGGGGCCGAATTTTCTGCCGCCGGAACGGCGCGGCGTCGGCTTGATGTTCCAGGATTTTGCGCTGTTCCCGCACCTGACCAATCTTGCCAATGTGATGTTCGGCCTGAAATCCTTGTCGAGGGCTGAGGCCGAACGTGAGGCGCTGCGCGCGCTCGGGCGCGTCGGGCTTGCCGCGCAAGCTGCGTCCTATCCGCACATGCTGTCCGGCGGCGAACAGCAGCGGGTGGCGCTGGCACGCGCGGTCGCACCGCGGCCGAGCGTGCTCTTGATGGACGAACCTTTTTCCGGTCTCGACCGGCGCCTGCGCGACGAAGTGCGCGACGACACCATGAATGTGCTGCGCGAAGCCCGCGTCACCTGCATCATCGTCACCCATGATCCGGAAGAGGCGCTGCGGATGGGCGACCGCATCGCGCTCATGCATGGCGGAGCGCTGGTGCAGAGCGGGAAACCGGCGGACATCTACACGAAGCCGCAAAGCCTGTTCGTCGCGCGCTTCTTTTGCGAGCTGAACGAGATTGCCGGGACCGTCCGCGACGGTTTTGCGCACACCGCGGTTGGGCGCTTTGCCGCACCGGGTCTCGCCGAGGGCAGTGCGGCAACCGTGGCAATCCGTCCGCAGGCGCTGCGGCTTCGGCCGGGCGGGACGGGGGCGCCGGCGCGCATTCTGCGCCGCCAGTTTCTCGGCCATGTCGATCTGGTCGAGGTTGCCGTTCAAGGACTTGAAGTTCCGCTGAAAGGCCGGCTCCTGCGCGACGCCATCCCGCAGATTAACGATAGTCTTTACCTGGACTGCGATCCGGCCGAAGTCCTTGTTTTTGCCGCGCCCGGGGCCTAGTTTCCGGGTATGTCCCGGCGCGCACCGGTCCGATGGCGTTGAAGACCAGCGGACAGAGACGGCGCGCCCTCCGGAGGGTTACGCGTCATGGGTTCACTCAGTATCTGGCACTGGATCGTCGTCTTGGTCGTGGTGCTGCTCCTGTTCGGGCGCGGCAAGATTTCCGAATTGATGGGCGACATGGCGCAGGGCATCAAGGCCTTCAAGAAAGGCATGGCGGAAGACGACACCGCGAATGCAGAGACCAAGCCCGGCGAGCCGATGAAGACCATCAATGCCGGCACCGAAGCCAAGACACAGGCGGAAACCCAGAAGAAATTCGAGGGTACTGTCTGAAGCTTTCCGTCCTTGTCCTGACGGGCGCCGCAGGGGCGTCGCGGGGGAGAAGGACCGCCCCATCCGTCGAGACGCGAGCATCTCTCGCTCCTCGGGGTGAGGCCGACGGACCCCGCTGCGATTGAGAGGGGGTCCAAAGGGTCCAAAGGGTCCATGTTCGATTTCGGTTGGAGCGAATTTCTCGTCATTGGCGTAGTCGCGCTGATCGCGATCGGGCCGAAGGAGCTGCCTGGCGTGCTGCGCGGGCTTGGCCATTGGATGGGCAAGGTCCGGCGAATGGCGTCCGAATTCCAGGACCAGTTCCGCGAGGCAATGCGAGAGGCCGAAGTCGCCGATCTGAAGCGGCAATTCGACGAGGCCAGCGCGAAAGCGTCGTCGGCCTTCAACAATCCGCTTGAGACCGCTCAGAAAGAGGTTGAGGCGGCGTTCGGCGCCGAACCCACGGCCGTCGACAAGCCGGCACCGGCGCCTGCGGTTGCGACCGCAGATCCTGGTGCCATTGAGGCCTCGGCCGCGGCGCCCTCAATCGAGGCGTCCACCATTGAAGCGCCGCTGCCGATTGCGCCGGACGGCGCGGCTGCCGATGCAGCGGCCGAGAAGCCGAAGGCTGAGTCCGTCGCGGACGGCGCCAAGCCGGGCGGGAGCGGGGCCGCATGAGCAACCGCAAGCCCGAAGAGGAAGACGAGATCGAGCAGAGCAAGGCGCCCTTGCTCGACCACCTGATCGAACTGCGTTCGCGCCTGATCAAGGCGCTGATCGCTTTTGCGGTGGCCTTCATCTTCTGCTTCGCATTCGCCAAGCAGATCTACAATATTCTGGTCTGGCCGTTCGTGTGGGTGGCCGGGATCGAGAATTCGAAATTCATCTACACCGCGCTGCTGGAATATTTCCTCACCCAGCTCAAGATCGCGATGTTCGGCGCAGCCTTTCTCGCCTTCCCGGTAATCGCGGCGCAGATCTACATGTTCGTGGCGCCGGGGCTTTACCGCAACGAGCGGCAGGCCTTCGTTCCATATCTGATCGCGACCCCGGTGTTCTTCGTGCTCGGCTCTGTCGTGGTCTATTTCATCGTGATGCCGCTCTTGGTGCGCTTCTCGCTCGGCATGCAGCAGACCGGCGACGGGCAGGCCGAGATCGCGCTCCTGCCCAAGGTCGGCGAATATTTGTCGCTGATGATGTCGCTTGTTTTCGCGTTCGGCGTGGCGTTCCAGCTACCGGTGATCCTGACGCTCCTGGCGCGGATCGGGGTCGTGACCTCCGACCAGCTGCGACAGAAGCGCCGCTATTTCATCGTCGGCGCCTTCGTGCTGGCGGCGATCCTGACCCCGCCCGACGTGATCAGCCAGCTCTCGCTGGCGCTGCCGCTGATGGCGCTCTACGAGGCCGCGATCTGGGCGGCCCGGATCGTGGAGAAGAAGGCGCCTTCGCAGACGGCCGATGCGGCTGCGGCGCCGGCGGAAGGCGGCACCGCCGCCGGCTAGGGCGGTGCCGGTTTCCGAATGCCTGCCGGGCGGATGACCGCGCCGAAAGCCTGTTATAAGACGGCGCGAATCTGGAACCGCCCGCCATGCACGATATCCGCTTCATCCGCGACAACCCGGACGAATTCGACCGCCGTCTGATGCGGCGGAAGTCCGACTTCAAGGGTACCGCACAAGCGCTGATCGCGCTTGACGAAGCGCGGCGTGCTGCGATTACCGTTGCGGAGACGGCGCAGGCGCGGCGAAACGCTGCCTCCAAGGAGATCGGCGAGGCCAAGAAGGCGAAGGACGAGGCACGGGCCAATGCGCTGATGGCCGAGGTGGCGTCGCTGAAGGACGAGCAGCCGAAGCTCGATGCCGCCGCGAAAGAGGCGGACGAAGCGCTGCAGAAGGCGCTCGCCGAAATTCCGAACCTGCCGCTCGACGAGGTGCCGGACGGCGAGGACGAGCACGGCAATGTCGAGCATCATCGATTTGGAGCCAAACGCGATTATCCGTTCAAGCCGAAGCAGCATTTCGAACTCGGCGAAGCGCTCGGCATGATGGACTTCGAACTCGCCGCAAAACTCTCCGGCGCGCGCTTCGTGGTGCTGACCGGCGCCCTCGCGCGGCTCGAACGCGCGCTGGGTCAGTTCATGCTCGACCTGCACACGCAGGAGCACGGCTACACCGAGGTCAATCCGCCGGTGCTGGTGCGCGACGATGCGATGTTCGGCACGGCGCAATTGCCGAAGTTTCGGGAGGATCAGTTTCGCGCCGGCGATGAATTCTGGCTCATACCCACCGCCGAAGTCCCGCTCACCAATTTGGTCCGCGACGACATCACCGACGAAGCCAAGCTCCCGATGCGGCTCACCGCCTGCACGCCGTGCTTCCGCGCCGAAGCGGGCGCGGCGGGGAAAGACACCCGCGGCATGATCCGCCAGCATCAATTCACCAAGGTCGAACTGGTCTCGATCACCACGCCCGAACAGGCGATGGACGAGCACGAGCGCATGACCGCGTCGGCCGAAGAAGTGCTGCGCCGGCTCGGCCTGCATTATCGGGTGGTCACGCTCTGCACCGGCGACATGGGTTTTGCCTCGCAGAAGACCTACGACATCGAGGTCTGGCTGCCGGGCCAGAACATGTTCCGCGAAATCTCGTCGTGCTCGGTCTGCGGCGACTTCCAGGCGCGGCGCATGAACGCGCGCTACAAGGGCGCGGACGGCAAGTCCAAGGGCTTCGTCTATACGCTCAACGGCTCCGGCGTTGCTGTCGGGCGCGCGCTGATCGCGGTGATGGAGACCTATCAGCAGGCCGACGGCTCGATCGTGGTGCCAGAGGTGCTGCGGCCCTATATGGGCGGCATCGACGTGATCGAGAAGAAGAGATGAGAGTGCAGATGCAAACGCTGTCATGCCCGGCCTTGTGCCGGGCATCCACGTCTTTCTCGCCACGTTTCAAGACGTGTATGGCCGGGTCAAGACCGGCCATGACGACGGAGAAAGCGTAACGTGCGCATCCTGGTCACCAACGACGACGGCATTCATGCCGAGGGGCTGAAGGTCTGCGAGGACATCGCGCGCGCGCTGTCGGACGACGTGTGGGTGGTGGCGCCGGAAACCGACAATTCCGGCGTCTCGCATTCGCTCTCGCTGAACGACCCGCTGCGCCTGCGCGAAATCGGCTCCCGCCACTACGCGGTGAAGGGCACGCCGACCGATTGCGTGATCATGGCGGTGCGCCACATCATGACCGACAACCGGCCGGACCTCGTGCTCTCCGGCGTCAATCGCGGCCAGAATGTCGCGGAGGACGTGGGCTATTCCGGCACGGTGGCAGGCGCGCTCGAAGGCACCGTCCTCAACATTCCCTCGATCGCACTGTCGCAGGCCTATGGCCCGGGCAACCGAGACAATCCGCCCTGGGATACGGGCCGAAAGTTCGGGCCGGATGTGGTGCGCCATGTGCTCGCAATCGGCATCCCGAAGGGCTCGCTGGTCAATGTCAATTTCCCGGACTGCCATGCCGATGCGGTGCAGGGCATCGCCGTGACCGCGCAAGGGCGGCGTGACCAGGAATTGCTGCGCATCGAGCCGCGCTTCGACGGCCGCTCGAATCCCTATTACTGGATCGCGTTTTCGCGCAAGGGCAAGCCGACTCCGGTCGACGGCACCGACCTGTCGGCGCTGGCCCAGAACCGGATCTCGGTCACGCCGCTCCGCCTCGACCAGACCGACCACGATTTCATGACGCGGCTTGCGGAAGAGTTCGACTAGACTCTTTACGTTCGTATCGCGCGGCGACACTCTATCCGCCCGTCCTCGCAAAGGACGCGAGGTGCGGAGCCACTTGGGACCCGCTGTTTCGCGGGCATGAGCGGCGGAGCGAGTTGGGCATGTGGCCGTCGAAGAACAAGAATTTGGACCGTATGGAGTTTCTGCTGACGCTGCGGCGCCGCGGGATCACCGACAATGCGGTGCTGCGGGCGATGGACGAAGTGCCGCGCGAGATGTTTGTGGGCGAGGGCTTCAAGAGCCAGGCTTATCAGGACCATGCGCTGCCGATCGATTGCGGCCAGACCATCAGCCAGCCTTATGTCGTCGCCTATATGACCGAACTGCTGGAATTGCAGTCGCATCATCGCGTGCTCGAGATCGGCACCGGCTCCGGCTATCAGGCCGCAGTGATCTCGCGGATCGCCGCGCATGTGGTGTCGATCGAGCGTTATCGGACGCTGGCCGAGAAGGCGCGCAAGACCTTCGACCGTATCGGCTACACCAATATCGACGTGATTGTCGGCGACGGCTTTGACGGTGCGATGCATCTGGCGCCGTTCGACCGCATCATCGTCACCGCGGCCGCAGAGACAGTGCCCGAACCGCTTGTGAACCAGCTCTGCGACGGCGGCATCATGGTGATCCCGGTCGGTCCGCATGCGGGCCCGCAGCATATCGTGCGGCTGCGCCGCACCGCTGAGGGCATCAAGCGCGAGGATATGATCGCGGTCCGCTTCGTGCCACTGGTGCACGGTCCGGCGAAGCAATTGTGAGCATCAAGCAATTATAAAGGCTGTTGGTTCCTGCCGCTTCAAAGAGGCGGTTAAGGTTTACGCATACCCTTTGCTTAAAGCCTTATTTACTTCGCGGGTGTTAACTCGCCGCACTGTGTCAGTTGCGTTCAGTGAGTTTTGTAAGATGCGTTCTGCTGAGCCCGTCCGCTCGCCCGCCGTTTCGCGTCTGGCCGTCTGTGCCGCGCTCGCTCTTGCGACTGCCGCCTGCTCCAGCGACGCCAACCGCCTCGAACAGCCGTTCTCCAATCCGTTCACCCCGGTGCCGCAGACCACCGGCTCGGTTCCCCAGCAGCAACCGGCCTATGGTCAGGTGCAAAGTCAGCCGCTGCCGCCGGCCCAGCCGAGCTACCAGCAGCCCGCACCGCATTATCAGCAAGGATACCATCAACCCGCGCCGCATTATGCGCCGCCGCCAGCACAGCCCGTCGCATATAATCCGCAAGGCGCGCCGGCTTATCACCAGCCGCAGCCCGCCGTCGCACCGGCCGCCGCGCGTCCGGCGCCGCCGCCCGCGTCGTCGCGCTGGGACCCGAACGGCGGCACGCCGGTGACGGTCGGGCAGGGCGAAACCATCCAGTCGCTCTCGCGGCGCTATGGCGTGCCGGCGATCGCCATCGCCGAAGCCAACGGCATGAGCACTGCGACGCCAATCTATCCGGGTCAGCGCCTGGTGATCCCGAAATACAATTACAACGGTTCGCAGCAGGCGGCCACAGCACCGCGTCAGTCCGCGCCGGCGACGACCGGTAGCGTGCGCCAGCAGCCGCAGCAGCCCGCACGTCCGCTGGCGGCGCAAGGACAGATGCATACTGTCGGGCCGGGGGAGACCCTGTTCAGCATCGGCCGCCGCTACAATGTGAGCCCGGTGACGCTTGCGCAGGTCAACCGGCTGCCGCCGCATCACAAGCTGCGGATGGGCGAACAGCTCACCATCCCTGGTGGATCGCGCACCGCGCAGATCGCGCCGCGCCCTGCGCCGTCCGCACAGCCGGCTGCGCAACCCTTGCCCCAGCAGCAGACTGCTCCGGTGCCGCCGGCACAGCGCGTGGCGGACGCGCATGCCCAACCGATGGCGTCGGCGCGGGTGATCAAGCCGGCCGAGGAAACCCCTTCGCCGATCGAGCAGGCCAAGGCGGACAGAGAAGAGCAGGCGGCTGCGAGCAATTCGCCTGGCTTCCGCTGGCCGGTGCGCGGCCGGATCATCGCAGGTTTCGGCCCCAAGCCGACCGGGCAGCAGAATGACGGCATCAACATTGCGGTGCCGGAGGGCACGCCGGTCAAGGCTTCCGAGGATGGTGTGGTGGCCTATGCCGGGAACGAGCTGAAAGGTTATGGCAATCTGGTGCTGGTGCGCCATGCCGACGGCCACGTGACCGCATATGCGCATGCCAGCGAATTGCTGGTGAAGCGCGGTGACACCGTCAAGCGCGGGCAGACCATCGCCAAATCCGGCCAGACCGGCAATGTGTCATCGCCTCAGCTGCATTTCGAGATCCGCAAGGGCGCGACCCCGGTCGATCCGATGCAGTACCTGACCGGGGCGTCGTAGCGGCAAATGAGCAATGGTGTCATGGCCGGGCGCGACCCGGCCATGACGCTTTGGTCTCGTCAGAAATTGGATGCCCGGTACAAGGCCGGGCAGGACCACAGAGGACATTGCCTCGCGCTGTCAGCCGGACAGCCGCACGCCTTTGCGCCCGGCATAATCCTGCACGAATTGCCAAGCCACGCGCCCTGACCGCGCGCCGCGCGTGGTCGCCCATTCCAATGCCTCGCGGCGCAGTTCGTCGGGTTCGGACGGGATGCGAAGATGTTTCACATAGCCGTCGACCATGGCGAGATATTCGTCCTGGCTGCATTTGTGAAAGCCGAGCCAGAGCCCGAAGCGGTCGGACAGCGATACCTTTTCCTCGACCGCCTCGCCCGGATTGATCGCGGTCGAGCGCTCGTTCTCCATCATGTCGCGAGGCAGCAGGTGACGTCGGTTGGAGGTCGCATAGAGGATGACGTTTTCCGGCCGGCCTTCAATGCCGCCTTCCAGCACCGCCTTCAAAGATTTGTAGGAGGTGTCGTCGCCGTCGAAGGACAGGTCGTCGCAGAAGACAATGAAGCGATAGGGCGCATCGCGCAAAAGCGCCATCAGCACCGGCAGGCTCTCGATGTCCTCGCGGTGGATCTCGATCAGCTTGAGGCGGCCGGGATTGCGGGATGCGGCATTGACGCTGGCATGGGCGGCCTTGACGAGTGAGGACTTGCCCATGCCGCGGGCGCCCCAGAGCAGGGCATTGTTGGCGGGCAGCCCGTCCGCGAACCGCTCGGTATTCTCGATCAGGGTGTCCCGCATGCGGTCGATGCCCTTCAGGAGCGCGAGATCGACACGGTTCACCCGCTTCACTGGCGCAAGCTCGCTGCCGCCCGCATGCCAGATGAAGGCATCGGCGGCGTCAAAATCGGGTGCTCGATTCGGCGCGGGCGACAGCCGCTCCAGCGCCATGGCGATACGCACAAGGGTCTCCGGCGAAGAATCGGAGCTGGCACGTTTGCTGTGCGGGGCTTTGGGCGCGGCGGCGCGCGTCTTGAGCGTCTTGGGTGTTTTTTCGCGCTTTCTGGCTTTACGCATCTGTCATTGCGCCCCTGTTCCGGTCGGCTCGGAACCCCATAGCCGCGCGGAAAAAGGCCTGCAAGGCCAGTGATTTGACCGCGGCTTGCGGCATCTTGGCCGAAAGCCGCAGCAACATTGCAATTGGGCGGGCGGCAGCTATAGTCCGCGCCGTTTTGGGCGCGGGGGGTGCGCCGGAGCGCATGATTGCCCGGTCTATGGGTTCGGATGGTCCGCTCAGCCGGCATTACCGGAGCTGTGGCGCGCCCGCCCGGACCGAACCGTATCGGGGCATTGGGTTTGCTGGTGTTCTTCGCATCCGAAGTCCGCTCACGAGCAAGCCGCACAGACAAGCGGGCTTTGGATTCGGGACACTAGAGGCCATTCGATGTTCATCACGCCCGCTTATGCGCAGGCTGCCGGTGGCGACGCCAATTCAATGCTGGTTTCGCTGCTGCCGTTCATTCTGATTTTCGTCATTATGTATTTCCTGATCCTGCGCCCGCAGCAGAAGCGGGTGAAGGCGCATCAGGAAATGGTGAAGAATGTGCGCCGCGGCGATACCGTCGTCACCTCCGGCGGGCTGATCGGAAAGGTCACCAAGGTGATCGACGACGACCAGCTTGAGGTCGAGCTTGCGGAAGGTGTGCGCATTCGCCAAGTGAGGCAGATGATCAGCGACGTGCGCGCCAAGGGCGAGCCGGTCAAGGACGAGGGGTGACGGCTCGATCCGGCGTAGGAGGGGCGCGCCTGAGACTGACAACGCCATAACGAACGCCAACACGGACCAGGCCGATGCTTTACATTTCCCGCTGGAAGATGCTGGCGATCATCGCGACGACGCTGCTGGTCTGCAGTTTCGCGATTCCGAATTTCTTCCCGAAAGACGTGGTCGAAAGCTGGCCGAAATGGGCCCAGCGTCACATCGTTCTTGGCCTCGACCTGCAGGGCGGCTCGCACATCTTGCTGGAGGTCGATTCGGCGGCGGTACGACGCGAGAAGGTCGAGGCGTTGCGCGACGATGTGCGTCGCGTGGTGCGCGAGAACCGGCTCGGCAGTCCGGCGGCTGCAACCGTGCGCGGCAATACCGTCGAATTCCGCATCCGCGAGGGTGCCGATCCGAATCTGGCTCTTCAGAAATTCCGCGAATTGTCGCAGCCGCTGGGAGGCCTGTTGCAGGCGACCGGTCAGACCAGCATCGACGTCGTAGACGCGGGCGGCGGCCTGTTCCGCCTGACGGTGACCGAACCGGCGCTGCGCGAGCGTATCCGCCAGGCGGTCGATCAGTCGATCCAGATCATCGAGCGGCGGGTCAACGAACTCGGCACCGTCGAGCCCTCGATCGCGCGGCAGGGCGTCGACCGTGTCCTCGTTCAGGTTCCGGGTTTGCAGGACCCGCAGCGCCTGAAGGATCTCCTCGGCAAGACCGCGAGGCTGACGTTCCGCATGGTCGACATGACCACTACGCCGGAGCAGGCCGAGGCCGGAAGGCTTCCGGCGGAATCCGAATTGCTGCGCGGCAGCCGCGCCGAAAACAGCCAGCCTTATGTGATCGAACGGCGGGTCGTGGTGTCCGGCGAGGATCTCGTCGATGCGCAGCCTGGCTTCGACCAGCGCACCAGCGAGCCGGTCGTCAATTTCCGCTTCAACAATAACGGGGCACGCCGCTTCGCCGAAGCCACCCAGGCCAATGTCGGGCGGCCTTTTGCCATCGTGCTTGACAACGAGGTGATTTCGGCGCCGGTGATCCGCGAGCCGATCATCGGCGGCTCCGGCCAGATTTCCGGCAATTTCACGGTGCAGTCGGCGAACGATCTTGCCATCCTGTTGCGCGCCGGCGCATTGCCGGCGCCGCTGACCATCATTGAGGAACGGACTGTCGGGCCGGGCCTTGGCCAGGACTCCATCGACAAGGGCGTGCGCGCCGCCTGGATCGGTTCGCTCGCGGTCATCATCTTCATGTTTGCGACCTACGGGCTGTTCGGCCTGTTCGCCAATATTGCAGTCGTCATCAACGTCGCGATGATTTTCGGCATTCTTTCGCTGCTCAACGCCACGCTGACGCTGCCAGGCATCGCCGGCATCGTGCTGACCGTCGGCATCGCGGTCGATTCCAACGTGCTGATCTACGAGCGCATCCGCGAGGAAGTGCGGGCAGGGCGTTCCGCGCTGAACGCGCTTGACGCCGGGTTCTCCCGCGCGCTCGCCACCATCCTCGATTCCAATATCACGACCTTCATCGCGGCGGCCGTGCTGTTCTATATCGGTACCGGTCCGGTGCGCGGCTTTGCCGTGACGCTTGGCATCGGCATCATGACCACCGTCTTCACCGCCTTCACGCTGACGCGTCTGATGGTTGCCCTGTGGGTGCGCTGGTTCCGCCCCCGAACCGTCCCGATCTGATTGTCGAGAAAAGCCCGTGCGCATTCCTCTTCTCCGTGTCGTTCCCGACGATACAAAATTCGACTTCATGCGCTTTAGGCGCATCAGCTTCCCGATTTCGGCTGTGCTCTCGATCGCCGCGATCCTGTTGTTCTTTTTCAACGGCCTCAATCTCGGCGTCGATTTCGTCGGCGGTACCCTGATGGAGGTGCAGTCGAAGTCCGGTCCGGCCGATCTTGCGCGCATGCGCAACAACGTCTCGCAGCTCAACCTGGGCGAGGCCCAGCTTCAGGAATTCGGTTCGCCGACTGACGTCCTGATCCGCATTCCGCAGCAGCCCGGCGGCGAAGCTGCGCAGCAGGAGGCGGCGCAGAAGGTCAGGGCTGCGCTCGGCGACGATATCGAAGTGCGCCGCATCGAGGTTGTCGGCCCCCGCGTTTCGACCGAGCTTCTGGCCTATGGCATGCTGGGGCTTTTGCTCGCGATCTGCGGCATTTTCGTTTATTTGTGGTTCCGTTTCGAGTGGCAATTCGCGCTCGGCGCGATGATCGCCAACGTGCACGATCTGGTGCTGACGGTCGGCTTTCTATCGCTGATGCAGATCGATTTTGATCTGACCGGCATAGCCGCGCTGATGACAATTCTCGGCTATTCGCTCAACGACACCGTGGTGATCTACGACCGCATCCGCGAGATGCTGCGCCGCTATAAGAAGATGTCGATCGCGGACCTGCTCAATATCTCGGTGAATTCGACATTATCGCGCTCGGTGATCACCCATGTCACGGTCACGCTCGCTCTTCTGGCGCTGTTCTTCTTCGGAGGGCATGCAATCAACGCCTTTACCGCGACCATGCTGTTCGGCGTGGTGCTGGTCGGGACCTATACGTCAATCTTCATCGCCGCTCCGATCCTGATCTATCTCGGGGTGGGCCTCGGCCGGCAGGATACCGAGGGGCCGGAGCAGACCAAGTTCGAGCCCGAAGCCGTCTCCAAGGTCCCGGCAGCGGCGGATGCTGCGGGCACCTCCGGCAAGAAGGCGCCCGCCGCGCCGGCTGCCAAATCGGGCGCGAAGTCGGGCGCCAAATCCGCAGCCAAGCGCTGAGCCTGGGTTGAGCTTGGACCGGGCGGACAAGCCCCCGCATTATCCGCGTCCGGCGCCGATCGAGTCCTATGGGCGGGGCGGCTTCCGCTTTGCCGGCATGTCGCATCGCGGCTCTCTGCTGCTGCTGCCGAGCGGAATCTGGGCCTGGCCTGTAACCGATGCATCTGCGATCACGGCTGAGACGCTTGCACCGGTCTTTGCCGAAGCCGATGCCATCTCACTTCTGTTGATCGGCACCGGAAACACGCGCTGGGTGCTTCCTCCCGATCTGATGCAACGTTTCGCGGCGCATGGTATTTCGGCAGAGACCAGCCGCACCGGCCAGGCGGCCAATACCTTCAACATCCTGCTCGAGGAGGGACGCCGGGTCTCCGCGGCGCTGCTCGCCGTCGAGTGAAGGGAGGGCCCGGCGCGGTTCGACAAAACGCATGAACGAACCGGCCGATTATTGCGAAAGTCTGGTGCGCGATGCCGACAAGGATCGGTTCCTCGCCACCTTGTTCGCTCCGGCTGCGTCCCGGCCTGCGCTGTTCGCACTATACGCATTCGATCTCGAAACCGCCGCGGTGGCGCATCGCGTGCGCGATCCGCTAGCGGGCGAAATCAGGCTGCAATGGTGGTACGACGCCATACGCGGCGGGGATGCTGCCGGGCATCCCGTCGCCGCGGCGCTCGGCGCGCACATGCAGCAGCACCGCATTGCAGCGGATCGCGTACTCGATCTGATCGATGCGCGGCGGCGCGCGCTCTACCCCGAAGCGGGACAAAGCGAAGCGGAATTCGAACTGGCGGCGTCGCAGACCGATGGCGCAGTCTTCCTGATCGCAGCGCAGATTCTTGGCGGTGTACCGGACGAGGCGGTGAAACTGGCCGCGCATCATGCAGGCGTCGCGGCATCGGCGGCGCGGCTGTCCGGAGATGCCGTAGCATTCGACCCGGCGGCGGTCGCAGCGCGCCATCGCGCTGCGGTGCGCGACCTGATTGCGCAATTGCCGCCATCCGTGCTGCCAGCGCTTTTGCCGCTTGCGCTGCGGGTCGAGGGGCGCGGCGAGCTTCCGCAATGGCGCAAGCAATGGATCTTGTGGCGGGCGTCGAAGAATCTCGCGGGCTCGGTGTAGCGGGTCTTCCGTCATTGCGGGCGTGCTGCCGCGGCGCCCCCGGGAAGCCAAACGCATTATCTACAACTTCAGGCGGATTCCGGGTTCGCCTGCCACTCACGTCGCCCCGCAATGACGCAGGATCAGAATGCGAACCGGTCGCGCAGATTTTGCCGGCCGGCGACGATGCGCGCGACCACTTCCTTCTCGGTATCGCTCGCGAGCAGGGGGTCGATCAGATCGATCTGGTTCATCGCCACGAGCTGCAGGATGTCGGTGCGGATGTCGCCGCGGCCGGATCGCGGCAGCCGCTCCACGACTTGCAGCCGCTCCGGGGCAGCGACCGCCTCGGGCGCCTCGGTCAGCATGCGCATCAGGTCGCTCTCCGACAGCCGCTCGCCCTCGACAAAGGCATACAGGCCGGTTCCGGTCCGCCGGTCAGGAAAGGCGACGATGACGGCGTCGCGCACGCCCTCACATTGCTTGAGCCGTGCCGTCAGCCGCGGCGCATCGTTGACGAAGCGTGGGCCTGAGCCTTCGCGGTCGGTGAAATTCAGCAAACCGCGCGTGATCCAGTAATAGACCTTCTTCCCGGTCGCCATCCAGATACGGGTCGGCCAGGTCTTGCGCGCGAGGATGCGTTTTTCGGTCGCGGTAAGCGCTGCCGGCACGTAGCGCCGCTTGTGCTTGAGCATATGCCGCAGGTCTTCGTAGGCCGCCATCCGGAAAAGCGGGCCGCGCCTTCCGAAATGCGTGGCGAGTTGGAAGTCGGTCAGCGAGGCGTAGCCGGTAGGCGTGCGCAGCCAGTTCTGCTCTTTGGCAAGATCGTTATGGGTCAGGCCCTCGCGGTGGATGGTGCGCAAAGCGCGGCGCGCGGACCGGAAGAAATTGTCGTCGCCCTCGGGCTTGGCAATGTGCAGCGGCAGACCGTCGATCCAGCCGCGCACCAGCGTCTTGTTGCCGAGATAAAGGAGCGGCGGCGCGATCCCGGCGGCGCCGGCGATCGTCAGCGCGCGGGCCTCCCGTTTGAGGAAATGCCGTGCGATGCCGTAGCTCCACCACGGGACCAGATCGATCCGCCGCAGCACGGCTTCGACGTCGCCGTTCGGCGTGACAAAGATGCCGCGCTCCACAGTCGAAAACACGTCCTGCTTGAGCACGACCCGGCTGCGGAAGCGGCCGGCCAGTTCGGACGGGATGTTGTCGTGATCGTTCATCGGTCGGGATTTTTGAGCGTCACGCCTCTTGCGCGGGGTCGGATGTACCGGTCATGCCGCAGCTGGCACGGTGCCGCCGGCCCATTGCGCAAGGTCGGAAAGTGCCCGGGCGGTCAGCGCGCGCTTTTTGGCAAGTGTCTTCGCGGAGCCGCGCAGTTTTTCTCCCGACGGCGCGCGCGTCGGAGCCTGCGCCAGCGGGGGGAACAGGCCGAAATTGATGTTCATCGGCTGGAAGCTGCGCGGACCGGCATCGATGGTTTCGAGATGGCCGCCGGTGATATGGGCGAGCAGGGCGCCGTGCGCCGTCGTCGGGGGTGGCACGGCAAGATCAAGACACATGCGATCGGCCGCGGCAAAGCGCCCGGCAAGGAGTCCGATGGCCGCGGACTCCACATAGCCTTCGCAGCCGGTGATCTGGCCGGCAAAACGCAAGGCCGGTAGTGCCCGCAGACGCAGCCGTTCGTCAAGCAAGGCCGGTGAATTGAGATAGGTGTTGCGATGCAGACCGCCGAGCCTGGCGAACTCGGCGCCTTCAAGACCCGGGATGGTGCGGAACAACCGCACCTGCTCGCTATGCTTCAGCTTGGTTTGAAAGCCGACCATGTTGAACAACGTGCCGAGCTTGTTGTCCTGGCGCAGTTGCACGACCGCATAGGGCTTTCGGGAAGGCGCATGCGGGTTGGTCAGTCCGAACGGCTTCATCGGACCGTGGCGCAGCGTTTCGCGCCCGCGCTCGGCCATCACCTCGATGGGCAGGCAGCCGTCGAAATAGGGCGTCGAGGCTTCCCATTCATGGAATGAGACCTTGTCGGCGGCGAGCAGCGCCTCGATGAAACGGTCATATTGCAGCCGGTCGAGCGGACAATTGATATAATCCGCGCCCGACCCGCCGGGTCCGGTCTTGTCGTAACGCGACTGGAACCAGGCGACGGACATGTCGATGGAGTCGCGGTGCACGATCGGCGCGATGGCATCGAAGAAGGCGAGTGAACGCTCGCCGGTGATCTTTCGGATCGTGTCGGCAAGCGAAGGCGACGTCAGCGGGCCGGTTGCGACGATCACGCTGTCCCAGTCCTGCGGCGGCAAGCCGGCCACCTCGCTGCGGTCGATGGCGATCAGCGGATGGGTTTCTATGGTCTCCGTGACCGCTGCGGAAAAACCATCGCGGTCGACGGCGAGTGCGCCGCCCGCCGGTACCTGGTTTCGGTCGGCTGCGCGCATGATCAGCGATCCGAGCCGGCGCATCTCCTCGTGCAGGAGCCCGATGGCGCTGGTTTCGCTGTCGTCGGAGCGGAAGGAATTGGAACAGACCAGTTCAGCCAGCGCGGCGGTCCGGTGGGCTGCGGTCCGGCGGCCGGGGCGCATTTCGTGCAGGACCACGGGCACACCATGCGTGGCGAGCTGAAAGGCGGCTTCGCAACCGGCGAGGCCGCCGCCGATAACATGGACCGGGTTCGGATGCGACATGCCGCCTCCCTAGGGGAAGCGGCGCGCCTGGGCAATAATTTACGTGCGGCTTCGCTGCTGCCAAAAGCCAAAGCCCAGCCTTGCCGGCTGGGCGTTGGCTTTTTCAGCAGACTGGCTGAATGGAGTACCGTCAGGCGGTGCGCTCGGCGTTCTCCCAGGCGATCCGCGGAATATCCGAGCGGCTGATGCCGATATCGGCGAGCTCACGGTCACCGAGGCGCGACAGCTCCTGCAGGCTGTCGCCATAGGCCCGCCACTGACGCAGGAAGCGGAAGAAATGGGCGAGGAACATTGGCTGTCATCCCTTTGAAAGATCAGAAGAACCGCTACCGATTCTTTGTTCCAAAATAGTGTGGAATGGTGCGGTGCAACAGGTTTTATGTTGCGATGCAGCTATGTCGAATTTGCATGAGTTAGGTCATATTTGATTAAATCTTGAGGCAGATTCAGGACTTATTGTGCCGAATCCTCTCGAAATCCGTGTTTTCAACACGCACGATCTGCATAGGTAAGCGGCTGAGCGGTACCCTCCAATACATAATAACGAGAACCGCCTATCGAGGTCTCACCCCCGGTTTTCCAGTCGGCGGGAACAGGAACTCCACCCCAGCCCCCTCCAGCGCCGCCTGAAGCGGCGCCAGCGCATCTTCTCGGCCGGGTGGGGGCCCGTCCATTTCCTCGAGACGGCGGATGGTCGAACTCGAGACGCCGGCTGCCTGTGATAATTCCCGGACCGACCAATTCAGCACACCGCGCGCCGCGCGAAGCTGGCTGCCAGTCATCACCGCTTCACGGCTTGCGTCCGCCGCCGGCCAAACCTTGCGATCCTGAATGTCAGATGAGATGCCGACCCATTCGCGTACCGCACCGTTCTCCAGCAGGATCGGCGCCGCGCGCGAGAGCATCCAGCGGTAGCTGCCGTCGGGCTGCAGGACACGATGCTCGCATTGATAATTGCTCTTGGTGGCGAGCGCCTTGGACCACGATTTGACCGTTCCCTCGCGGTCCTCGGGGTGGACCAGATCGATCCAGCGCGATCCGAGAATGGCCGCCGGATTCTCGCCGCGCAATTCGCGCCAATTGCGGATGTCGAGGATCTTGCCCTCCGCATCCGCGGTCCAGACAATGGCGTTGGTTGCGCTGACAAGTGCTCTAAAACGCGAATCCGCGGCGTCGCGGGCGAGGGCGGCTTCGCGCTGGGAGGTCACGTCGAGCAGAACGCCGAGTACACGGACCGGCTTGCCGCTCTTGTCGAGGTGAACTTCGCTGCGATTCGATAGCCAGCGAAGCTTTCCGTTCGGTTGAATGATCCGCAATTCGCGGTCGAGCGGGAGGCCCTCATTCACGATGCGGTCGAATTCGCCGGAAGGTCTGCGATCATCCGGGTGCATCATCTGTACGATGGTTTCGTAGGACGGTTCGATCGAGCCGGGGGTCAGGCCGAGCAATTCATAGAACCCGTCCGACCAGGTCATCTGCTGTGTCGTGAAGTCCAGGCTCCAGACGCCGGCGCTGGCCTTCTCCTCCAGAAATTTGAGGGTTTCCTTGGCGCTGGAATGGTTCAGCGTCGCCACCATGACACCCCTCCGTGCGCGTTGCGGATTCCGAGGGACGAAATTTCCAGTGGAGAAAGTCTAGCATCGAAAATTTTGCGGATGCAACAGACTGGAGATGTAAAATTGACTCTCCGTCGTCTATCGCCCGTCCGCAAATCTTGGCCCAATTCGCGAAGGCAACTGGAGTTATGAGGCAGTCGTCAGACCGGGACAGACCGAATGCACATCCAGGCGCTGTTTTTTGACGTTTTCGGTACCGTTGTGGACTGGCGCGGCGGCATCGCCCGGCAAGCGGAGCAGCTGCTGACGCCGCACGGTGTACAGCTCGACTGGGTTGCGTTCGCCGACGCCTGGCGGGCCGAATATCAGCCGGCCATGGAGGAGGTGCGGGCAGGACGCATTCGCTTTTGCAAGCTCGACGATCTGCACCGGCGAAATCTCGACAGGATCAGACCGCGCTTTGGATTGTCGAATCTCAGCGACGACGTCTGCCATGCGCTCAATCGCGCCTGGCACAGGCTCGATCTTTGGCCGGACGGGCGCGAAGGTCTTGCACGGTTGCGCGAACGGTTTTTTCTGGCGCCGGTTTCCAACGCCAATATCGGCCTGATGGCGCGGCTGTCGCGCCACAACGGCATCACCTGGGACGCCATTCTCGGGGCGGAGATCGCAGGCGACTACAAGCCGAAGCCACGAGTCTATGAAGCGGCCTCCGCTGCGCTCGATCTTGAACCGGGTGCCTGCATGATGGTCGCCGCACATAGTTACGACCTTGCGGCAGCGGCACGATGCGGGCTTCGCACCGCGCATGTGGCGAGGCCGCAGGAATACGGCCCGCCCGGCGGCGAAACGCATCCGGCCGTTCCGGTCGACATAGCCGCCACCGACTTCGTCGATCTTGCGGACAAGCTTGCGGCGCTCGCGGCGTCGCGCTGACGAAAGCCGCGGCAGGGCCGGCCCTTGGCGACACTTAGCGAGACTTAGCCGATCCTTAGCCGATCCTCGACCGAAATCTGCCGGAACCGGCTTTGTTGCGGGCGCAAACGCGGCTCTGCTATAGCTTGGCCCGGATCATCCTTCGGAGCAGACGATGTCGGTCGACGCGGCGACGGTTCGCCGGATTGCCCACCTGTCGCGAATCGCGGTCGCGGACGAGGAGGTCGAGCATCTGCGCGGCGAACTCAACGCGATCCTCGCCTTTGTCGAGCAACTCGGCGAAGTCGATGTCGCTGGCGTCGAGCCGATGACCTCGGTGACGCCAATGGCAATGAAGCAGCGGCAAGACAAGGTGACCGACGGCGGCATCGTCGACGACATCCTGCGCAATGCACCGCTGACCGAGGGCTCCTATTTCGCCGTTCCCAAGGTGGTCGAGTGAGGATTGCCGGATTATGTGCCTCGCCTGCGAAGAAGCCGACATGTATTACCGCTGGCAACTGATCCAGCAGATCGCCAGGGGCGAGATGCCGGAGGGCCACAGCGAGGACGACCTGCGCGCGATGGGGCTGCCGCTGCCCGGCGAGATCGAGGTGGTGGAGGAGCCGGACGGTACCAAGGTCGTCCGTCAGAAGGCGCCGGCGCCTAAACCGGAAACCAAGCAAGCGGCGCAAGCCTTCGCCTGTGACAGTCCCGACGCATGAGCGATCTTCTCAGCCTCACGATCGCTGCGGCGCGTGACGGCCTCAAACAGAAACAATTCAGCGCATCCGAACTGACCGAGGCTCATATTGCCGCGGTCGAGAAGGCCCGTGCGCTCAATGCCTATGTGCTGGAAACACCGGATCATGCGCGCGGACAGGCGAAAGCATCCGATGCCCGCATTGCATCGGGCGATGCCGGTCCTCTGGAAGGCATTCCGATCGGGGTGAAGGATCTGTTCTGCACCAAGGATGTCCGAACGACGGCGTGCTCGAAAATCCTTGGGAATTTCGTCCCGACCTATGAATCGACCGTGACTGCGCAGCTCTGGCGCGACGGCGCGGTGATGCTCGGCAAGACCAATAACGACGAATTCGCGATGGGGTCCTCGAACGAGACCTCCGCGCTCGGTCCGGTGGTGTCGCCGTGGCGGCGCAAGGGCTCGAACAGGCCGCTCGTTCCTGGCGGCTCGTCCGGCGGTTCGGCGGCCGCCGTTGCCGCGCGGCTGTGCCTAGGCGCAACCGGAACCGATACCGGCGGCTCGATCCGGCAGCCGGCGGCCTTTACCGGCATCGTCGGTATCAAGCCCACCTACGGGCGCTGCTCGCGCTGGGGCATCGTCGCGTTTGCGTCCTCGCTCGATCAGGCCGGTCCCTTCACCCGCACAGTGCGCGACAATGCGATCCTGCTCCGCTCGATGGCCGGACACGATCCGAAGGATACCACCAGCGCCGACATTGCCGTTCCCGATTACGAGGCGGCGATCGGCAAGTCGGTGAAGGGCATGCGGATCGGCATTCCGAAGGAATACCGGATCGATGGCATGCCGCCGGAAATCGAAAAGTTGTGGGAGCAGGGCGCTGAATGGCTCAGGAATGCCGGCGCCGAGATGAACGAGATTTCGCTGCCGCACACCAAGTACGCGCTGCCGGCCTATTATATCGTGGCGCCCGCCGAGGCCTCGTCCAACCTCGCCCGTTATGATGGTGTGCGCTACGGCCTGCGCGAGCATGGTCGCGACGTCATCGGCATGTATGAGGCGACTCGGGCCGCGGGCTTCGGCGCCGAAGTGCGCCGCCGGGTGATGATCGGCACCTATGTGCTCTCGGCCGGCTATTACGACGCCTATTATTTGCGGGCGCAGAAGGTGCGGACGCTGATCAAGAAGGATTTCGAGGACGTGTTCGCAGCGGGCGTGGATGCGATCCTGACGCCGGCGACGCCGTCGGCGGCGTTCGGGATCGGCGAGAAGGCCGGCGGCGACCCGATCGAGATGTATCTCAACGACGTGTTCACCGTGACTGTGAACATGGCGGGTCTTCCTGGCATCGCCGTCCCGGCCGGCTTGTCGTCCGAGGGGCTGCCGCTGGGGCTTCAGCTGATCGGGCGGCCGTTCGACGAGGAGACATTGTTCTCGCTCGGCGAAGTGATCGAGCAGGCGGCCGGACATTATCCGGTCGAGGCGTGGTGGTGATGGGTGCACCCGCAAACAACGGCAACCTGATCCGCGGTGCGACCGGCGACTGGGAGGTCGTCATCGGCATGGAGGTCCATGCGCAGGTCACGTCGGAATCGAAACTGTTCTCCGGCGCCTCGACCGCCTTCGGGGGCGAACCCAATTCTCATGTGTCGCTGGTTGATGCTGCGATGCCCGGCATGCTGCCGGTGATCAACGAGGAATGCGTGCGGCAGGCGATCCGCACCGGGCTCGGGCTGAAGGCCAAGATCAACAACAGATCGGTGTTCGACCGGAAGAACTATTTCTATCCCGATCTGCCACAGGGCTATCAGATCAGCCAGTACCAGTCGCCGATTGTGGGCGAGGGGATCGTCGAGGTCGACCTTCCGGACGGCGGCACGTTCAATGTCGGCATCGAGCGGGTGCATCTGGAACAGGATGCCGGCAAGAGCATCCACGACCAGCACCCGACCTTGTCCCTTGTGGACCTGAACCGCTCCGGCGTCGCCCTGATGGAGATCGTCTCGAAGCCCGACATCCGCTCGTCCGAGCAGGCCAAGGCCTATGTGACGAAGCTGCGTTCCATCCTCCGATACCTTGGTACCTGCGACGGCGACATGGAGAAGGGCAACCTGCGCGCCGACGTCAACGTCTCGGTGCGGCGGCCGGGTCAACCTTACGGCACCCGCTGCGAAATAAAGAACGTTAACTCGATCCGCTTCATCGGCCAGGCCATCGAATACGAGGCGCGCCGGCAGATCGAGATCATCGAGGACGGCGGCGCGATCGAACAGGAGACGAGACTGTTCGACCCCGGCAAGGGCGAGACCCGCTCGATGCGCTCCAAGGAGGAAGCGCACGACTATCGCTATTTTCCCGACCCCGATCTGTTGCCGCTGGAATTCGACGACGCCTATGTCTCTGCATTGAAAGCCAATCTGCCGGAATTGCCTGACGAGAAAAAGGCGAGGTTCGTCGCGTCCTATGGCCTTACGCACTATGACGCCGCCGTGCTGATCGCCGAGAAGGAGACTGCCGATTTCTTCGAGGCTGTTGCCAAGGGACGAGATCCGAAATCGGCGGCAAACTGGGTCATCAACGAGTTGGCCGGCCGCCTGAACAAGGAAGCCAGGGCTATCGCGACGTCACCGGTATCGGCCGCGCAGCTCGGCGCGATCCTCGATCTGATCGCGGAGAAGACCATTTCCGGCAAGATTGCCAAGGACCTGTTCGAGATCGTCTGGACCGAGGGCGGCGATCCACGCGCTATCGTGGACGCGCGCGGCATGAAACAGGTCACCGACACCGGTGCGATCGAGAAAGTCGTTGACGGCATTATCGCCGCGAACCCAGACAAGCTTGCCGATGCGAAGACAAACCCGAAAGCGATCGGCTGGTTCGTCGGTCAGGTGATGAAGGCGTCGGGCGGCAAGGCCAATCCGCAGGCGGTCAACGACATTCTGAAGGCGAAGCTCGGCCTCTGAACGAGCGCAGTGTTGCGATGCGACTTTGCTCGCGCAATTTTTTGCTCGTCTCGCTGCCGCGTGATGGGTGACGAGAGAGCGCGCCATCCGTGTCCGTCCCGATTTGGGGCACCATCAAGAGCGTGGTCGGCTGCAAAGATCTTTGCTTGCTTTGACGCGAAACCGGGAAGGCGGCGATTGCTTCTGCGATGTCCGCAACGTCCCGCAGGCAGGCGTCGGGCGTCTTGTACGACGCGCTCGTCGCGAATCGGCGCGCAGCGATTCGCGCGATTCGCGATCCGATTGATGACCAGCGAACCGGTTTTTCGGTGTTGTGCAAAAAAATTTTTTTGGCGCGCGGCCGCCCATTGGCTTGACATCGCAAGTGCCGGAAAAGCGCAAAGCGGAAGCAAGCGTTCTTGCAATAAACTTGGATGCGGGCGCCGTCGACGTGCGAATCCGCCTTATTTTATCGGATCAATTTGATGAACGCTGCATGGCTTTGCCGATATGCGCAACACCGTTCGATTGGCGTTGCGTTTGCCGTGCATGCATCGTGCAGCGCTTCGCCGAGCGCGTGGCAAGACGCGGGCGAGTACACGTTTCGTTAAGTGGAGTCGCTGTTTTCTGCATTCTGGTGTAATCGGAAGGCCGTGCATGTCGATTCGCGACTGCACTTTTTCGATAGCGCCATCTCTAACTTGGAGGGCACAATGGCGAAACGTAAGAAGGCAGCGGCAAAGAAAACCGCGAAGAAGGCGAAGCGCGCTAAGAAGCGGAAGTAAGCGCGATCCGTTTTCGTGCCACGTTACACGGCCGGCGACGTCGTTCCGCGCGGACCAAAATTCGGGCGAGACATCGCCGGCTAGTCGTAACGACGGAGGGCGTCGGCGAGACTCATCAGGTCTCTCCGACGCCCTCGGTCTTTAGGGCCTTCGGTCTTTAAGATTGTCGTGCGCTGCAGCGTCCGTATCGAAGTTCTGGCTTAACGGCGTCGGTCCCGACGCGCAGCAGCCGATATGCGGAAATCCTTCGCCGCCCCCGCTTACCCGGACTTGGCCTTCAGCCGCGCATTGCAGGCGCTCCAGAATTTCGGCCAGGTCATGCCCTTTTCGGTTTTGCCGGCCGCCTTGGCCTCGCGCCATTCCGCACCGCACTGCTTTTGACGATCTTTCACAGCGCCGCGCGCGGCGGATGCCTTGGCTTTCTTCTCAGCGCGGGCTTTCTTTGTTTCCTCGCGCTTGGCCTTGCGCTGCTCGGCCTTGGCCTTGCGGTCGGCTGACTTCTTCGACGCGGCGGCGGGCGTCTCGGTCACTTCCTTGGCCGGCGGCGTCTGTGCGAGCAGGGGAGCCGGATGCAATCCGCTCCACCCGAGCACCACGGCGATCGTCGCGACCCAGATCATTCTCTTCATGACCTCACTCCCCACGCTTTCCTGATGTGCATCTCGGCTTCAGATTATGGCTTCAACCAGCGCAGGTCCAGAAATCTGCCGGAGTTGCGGGACGCTCATGACCGGCTTAGGTGAGGTCGGGCATGACCAAAGTTTGGGAGAAGGCGATGGCGCGCAAGCCGGCAAGGGCAAAGGCACAAACCTCCAAGGCAAAGACCAGGACGTCGATTGCCAAAAGGTCAAAGGCCAAGTCCTCAAAGAACAAGTCTGTAAGGGCCGGTACCAGGGCCAAGCTGAGCAAGCCGCAGCGGCCGATCGAGCTCTATTACTGGCCGACCCCCAATGGCTGGAAGATTTCCATCATGCTCGAGGAATGCCGGCTGCCTTACATCATGAAGCCGGTGAACATCTCGACCGGCGACCAGTTCAAGCCGGAATTTCTTGCGATCTCCCCGAACAACCGGATGCCCGCGATCGTCGACCCCGACGGGCCGGGCGGGCGGCCGATCTCGGTCTTCGAATCCGGGGCGATCCTGCAATATCTCGGACGCAAGACTGGCAAGTTCTATCCGGCCGATGAGCGCACCCGCACCGCGGTCGATGAGTGGCTGTTCTGGCAGATGGGCGGGCTCGGACCGATGGCGGGGCAGGCGCATCACTTCCGGATCTATGCGCCGGAGAAGCTGCAATATGCCATCGACCGGTACACAAATGAAGTTCACCGGCTGTTCGGTGTCATGAATATCAGGCTCAAGGACCGTCCATTTCTCGCCGGCAAGTATTCGATCGCCGACATGGCCTGCGTCGGCTGGGTGTCGCGGTGGGAGCGGCAGGGGCAGGACATCAACGAGTTCCCGCATCTGAAGCGGTGGCTTGAGACGGTGATGGCGCGGCCGGCCGTTGAGCGCGGCATGAAGCTCCGCGTCGAGGAAGCGTCGAAGGTCGACATGAAGGATCCGAAGGTGCAGGCTCTGTTGTTCAGACAGCGCGCGCGCAGCGCCTGACGTCTCCGCGCCATCGCGTTTGCGGTTGGTTACCAGTCTCGCAAAATTGAGCGTTGCCGAAGTGTAACTTCGATCGCAAAAAGCCTTGATTTGCAAGGTTTTCTGCGAGTTCGGTGCGCAATTTTCGCAGCGCGCTTAACCCGCGATTCATTGCGACGCTTAAACTGCCATTCAAATCTTCCGCGACATCATCCGTGCGTCCGTTGGGGGACACGCACATCCGCCGGCCAACAGGCGGAGCAGATGACAGGGGAATGATCATGGCGCGTTTCGAACTGACCGAACCCGATATTGCCGCTGCCGGGCAGGGGCCCGCGTCCGCGGACATCTTCTATCAACTGGGCATCCGCTACGCGGTCGGAAACAGTGTCGCCACGGATCTGGTTGCGGCACACAAGTGGTTCAACATTGCAGCGCTGAAGGGCTGCAAGGAAGCGATCCGTTTGCGTCAGGAAATTGCGGCGGGCATGTCGCCGGCCGAGATCGCCGCGGCACAGCGTGCGGCGCGCGACTGGCTGACCGCGCATTGAGCCTTATATTTGTTCCGCGCGAAGGGGGTTCCCGGTTGCCTGCGGGGGCCGTCTTGGGCATACCGTTTCGTGCGGGAGACGTGGCCGAGTGGCTGAAGGCGGCGGTTTGCTAAACCGTTATACGCTCTCAAGGCGTATCGAGGGTTCGAATCCCTCCGTCTCCGCCAGCCAATGAGGCTCCGCCGGTAAACAAGGAACCGCGGCGGCCGACAAAAGCCGCCGGCCAAGCACCGCAACAAGCCCGATATGGCAGGAGTTGGGACCTGGCGGATCGTCATTCAGACGTTCCCAGGTTCCGTTCGCAGTGCCGCGTTCCGGTTCCCCAGCCTGCCAGAGGCGGTTCCGCATTATCCGCTCTTCGACACCAGCGATTCTCAAAACCTCTGCCGATTCTCTACTGCAAGAGGGAACCGAGCCGGGTTCCGGCCGGTGATGAGCTTTCCGGCGTCGATGCAAGGCTGCAACGAAACTGGCCTGTCCAGGTCAAGAAAAAGCGGTGGATAATATATTTAAATCAATAGGATAACCCTCAGCCGCAGTCGTTTTCGCAGGTGCAATAATATGCGTGCCATTTGTGCAACAGACCTTTGAAAACATTCGAAACTGCCTGTGTACGAGGCGTTTGCTGATTGCACGGCAAGGTTCGTTCGGTAATCTCACCCTCGCGACGGAGGGGGCGTCCCCAAGTCGTGCTGTTTGGCTGTCTCTCGGGGGTTTCGAAGGAGAGCAAAGCAGCTCGCGGGGAATAGGGGAAATCTCTTTGGGTGGTTCCACCCAGCGGAGTCTGGACCCTCCCTAAAGCAAACTTGGAGGTTCAACATGAAGATGGTGAAAAGCCTTCTCCTCGGCTCCGCAGCCGGTTTGATCGCGGTGGCGGGGGCTCAGGCGGCCGATCTTCCCGTTAAGGCCAAAGCGGTCGAATACGTGAAGGTCTGCAGCCTGTACGGCGTCGGCTTCTACTATATCCCGGGCACCGATACCTGCATCAAGATCGGTGGCTATGTGCGTTTCGAGGCGTATCATAACGAAGTCGGCGGTCACTATTCCGACCGCGTGCCGACCGGCGGTGACGGTACGTTTACCCGTAACGCCAGCGACTTCGGCATGCAGGCACGTTTCCGTCTGACCGGCGACGTGCGCACGCAGACCGAATACGGCACCCTGCGCGCCTATTTCGCCTTCGGCGTCAACGCGCTCAACACTGCCGGCGCGAACACGGCTTCGCTGACCACTAACGCGGTGGCGATGGAGCGTGCGTTCATCCAGTTCGCGGGTTTCACCATCGGCCGGGCGGATACGTTCTTCGCCTTCTATAACGGCGCGGCCTATGGTCTCGTCCCGATGTTCCTGGACGGCGGTTCGGGTCCGGCGGGTCACAACGTGTTCGCTTATACCTGGCAGTTCGGCAACGGCCTGTCGGCCACCCTCTCGGTGGAAGACAATGCGGCCCGCATCAAGCCGATCATCGACCTCAACGCGACCGATCTGTTCGGCGCCACCGACCGGTCCGGTTCGCATATTCCCGACATCGTCGGTAACATGCGTGTCGACCAGGCCTGGGGTTCTGCCCAGATCATGGGTGGTTTGGCCGCTGTTCGGTCGAACTATCTCAGCGTCGCCACCAACAATTGCCCGGCCAACGTGACCTGCAGCGGCCATAACGGTGACGAATGGGGCTGGGGCGTCGGCGCCGGTCTGACCCTGAAGATGCCGTGGGATGCCAAGGATACCCTGTCGGGCGTGATTGCCTACGCCAAGGGCGCCACTGGCTTCGTCTCGCATGCCAACGGTCAGAACTTCATCCACAGGCAGGGCATCGCCAACGGCGTGCTGACGGATGCGGTGTTCGCCAACCCGAACACGATTGCCGGTTACGACGGCAGCATGCAATTGACCGAAGCCTGGGGCGGCACGGTGGCGTTCGAGCATTACTGGACCCCGTCGCTGCGCACCTCCTGGGTGTTCGGCTACTTGAAGGTCGAGTATAACGACACCGCCAAGGCCCTGATCGCATCCAACATCGGCGGTCCGTGCGCGGACGCCAATATCCGCTATGTCGGCGCGTCGATCACGAACTGCGATCCGGATTACTCGCTGATGCGCATTGCTTCGCGCACCATGTGGAACCCGGTTGCTAATCTCGATATCGGCGTGGAAGTGGCCTACAACAAGGTCGACACCGCGTTCGCCGGCACGGGTACGCTCCGCGCTGGTCAGCCCGCTGGCTATTCGGCCGGTCTGGCTCCTGGTTCCTACACCATCGAAGACCAGAGCTACTGGTCGGCTGCCATCCGCGTGCAGCGCAGCTTCTGGCCGTGATCTGACGATCATTGCCTGATCTGAACGGGACCCCCGGCCGAAAGGCCGGGGGTTCTGATTTTTTGAGGGGACTGATCGTCGGTGGCAGCGAGGCATGAAGGCGGCGGCCTCGAATAGACTGAGTAGGGATGTCAAGAGATCGCGCTTCGCTTGGCTGTCCTGTGAACGGACGGCACGTGCGTCAATGCCCAACCTGGTCGCAGCGCACGAGAAAATCCGAAATGCGGGCCATTACCTCGGGCTCGGCCAGCAGCGGCGCGTGACCCTGATCGTCAATCTCGACCGCGTCGATGTCCGGGCGGCGCGCGCGCATCGCCGCAAGCGTTTCTGACGACAGGATATCGGACAGCGCGCCGCGGATTGTCATCAGCGGGGTCTTTGGCAGCGCCTCGAATTGCGCCCAGAGGTCGACAACCGGCGCATCCGGGTCGATATCTTTGAGAGTTTCGGCGAGCGCAGGATCGTAACGCGTCACAAGGCCCTCGGAGCTATCCTTCCAGGTCCGCTCCGCCCAGGCGCGCCAGCCATCTTCGTCAAGCGCCGGGAATTGCGCGCCGAACAGCCTGCGCAGAATGCTTGCACCTTCATGGAGGCTGCGCGGTCGCGGCATTTTCCCGGCATAGCCCTTGATGCGCAGGAGCCCCGCGCGCTCGATCACCGGACCTATATCGTTGAGAATCGCGCCGGCAATCATTTCCGGATGGACCATTGCGAGCAGCATGGTGAGGATGCCCCCGCGCGAGGTGCCGAGAAACACGCTTTGGCGCAGTCGAAGCGCATGCAGGACCGTGACCACGTCGGAAAGCTCGACCGCGGGATTGTAGTTGCGCCAGTCCGCATCGTAACCGGAGCGGCCGCGGCCACGGGAATCCAGCGCAAACACTCGGCGCGGGTGGCGGTCATGCTGAGAGAGGTGAAGCGCCAGCAACTCGAAATCGGCTTCGTTGCGGGTCAAGCCTGGCAGGCATAGCAGCGGCAGCCGCGCTGCATCCGTCTCCGGCTCGTAACAGCGCACATGCAGTGAAAGACCATCCGCCGCAGGGAAAAAGCGGCTCACAACCCGATCCGGCATCGGGGCAGTCTAAAGCCCGCGAAACGGGCCGCAAGACCTTGGCGCAAGACCTGGCGCAAGACCTTAGCGCAAGACCTGGCGGTTTAGTTTGCCGCCATGCCGCGCCGCAGGTCTGCCTCGATCATGAGCTTGGGAGACGCACCGAACTTCACGCGGTAAACTTGCATATTCTCCATCACTCGCTGCACGTAATTGCGGGTTTCGGAGAACGGGATACGCTCGACCCAGTCGATCGGATCGATTTTCGGATCGCGCGGATCGCCGAAGCGCTGGACCCAGTCGCGCACCCGGCCGGGGCCGGCATTGTAAGCGACGAAGGTGAGGATGAAGGAGCCGCGGTAATTGTCGAGCGCGTGGCCGAGTTCGGCCGCCCCGATCTGGACGTTATAGACGGGGTCGTACATCTTCTTGGCGTCGAAGGCGACCCCATTGCGCTTCGCCACGAGTTTGGCGGTGGTCGGCAAAACTTGCATCAGACCCTGCGCGTTGGCGCTCGAGCGGGCGCGCGGGTTGAAGCCGCTTTCCTGGCGCGCGATCGCATAGGCGACGTGCGGCTCGACCGGCGGTCCGATCGGGGTGAAGCGCGGCAATCCGGCGGTCGGATAGGCGTAGTGTTCGAACGGCAGTCCCTTGCCAACGGCAATCCGGCCGAGCAAGGCCAGCGTGCGCGCGTCGCTTCGCTTCTCGGCAAGAGCCGCCACTGCGGCCAGCGAAGCCGGGTCCACCGCGCGATCCGCGAGATCCGCCGCAGCAGACGCCACAAGATCGCGCTCGTCGAGCGCGTAGAGCATCTCCATTGCGCGCACGATTTCCAGCCGATGCGCCTGCGGATGCGCCTGCGGCGGCGGCGGCAGCCGAAGCTCCGAGCCGCCGAGCCTTGCGTGGGCAATCTGGCCGTAATAAGTGCTGGAAAATCGCGCCGCGCGTTCGTAATGGCTTCGCGCCTCGGCGGTCTGTCCCAGCGCCTCGCAGGTCCGCGCATACCAATAATGGCCGCGCGACTTCGAAGCCGGATGTTCGGCCACCTGAATCACACCGGCGAAGAGCGGCTTGGCGGCGGCGGGATCGTTCAGGAATCGAAAGGCGATCCAGCCCGCGGTAAACAGATGCTCGACGCGCGCGCCTTCCTTCTCCGGCATCGCGGCCTCGCGTGCGATGCGGAACGCGGTGCGCACTTCGCCGGCATCGAGCAGGCGGCGCGCGAGAAGTCTGCGCTCGTTCCACCACTCGTCCGGATCGTGCACCGCATTCGCCGCGGTGGATGCTGCAAGCATGGCTTTCGCGGCTTCGTCGAGCCGATCGGCACGGCGCAGAAATTGTGCCCGCGAATAAAGATGCGCGGTGTCGGAGCGGACATCGGCGGGAACGGCATCCAGCAGCGCCCGGGCCTTCGGCGATTTGCCGACCACCGCGGCATGCGCACGTACGATCGCCACCTGCGACGGACCAAGCCGTTGCGCCGCGCGCAGCGCAGCTTCGGTGTCTTCGCCATACAGACGACGGTCCATCCGAGCCTTGTGATCGCCTCCGGTCAGGAATGCACCGAAGGCGTCCAGCACCTGACGTTCCATCTCGGCGGAGAGCGCGTCGTTGCGCCAGACGTCGCGCACGAGCTGCTGCGCCTGCGCACGGTCACCCTGGGCCAGCAGCGCACGCGCATAGACCAGCTTGCCCCTCGCCGTCAGGGGCGCATGGGTTGCGAAATAGCGGCGGACGACCGCATCGTTGATGTTGTTCAAATAAAGCGCGGCTTCCGCCTTTCGGCGAAACTGGTTGATGTTGGGCCAGCCGGGATTTGCTGCCACAAAGCCGGCATTACGCTCGAAATCGAAATCGGAATTCTCAGCACGCAGAACCAGCCATTCGATCAATTTGACCGCGACCGGATCGGTGACGGTCGCGGCAATTGCCGTAGCCTCGCTGTTGCGGCCGCGGCGCGTGGCTTCGATGGCCCGCTTTACCGCGCCAAGCGTATCGGCCGTGACCGGCGCTGCCGGTCCGAGCGCGGCAGTCACTTGCGTGGCGGGCGCGGGCGTCGCTGGGACTTGCGCGCCAGGCCTTGCGTCCGCCTCACGCGCCGGAACGCTCAGGGTGTGCCCGACGCTCGCGGTCTGCGGCGAAACCAGTTGCGATGGCAAGATCGGCGCAGCGCCGCCAATCGGAGCCGGAAAGGCCCCAGGCGCGGTCGCGCTCTCGGCGGGCCGACGTCTCGGCAGCGGGACGCTGGACTTGGCCGCACCGGTTTTGGTCGCTGCCGTCTTCGATGGCGGCTTGGACGCGGCCCTCTTAGGAGCCGCCTTCTTGGACTCAGTCTTCTTGGACTGGGTATTCTTGGACTGTGTATTCTTGGGCGCGGACTTCTTCGCAGGCTGCTGGGGCGCGGCGCTCTTCGTCTGGCCCTTAGCGGAAGCGGACGCTTCTTCGGCCTTGGGTTTCGGGGCCGCGTGGACGGCGGCGGCGGCTAGCAGTGCGGCAAATCCGGCTATCGCGGCCGTGAACGAGCCTTTGCGTGTCAAAATTCAAGCCCTCGCCTTCCGAATCGGATGGTCCGTTCTGCTATTGCCTTGAATATACTGAGGAACCGTTTACCTTCCCGAGCCTGCCTGCCATTGGAAAGCGGCGATAGCACGGCACGCCGGCGGCCGCTCGAGCACCGGCCTTCGCGAACATTCGCTTTGAAGCCGTCGGGCGAGCGGCTATTGATCAAGAGGCGGGCTCAATTCGCGGCAACACGGTTGCTGTGAGCCCAAATGCGTGGTTCGGGGTCGAGATATGGCAGCCAATGGCAAGTTTCGCGGGTCTTTTACCGCTCTGGTGACACCGTTCCGCGACGGGGCGCTGGATGAAATGGCGTTTCGTGAGCTGGTCGAGTGGCAGATCGCAGAGGGCACGGACGGCCTTGTTCCCTGCGGCACCACCGGCGAGAGCCCGACGCTCTCCCACGCCGAGCATCACAAGGTCGTGGAATGGTGCGTCGATCAGGCGCGGGGCCGGGTGCCGGTGATTGCCGGCGCCGGCTCTAACGCCACATCGGAGGCGGTGGCGCTCGCAAGGCACGCCGAGAAGGCCGGGGCCGACGCGGTTCTCGTCGTCACGCCCTATTACAATAAGCCGACCCAGGAGGGCATGGTCCACCATTTCAAGGCGGTGAACGACGCCATCGGCATCCCGATCATCATCTACAACATTCCGCCGCGTTCGGTGGTCGACATGTCGGTCGAGACCATGACGCGGCTGTTCGAGCTGAAGAACATTGCCGGCGTCAAGGATGCGACCGGCAATCTCGCGCGGGTCTCGCTGCAGCGTCAGGCCATGGGCGACGAGTTCATCCAGCTCTCCGGCGAGGACATGACCGCCCTCGCATTCAATGCGGCGGGCGGGCATGGCTGTATCTCGGTTGTCTCGAATGTCGCGCCGGCGCTGTGCAAACGGCTGCAGGATGCGACGCTCGCTGGCAACTATACCGAGGGGCTTAACGTACAAGACCGTCTGGTGCCTCTGCATCATGCGATCTTCATGGAGCCTGGTCTCGCCGGCGCGAAATGCGGGCTGTCGCTGCTCGGCCGCGGCAACGAGGAGGTGCGGCTGCCGCTCCTGCCGGTGACCTCGGGCACCAAGGCCGCAATCCGAAGCGCAATGGTGCATGCGGGACTTTTGAACTAGTCAGCCTTCAAGAATGGCAGAGCCTAAAGAGCGCCCGCCCAAGGTGGTCGCCGACAACCGCAAGGCGCGGTTCAACTACGAAATCGGCGAGACCTTCGAGGCCGGTGTTGCGCTCACCGGCAGCGAGGTCAAATCGCTGCGCGCCGGCAAGGCCACGATTGCGGAGTCCTATGCGGACGCGCGCGACGGCGAAATCTGGCTGATCAATTCGAACATTCCCGAATATCTGCAGGCCGGCCGTTTCAACCACGTGCCAAAGCGGCCTCGAAAGCTGCTGCTGCACAAGCGTCAGATCAACAAATTGATCGGTGCAGTCGAACGGCAGGGCTTCACGGTGGTGCCGCTCAAGATGTATTTCAACGCCAAGGGGCGGGCCAAGGTCGAGATTGCGCTGGCGCGCGGCAAGAAGCTGCATGACAAGCGCGACACGCTGAAAAAGCGAAGCTGGGACCGCGAACGCGGCCGTCTCTTGCGCGCCAAAGGTTGACCCGCGGCGCCGGTGGCGGCCGCGGGTCCGATCTGCCGCTCATGAGGGGACGTGCGGCAGAGCTTCTCTGGAAGAAGGTCAGGCCATGGCTTTCTTGAAATTGTCGGCGGCCCTGTCCCAGTTCACAGTGTTCCACCAGGCCTTGAGATAGTCTCCGCGGCGGTTCTGGTATTTTAGGTAATAGGCGTGTTCCCAAACATCGACGCCGAGAACCGGCTTGCCGCCGAGTTCCATGTGCGGGGTGTCCTGATAGGGCGTGTTGACCACGTCGAGCTTCTTGTCCTTGGTGACGATCAGCCACGCCCAGCCGGATCCGAAGCGGCCGAGGCCCGCGGCGTTGAGCTTTTCCATCATCTCGCTTGCTGATTTGAAATCGCGGTCGATCGCAGACTTCAATTCACCGCCCGGCTCTTTGGCGCCGCCGGGCGTCATCAACTCCCAGAAAAAGGTGTGATTCCAGTGGCCACCGAGATTGTTGCGCACGCCGGTGCGTACATCGAGCGGGACTTTGGAGAGGTCGCTGAGAAGCGGCACCGGATCGGAGGCGGAGGCAGCAAGCTCCGGATATTTTCCGATGAGGTTGTTGAGGTTGGTGATGAAGGCGCCATGATGGCGCTGGTGGTGGATGGTCATGGTCTGCGCGTCGATATTCGGCTCGAGCGCTTCATAGGCGTAGCCGAGCGGGGGCAACTTGAAGGGACCGGCGGGCTGGGCGGGCGCAGTTTGCGCCAGCGCACCGGGGCGGCCGAACAGGCTTTCTGCGGCAAGGGCGCCGGCGGCGCCAGCAAACAGCTTCAGGCTTTGGCGTCGGTTCATGGGGTCTCCTCTTGTGGTCATGGGCAAAAACTGGCGACACGTTGGCCGTACCGCCGCTTGCGTTGATTGCAGGCCCTCTGGATTACGGCCGGGAGCCTACAATGTTTCGCCCAACGATTGAGGACGCCTTCATCGACGCTCACATGGACGTGACCGTTAGCATGCGAGACGAAGCCAGTGGCGCCCTTGGCGTAGACAATCACGTCCGACAGGGTTTCCTTGGCATCCCATGGCAACTTCAGGGTCAGACCGGCACCAACGCCCCAGCCGCTCGGGTGAGGACGACCTTGGGCACGACACTCTACACTAGATTTTTGGTGAAGAAGATGTCACACCAGATAATGTTTCCTCTTCAAGCCATTGTAATTTAAAAGATATTTTCGATCACGACGATGTCGTGTGTGACGAATCTCCCGTCGCGAATGCGGATACATTTGTTCCGTACAGTGACACAAGATCGGAGGCGTCATGATCGGCGGTGCCAAACGCAAGAGATTCGCCGTCGTGTCGAATATCGGCGCGATGCACGAAGCGCGGCGCGAGTTTGCCGCGGAGGTTCGGGCTGCGCGTGCGTTGCTTGGCTGGAGCCAGGCCGAACTCAGTCAGCGCGTCGGCGTCACCCAGCGCTCGATCAACCGCCTGGAGAATGCGGATTTGAATGTGCGCCGTTCGACCGCGGTGGCCATCGAAGGCGTTTTGCGCGATCAGGGCATTTCCTTCGAGATGGTCTCGTCCGGCGGCTTTCGCATTCTGGTCCTGCCGCGCCGCAAACGGCTGGACCGCGACTGAAGCGCGCGACCGTCAGGCCGCACCGCGCCTTGCGTCGTCAAGATAAGCCCGCACATTTGCGAAGACCGCTCGAAACATCTCCGGCGTCAGGACACCAGTATTGGTATTGTATCGCGAGCAATGGTAGCTGTCGAAAAGCGTTACGCGACCGATGCTTGCATGCAGGCCATGACCGAATTTCACGGCTGATTTCCTGGCGCCGAGCGCGGTCACCGCGGCATCGTGAGCGATACGGCCGAGCGCGACGATGGCGCGCAAGTGCTGCATCTCGGCTATCGTCTTATGCAAATAATCTCCGCAGGTGCGAATCTCCGCAGGCGTCGGCTTGTTCTCTGGTGGAACGCAACGCACTGCATTTGTAACACGCGCATCCACCAGTTCCACCGTATCATTGACGCGCGCGTCGAATGTTCCACGCGCGAAGCCGAACTCGATGAGCGTCCCGTAGAGCAGGTCGCCGGCGAAGTCTCCGGTAAAGGGCCGCCCGGTTCTGTTCGCGCCCTGCAGCCCGGGCGCAAGCCCGACGATCAGCAGCTCCGCCGTGAGCGGACCGAACGAGGCAACCGGCGCGTTGAACCATCCCGGTTCGCGCTCCCGCCATTGATCGCGGAATGCGACAAGGCGCGGGCAGCGCGGACAGTCACGCCCGGGCTTGCCGCTATCGCGTAGATAGGCCGGATTTTCAGTCCTCGAAGTCGTCGCCATCGGGACCGATATTCGCCCGTTGCGCCGGCCGCTGCAAAAATTGCGGCGTGTGCTGACGTCCCTCCCGCGGTTCGCGGGCCGGACGCTCATTCGGATCGCGGCCGATCTTGCTCTGCAGGCTGATGATGTCGATGAATTCGTCGGCCTGGCGGCGCAATTCGTCAGCCACCATGGGTGGCTGCGAGGACATGGTGGACACTACCGTGACACGGACCCCGCGGCGCTGCATTGCCTCAATCAGGCAGCGGAAATCGCCGTCTCCGGAGAACAAAACCATATGGTCGATATGCCCGGAAAGCTCCATGGCATCGACCGCAAGCTCGATATCCATATTGCCCTTGACCTTGCGGCGGCCGGTCTGATCCACGAACTCCTTGGTGGCCTTGGTGACCACAGTATAGCCATTGTAGTCGAGCCAATCGATCAAGGGCCGGATCGACGAATATTCCTGGTCTTCGATCACGGCGGTATAATAGAACGCACGCAGCAAATGACCGCGCGATTGGAATTCCCTCAGCAGCCGCTTGTAGTCGATGTCAAAACCCAGCGATTTTGCGGTCGCGTAAAGATTGGCGCCGTCAATGAAAAGTGCGGACTTTTCAAGGTTCGATTTCATCGTGAGGCTTAGTCCTTTTTTGTCTTGCCGGGCGCTTTCTGCCGCGCACCGGGGAGGTCAATTACATTGAGGCGCAACACGGCGGCCCGTCCCGGGGGGCAGGCCGCTCTGTCGAGCCTGTGCCGGGTGGCGCAAAATTTGTTTGTCCTTAAGCCGGGCGCCAAGCGGCAGCCGGGCGCCAGCGGCGCTGTGATAAGTCACGCGGTCGTTATCAGACCGCTGAAGTCGGGTCCAAGCGAAAAGCTCGAACTATGTTTAACTAATTTACTTCTTGCGGATTCAAAGGTCAGCGGGTACCAGAAGCCAAATTCCCGGTCATTATCTCGTTACAGGAGTGACAAGCCCATGGCCCGTGTCACCGTCGAAGACTGCATCGACAAGGTTGAGAACCGCTTTGAACTCGTGCTTCTCGCGAGCCATCGTGCGCGGATGATTTCGTCGGGTGCCCAGATCACTGTCGACCGCGACAATGACAAAAACCCCGTCGTGGCGCTCCGCGAGGTCGCGGAAACCACCATTTCGCCAGAGGATCTTAAAGAAGATCTGATCCATTCCCTGCAGAAGTATGTCGAGGTCGATGAGCCCGAGCCGGAGGCGCCGTTGATCGGAACATCCGGGTCGGTTGATGCGGACGACACCGACGTGGCCATGGAACACATGAGCGAGGAAGAGCTTCTCAAGGGGCTCGAAGGTCTGACCCCGCCCGAGGCCCAGCCGGAGGAAGAGGAGTAAGGCCGCAGTTTTGGCTGCGCAGATCGAGGCCCGGCGGTTGCCGGGCCTTTTGATTCTGGCAGTTCGTGAGCGTGCGGCCTCGCGCAGCGATCGAGACTGCCTAAATGACTTTTCAGCGTCCGGTGCGAGAGTGGTAGAATGCGGTTTGAGAGCTGGAGAAACCAGGCCTAATTCCGCCGATTTTCGCGGGCTTGCCGGAAAACCGGAAGGTGCGCGACAATTCGGTAGCATGCAAGGCCGGCCGCCGGCCGGAGTGAAAGATGGCGCGCTCGAATCCTCAGCTCCCACGGATGCAGAACCAGGCGCGAACCCGGGCGCCGCGTGAGCTGACGGGCAATGTTTTGCCCCAACCGGTGCCGGAAAAGCAAACGCGGACCCAGAAGCCGCAGATGATGCGGCAATACGAACTCGTCGAGCGGGTCCGCCGCTACAATCCCAATACCGACGAGGCCTTGCTGGATCGCGCCTATGTCTACGCGATGAAGGCCCATGGCGAGCAGAAGCGGGCGTCTGGCGACCCTTACTTCTCGCATCCACTCGAGGTGGCGGCGATCCTGACCGACCTGAAGCTCGACGACGCGACCATTGCAGCGGCGCTCCTGCACGACACGATCGAGGATACTCCGGCCACGCGCGCTGAAATCGACGATCTTTTCGGCGAGGAGATCGGCACTCTGGTCGAGGGTCTGACCAAGCTCAAGAAGCTCGACCTCGTTACCAAAGAAGCCAAACAGGCCGAGAATCTTCGCAAACTCCTGCTTGCTATAGCCGACGATGTGCGGGTGCTTCTGGTTAAGCTCGCCGACCGCCTGCATAACATGCGCACCTTGCATCATGTGCCGGTGGCAACGCGCCGGCGCATGGCTGAGGAGACGCTCGACATTTATGCGCCGCTTGCCGGCCGGATGGGCATGCAGGAAATGCGCGACGAGCTCGAGGACCTTTCTTTCCGTGAGCTCTATCCGGACGCCTATCAGGTCGTCACCGAACGGCTATTGACGCTCGGCCTGCGCAACAAGGATCTGATTATCGACATCGAGCAGCAGCTGACCCGCAAGCTCGCCGATCGTGGCATTTCCGCCAAGGTCAAGGGGCGGCAAAAGCGCGCCTATTCGATCTGGCGCAAGATGGAGCGCAAATCGGTCGGGTTCGAGCAATTGTCGGACATTTTTGCGTTCCGCCTGATCGTCAACACGGTGGAGGAATGTTACCGCGCGATCGGCGTCGTCCACACGACCTGGCCGGTGGTTCCGGGCCGCTTCAAGGACTACATTTCGACGCCAAAGCAGAACGACTATCGCTCGATCCACACCACGGTGATCGGTCCCGGCAAACAGCGCGTCGAATTGCAGGTGCGCACCCACGAGATGGACGACATCGCCGAATACGGTATCGCCGCGCATGCGCTCTACAAGGACGCCAGCGTATCGCCATCGGAGATGCTGTCTCGCGAGTCAAATGCCTACGCATGGCTGCGCCGTACCATCGAGTTGTTGTCCGAAGGGTCGAATTCCGAAGAATTTCTCGAACATACCAAGCTCGAGCTGTTCCACGATCAGGTGTTCTGCTTCACGCCAAAGGGCAAGCTGATCGCCCTGCCGCGCCAGGCAACGCCGATCGACTTCGCATATGCTGTCCATACCGACGTCGGCAATATGGCGGTCGGCGCCAAAATCAACGGCAAGATCGCCCCGCTGGCTTCCGAACTGCAGAATGGCGACGAGGTCGAGATCATGACCTCCAAGGCGCAGAAGGCGCCGCCCGCAGCCTGGGAATCGATCGTCGTCACCGGCAAGGCGCGCGCCGCCATTCGCCGTGCCACGCGGGTTGCCGTGCGCGACCAATATGCCGGCCTCGGCCGCCGCATCGTCGAGCGCCTGTTCCAGCGCGCCAAGAAGGATTATTCCGACGAGAAGCTGCAGGGCGCGTTGCCGCGCCTTGCGCGAACTTCGATCGAGGAGGTGATGGCGGCGGTCGGCCGCGGCGAGATGAAGGCCTCCGATGTCGCACGCGCCATGTATCCCGACTATCTCGAAGAGCGCGCTGCTTTGGCCGCGCCGAAGGCCGATAGCTCCTGGTTCGGTTTGCGCCGCGCCAAGTCGGTCAAGGCCAAACTTCCCGTCGCCGAAGCGGCCAACGCCATTCCGGTACGCGGCAGCAACAGCGATTTGCCGGTCCGCTTCGCCCCCAATGGCGGTGCGGTCCCGGGCGACCGGATCGTCGGGATTCTGACACCGGGTGAGGGGATCACGATCTATCCGATCCAGTCGCCGTCCTTGCAGGAATTCGAGGATCGTCCGGAGCTGTGGCTCGATCTGCGCTGGGACGTCGATGAGCGTGAGCCTCAGCGCTTTCCGGCGCGCATCGTGGTAAAATCGGTCAACGAGCCCGGCACGCTCGCTCAGCTGGCGCAGGTCATCGCCGAGAATGACGGCAACATCGACAATATCCATATGGAACGGCAATCCCCCGATTTCACGACGCTGACCATCGACCTGGAGGTCTACGACTTGAAGCACCTCACCGCGATCATTGCGCAATTGCGCGCCAAGGCGGTGGTCGCTAGCGTGGCGCGGGTGAACGGGTGACGGCAGGCGCATCGTGACCGCGGCGCAGCATCTCAGACTGGGCGTGAACATCGATCACGTTGCGACGATCCGCAACGCGCGAGGCGGGCTGCATCCCGACCCGGTGCGCGCGGCCAGGCTCGCGGTGGCTGCGGGCGCCGACGGGATCACGGCGCATCTGCGCGAGGACCGCCGTCATATCCGCGACGAGGACATGGCGCGCCTGAAGGCCGAGATCGACAAGCCGCTGAATTTCGAGATGGCGGCGACGGACGACATGATCGCCGTCGCGCTGCGCACGCGCCCGCATGCCGCCTGTCTGGTACCCGAAAGGCGTGCCGAGCGCACGACCGAAGGCGGGCTCGATGTCGCTGGCCAGCGCGGGCTGATCGAAGCCGCGGTCCGCACACTCGGCAACTCGGGAATCAGGGTGTCGCTGTTCATTGCGGCCGATCCCAAGCAGATCGAGGCGGCCCAGGCGGTCGGGGCGCCCGTCATTGAAATTCACACTGGCGCGTGGTGTGAAGCTCTGATCGAAGGGAAGGAACTGGCGGCTGCACAGGAGTTCGAGCGCATCCGCAAAGGCGCCGCCCTGGCTAAAGGCCTCGGCCTCGAAGTCCACGCCGGCCATGGCCTCGATTACGCAGCCGCGCAGACGATCTCCGCTCTGCCCGAAATCGTCGAGCTCAATATCGGGCACTTCTTGATCGGGGAGGCCGTTTTCGTCGGATTGGAGAACGCGATTCGCACCATGCGTTCCGCAATGGATCACGGCCGGCAGAACGCGAAGGCGGCATGATCCAGAGCGGCATGATCATTGGTCTGGGCTCCGATCTCGTGGACATCCGGCGCATCGAGAAAGTGCTGGCGCGGCATGGCGACCGCTTCATCCAGCGCATCTTTACGCCGGTCGAAGTCGCCAAGGCAGAACGCCGTGCGACGCGGATCGATACCTACGCCAAGCGCTTCGCCGCCAAGGAGGCTTGCTCCAAGGCGCTCGGCACCGGGTTCCGCCACGGGGTGTTTTTCCGCGACATGGGTGTTGTGAACCTGCCGTCCGGACGACCGACCATGAAACTGACCGGCGGTGCGCTGAAACGGCTGAACGAGATCACGCCGCAAGGTCACGAAGCGCGGATCGACATAAGCCTGACCGACGAATATCCTCTGGCGCAGGCCATCGTGATCATCTCGGCTATTCCCCTGACGTCGCCTAACGACGTGTCACCCTCAATTATCTGAGTAATGTCAGTCACATAGGCGTGTTCTGCCGTTTCGTTGCGAAGCGCTTCTTCAGCCGCTACAAGGGCGCGCCAGCGCGCATTCTCTTTCCCGGACATGAGGCCATGAGTGTGACCAGCAGCAAGCGCAAGGAAGGCGGATTCGGCGAGACCGTCCGCGTTATCGTGCATGCGCTGATCATTGCGCTTGTGATCCGGACCTTCCTGTTCCAGCCCTTCAACATCCCCTCGGGATCGATGAAGGAGACGCTTCTCGTCGGAGATTACCTGTTCGTTTCGAAATTCTCTTACGGCTATTCGTCCTATTCATTTCCGTTCTCGCCGCCTTTGTTCTCCGGCCGTATCTTCGGCTCGCAGCCCGAGCGCGGCGACGTGGTGGTGTTCCGTCTGCCTCGAGACGATTCCACCGACTACATCAAGCGCGTGATCGGGCTACCGGGCGACCGGGTGCAGATGCGGCAGGGCCTGCTCTACATTAACGGCGAGCCGGTCAAGCGTGAGCGGATGGAGGACTATATCGAAACCGAAGAGGGCGATCGCGCAATTCGGGTGAAGCGCTGGCGCGAGACCCTGCCGAACGGTGTCAGCTATACGACGCTCGATCTGCAGGATAACGGATTCTACGACAATACCCCGGAATACAACGTGCCGGCCGGGCATTACTTCATGATGGGCGACAATCGCGACAACTCGACCGACAGCCGCGTTCAGAGTCAGGTCGGCAATGTCCCGTTCAGTCATTTGATCGGCCGGGCGCAGATCATCTTCTTCTCTGTCCGCGAGGGAGAGCAAGCCTGGCAGGTATGGCGCTGGCCCTGGTCGGTGCGTTGGGATCGGATTTTCAAGATCGTCAGATGAAAGCATCGGCCGATAGTGCGGCGCTTCGGAACGCCGCGCGCGCCAAGCGCGAGCCGGGACATGCGAGGCGCAAGGCGGCAGCCGCGAAAACGGTTGCGGCCCTGGCCGATCAACCGACAGCGCCGGCGACGCCGTCCGATGAGTCGGTGTTGCCTGAAAAAAAGAAGCGCAAGGTCCAGCGCGCCTCGGAACTGGAGACCACGATCGGCTATCGTTTCCGCGACAAGGCGCTGCTCGAGCGCGCGTTGACACATATTTCCGCCCTGAAGGGGCAGGGACGCGCAGGCAGTTATCAGCGTCTCGAATTTCTCGGCGATCATGTGCTCGGCCTTGCAGTCTCCGAGATGCTGTTCGCGGCCTTCCCCAAGGCCGAGGAGGGCGAGTTGTCGCGCCGCCTCGCCGATCTGGTCCGGCGCGAATCCTGCGCCGACGTGGCGCGGGCGATGGATCTTGGGTCGTCGCTGCGCCTTGGCGCGTCCGAGGTGCGCTCGGGCGGCCGGGCCCGGATCGCAATTCTCGCCGATGTCTGCGAATCGCTGATCGGCGCCGTTTTTTTGGACGGCGGCTACAAGGCGGCGAAGGCGCTGGTCGAGCGTTATTGGTCCGACCGTATGCGCAAGCCGGCCCGGCCATTGCGCGATCCGAAGACTGTGCTGCAGGAATGGGCGCAGGCGCGCGGCCTGCCGACACCCTCATATCGAGAGGTCGAACGGACCGGCCCGCATCACGATCCGGTTTTCCGCGTGGCTGTATCGCTGCCGGAGCGCGATCCGGCCGAAGGCCGCGGTCGTTCCAAGCGCGCCGCCGAACAGGCCGCTGCCGCGGCCCTGCTGGCGCGGGAAGGCGTCGGCGCCGATGGCTGAGGACCGCCCGGCCGAGGCGACACGATGCGGCTTTGTGGCCCTGATCGGCGCGCCCAATGCCGGCAAGTCGACGCTGATCAACGCGCTGGTGCGCAGCAAGGTCTCGATCGTCAGCCACAAGGTGCAGACCACCCGCATGCCGGTGCGGGGCATTGTGATCGAGGGGCCATCGCAATTGATCTTCGTCGATACGCCGGGCATTTTCGCACCCAAGCGCAGGCTCGACCGGGCGATGGTGACAAGCGCCTGGGCGGGGGCGCAGGATGCCGACCTGACCGGGCTCCTGATCGATGCGCGCAAGGGTCTGGACGAGGAGGCCGAGGCGATCGTGAAGAAGCTCAGCGATATGCCGCGGCGCAAGTTCCTGGTGCTCAACAAGGTCGATGTGACCGACAAGCCAGGTCTTCTGGCGCTCACGACGGCGCTCAACGAGCGGCTGCGATTCGAGTCGACTTTCATGGTCTCGGCCCTGACCGGCGATGGCATCGACGATATGCGATCCTGGCTCGCGGGGCAGGTGCCGTTGGGGCCATGGCTCTATCCTGAGGACCAGATTTCGGACGCGCCGATGCGGCTTCTTGCTGCCGAAATCACCCGGGAAAAGCTATTCCAGCGCCTGCATCAGGAACTGCCCTACCAGTCGACCGTTGAGACCGAAGCCTGGGAGGAAAAGAAAGACGGCTCGGTGCGGATCGAGCAGACGATCTATGTCGAGCGCGACAGCCAGAAGAAGATCGTGATCGGGAAGGGCGGGCAGACGCTGAAGGCGATCGGCGCCGAGGCGCGCAAGGAGATTTCCGAGATCGTCGAGGCGCCGGTGCATCTGTTCCTTTTCGTGAAGGTCCGCGAGGGCTGGGGCAACGATCCCGAGCGCTACCGCGAGCTTGGCCTGGAATTTCCGCGCGAAAAGTGAGTGGCGGCCTTCGCCGCATGAAGATTGCGACCTTCAACATCAACAATATCAACCGGCGTCTGCCGAACCTCATAAGCTGGTTGAGGCGCGCCAAGCCCGACATTGTCGGTCTGCAGGAACTCAAATGTGCCGATGCTGAATTTCCGGCGGCGACGCTCGGCAAGGCTGGCTATGCCGCTGTCTGGCGCGGGCAGAAGACCTGGAATGGGGTCGCGATCCTGTCGCGGGTCGGCGAGCCGGTGACGACGCGCCTCGCCCTGCCGGGCGATCGCGAGGACCTTCAGAGCCGTTATATCGAAGCCGCCGTGAATGGCGTTCTGGTCGGCTGCTTGTATTTGCCGAACGGCAATCCACAGCCGGGGCCAAAGTTTGATTACAAGCTGAGGTGGTTCAGGCGACTGTCAGCACATGCCCGTAAACTATTGAAAACGAACGTGCCGGTGGCGCTGATTGGAGACTTCAATGTTGCTCCAACAGATGAGGATATCTATGCAACGCGTTCATGGGACAACGATGCGTTGATCCACCCGCAGAGCCGCGCCGCTTATGCGCGGCTCCTGAAGCAAGGCTGGACCGATGCGCTGCGAAAGACCCATCCGGATCAGCGGATCTATACATTCTGGGACTACAAGCGAAACCGCTGGGCGCGCGACGCCGGGCTCCGTCTCGACCATGTGCTGCTTGGGCCAATCCTGGCGAAGCGGCTCGAGGCGGCCGGGGTCGACCGCACCGAGCGGGGCCGCGAGGGCGCAAGCGACCACGCGCCGGTCTGGGTTGAATTGAGGTAGCCCAGGCTCGGGCGGCCTCATTTGGGCACTGGCGCCCCGTTTTTCGTTCCGCTCAAGCCTTGGACGATCCTGCACGTCCGGAACCCTCGACATCGCGCCCCGGATCGGTTGATCTGTCCCTATGCAATGGAGCGACGACGGATTCGTCCTCGGCATCAGGCGGCATGGCGAAGCGAATGCCATTCTGGAACTGATGACCCGAGAGCATGGACGGCATCTTGGCCTTGTGCGCGGCGGCGCCGGGAGCCGGATGCGGCCGGTGCTGCAGCCCGGCAATGCGGTTCATGCGCATTGGCGCGCACGTCTTGACGATCATCTGGGCAGCTACACCATCGAGCCGATCGCGTTGCGTGCCGGTGCGCTGTTTTCCGATGCCCATGCGGTCTTCGCCCTCAACCATATCGCCGGTCTGACCCGGCTTCTGCCCGAACGCGACCCGCACGAGATCGTCTTCGACACTCTGGAGACCATCGTTGCGCATCTGGATGATCAAACGATCTGCGCCATGCTGGTGGTCCGCTTCGAACTGCTGATGCTTTCGGAACTCGGCTTCGGCCTCGATCTCGACGCCTGCGCCGCAACAGGTTCGCCCGACGACCTGATCTATGTGTCACCGAAATCGGGTCGGGCGGTTTCGCGCGATGCAGGCGAGCCGTGGCGCGAAAGATTGCTGCCGTTGCCGGGCTTTCTGACCGGCGAGACGGGTCCCGCCAACGTCAAGGATATCGCCGACGGTTTCGCGCTGACCGGCTTTTTCTTGTCCCGTCATGTGCTGGAGCCGCGGGGACTGGGCCTGCCGGATGCGCGCACCCACCTTATCGCTGCAATTGTCCGAAAGCCGGATGCGGCATAGCGCGGCGTTTTATTTTGGCAAATGCAGAACAAAAAAGGCCGGCTCCGAAGAGCCGGCCCCGTCGATGAATTTGCGTTGCGCGGTTGTCAGCGGCAGATGCGCTGGCGCCAGCAACGATAGCCATAAGGCCCATATCCGCAGCGGCGAACATAATAGCAGTAGGGCCGATAGCGATAACCGTAGCCGCCGTAATACTGGGCAGGCTGCAACAGGCTGCCGACATTCAGCGCCGACGCGGACCCGGGCATGCTGACGGGAGCCGCAGCGGCGGTGCTGGCCGCAAGGCCAAGTCCCGCTGCAAACATCAGGGCAGTAGCAAACGTCTTCATGAGGCTAAGTCTCCATTCTAAGACGAGATGCGCAAAGCTGGCGCCGCGCATCGATCCGGCAGCGCGAGCTGCCGTCGGCAAGTGCCTTCACCTGGATTCCAGGCGCAGTCACAACCACCCTGCCGCAAATTGTCCCCTCTGCGGTCACTGCCCTCCGCTACCATAAAAATTCACGCAACTCCGCAAGTTTTCGGCCGGCAGCCAATAAATCGTCCGTGAAAGTGCATGGACGACCGCAGAAATAGGGTCACCAATACCTGCGGTAATAACGGTAAGGCCGGTAGGGACGATAATAGGGGCGATAATAATAGCGCGGCCCGGTCCACCAGCAGCGTCGGGTACATCCATAGCGACCGCAAACGCGGCGGCAGACATATCTCACTTCCTCGGCATGGCTGCCGACGACATCGGCCATCGCCGCGGGCGCCGGAAGCGTAATCGCTTCAGCGCGTTGAGGCGCGAGCGAAACGACGCACAAAACTGCAAAGGCGGCTGCGATCGTAAACCACGTTCTTCTCATCGATACTTTCTCCCTTGAATGCTTGACGGCGTACCCGCTGTCCGGGTGTCGCCGGAAGTGTCGTCCCCGGATCGAATTAAAGCGTAGAATCAATGAATTACGCAATCCTGCGGCGTTCATCACCCATTCAGCCCGGTGGCCAAATCGCGGCGGCGGGTTCCCCAAGGGCTCGCCTTGTTCCGGACCACGCGGCGCGGTACCGAATTGTATGGGTACACGACTGATTCCTCCCCCGGACAAGGATGTTCAAGACATCGCGCTGCGCGACGCGCTGGAAGAGCGCTATCTTGCCTATGCGCTGTCGACGATCATGCACCGTGCGTTGCCGGATGCGCGCGACGGACTGAAGCCGGTTCATCGCCGCATCCTGTATGGGATGAGGCTGCTGCGCCTCGATCCCGGAGCCACGCCGAAAAAGTCTGCGAAGATCGTCGGCGACGTAATGGGCAACTTCCATCCGCACGGCGACCAGGCGATTTATGACGCACTCGTCCGCCTCGCCCAAGATTTCTCTTCGCGCTATCCGCTGATCGACGGGCAGGGCAATTTCGGCAATATCGACGGCGATAACGCGGCCGCCTACCGCTATACCGAAGCGCGCATGACCGAGGTCGCGCGGCTGCTGCTTGATGGCATCGACGAGAACGCGGTCGATTTCCGTCCGAACTACGACGGCCTCACAGAAGAACCGGCGGTGCTGCCGGGCGCTTTCCCGAACCTGCTGGCCAATGGCTCGCAGGGCATTGCGGTCGGCATGGCGACCTCGATCCCGCCGCATAACGCCGCCGAGCTGTGCGACGCGGCGCTGTTCCTGATCGACAATCCCAACGCACGTTCGAAGACGCTTTTGAAATATGTGCCCGGTCCCGACTTCCCGACCGGCGGCGTGGTGGTCGATTCGAAAGAAGCGATCGCCGAGGCCTACACCACCGGACGTGGATCGTTCCGGGTGCGCGCGCGCTGGAACAAGGAGGAGACCGGACGCGGCGGCTACCAGATCGTGGTCACGCAGATTCCTTATCTGGTGCAGAAATCGCGTCTGATCGAGCGCGTCGCCGAGCTTTTGAACGAGCGCAAGCTGCCGCTGGTTGCCGACATCCGCGACGAATCCGCGGCCGACATCCGCATCGTGATCGAGCCGAAATCGCGCGCCGTCGATCCGGTGCTGCTGATGGAATCGCTGTTCAAGGTGAGCGAGCTGGAAAGCCGCATCCCGCTGAACCTGAACGTTCTGGTGAAGGGGCGCATCCCGCGCGTTGTCGGCCTTGCGGAGGCGCTGCGGGAATGGCTCGACCATCGGCGCGATGTTCTGGTGCGGCGGTCGAAGCACCGGGTCGATGCGATCGAGCACCGGCTCGAAGTGCTGGGCGGCTATCTGATCGCCTATCTGAACCTCGACAAGGTCATCAAGATCATCCGCACCGAGGACGAGCCCAAACCGGTCCTGATCCGGACCTTCAAGCTCACCGAGGTGCAGGCCGACGCCATCCTCAACATGCGTCTGCGCAACCTGCGCAAGCTGGAAGAGATGGAGATCCGGCGCGAGGACAAGGATCTGCGCGACGAGCTGAAGAAACTGAAGTCCTTGCTGAAGTCAGAGGATGAGCAGTGGAAAACGGTCGCAAGCGAGATCAAGAAGGTCCGCGAGACCTTCGGGCCCAAAACGGAATTAGGAAAGCGCCGCACGACCTTCGGTGAGGCCGTTAATGTCGAGCAGGAGCTAGCTGAGGTTCTGGTCGAGCGCGAGCCGGTCACGGTCGTGGTGTCGGAAAAAGGCTGGGTGCGCGCGCTGCGCGGCCATGTTTCCGACCTGTCGGGCGTGCAGTACAAATCCGACGACGCGCTACAATTCCACTTCCATGCCGAGACCACGTCGAAATGCGTGTTCTTTGCGAGCAACGGCAAGTTCTACACCATCGAGGCCTCGAAGCTTCCGGGGGGGCGCGGACACGGCGAGCCGGTGCGGCTGTTCATCGATCTGGAACAGGACGCGACCATCGTCGCGGCCTTCAAGTATCAGGGCGGACGCAAGTTCATCCTCGCGTCCGGCGAGGGCAAGGGCTTCGTCGTCGCCGAGGACGAGTGCCTCGCCAATACCCGCAAGGGCAAGCAGGTGCTGAACGTCAAGGCGCCCGACAGGGCGGTGGCGATTGCGCTGGCGGAAGGCGACCTCGTCGCCGCGATCGGCGAGAACCGCAAGATGATCGTATTCCCGATCAATCAGGTGCCGGAGATGACCCGTGGCGCCGGCGTGCGCCTGCAGCGCTACAAGGACGGTTCCTTGAGCGACATCATGACCTTCGATTCGAAAGGCGACGGCATGAGCTGGTTCGACTCGGCGGGCCGCGCGCAGCTCACCCCGCTAAAGGAACTCGCCGCCTGGCGCGGCAATCGCGGCGATGCGGGCCGCGTGAAGCCCGACCGTTTCCCGAAGAACAACCGGTTCGGGAAGACGATCGGGTAGGTCTCACATCTCCGCGCGCATCCAGCCCTGCGACATCAGCCGCTCCTGCGGCAGGAAGCGGCTCTTGTAGTCCATCTTGCGCGAGCCGCGCACCCAATAGCCGAGATAGACATAGGGCAGGCCCATCTCCTTCGCGCGCTGGATGTGATCGAGGATCATCAGCGTGCCGAGTGAGCGCGTTTCGTAATCAGGTTCAAAGAACGAATAAACCATCGATAGCCCGTCGCTCAGGATATCGGTGAGGGCGACCGCGATCATCGCGCCACCGCGCCTTGGTCCGTCGGCTTCAGGCCGCAGCCGGTATTCAACGATACGGGTTTCGACATGCGAATCCTCGACCATCATCGCATAGTCGAGCACCGTCATGTCGGCCATGCCGCCGTCGCGGTGCCGCTCGTCGAGATAGGCGCGGAATACCGAATATTGCTCCGAGCTTGGCACCGCTGCCCGCATCTCTCCGACGACATCGGCGTTGCGCTGCGCGATCCGCCGCATCGACCGGCTCGGCTCGAAGTCGTCGACGACCACGCGCACCGAGATACAGGCACGGCAGGTTTCGCAGGCCGGCCGGTAGGCGATCGACTGGCTCCTTCGGAACCCGCCATGGGTGAGAAGATCGTTCAGGCCAGGCGCTCGATCGCCGACGAGGTGGGTGAAAACCTTCCGCTCCTCCTTGCCGGGAAGGTAAGGGCAGGGAGAAGGAGCGGTCAGATAGAATTGCGGCGTATCGCGTGAATGTTGGGTCACGGTCGGGTCACAGGCTACGGGACCGGAGTCTCGCCTGAGAAACCGCCCGCCGTCAAACGGGACCGAATCCGGGCCCGGAGGGCGGGTGGATGCCGGCCCGCGGGCCGCTATTGACCACCACGGTACCAATCAGGAAATCGTGCAACAGCCTTTTCCGTGTATTGAAAAAGCAGACCAGCAGCACGAGCGGCGTCAGCACGCTGGTCGTGACCCAGAACAGGCCGGCATGGACCACAGCCAGCACAAAATAGGACGGGCCGCCATACCAAGTCCGCATCTCGATATCGAGCGCCCGCATGCCGATGGTGGCCGAGCGCGGGCCGCCGAGCGTGGTGCCATAATAAAACGCGGCCCAGATCAGGGCGATAACTGGCATCAGGCCGAAAAGAGCGAAGCCAAGCCCCAGTGTCACGATCCCGATGGCGAAGAAGAAGATCCAGACCAGGATCAGGGGGATGGCGAGAATGACCAGATCGATGATGAAAGCGAGCACCCGTCGCGCCGGGACGCCATCGAAGAGTTCCGGGTTGGTGTCGGGGTCATAGGCGTGCGGCCTGACATCGTAGCCGACCCCGATGCGATCCCGTTCTGCTGACATAGCTCCCCCCGCTTCCCCTCGCGCGACCCGCAAGTCCGCTTTGGAAACTCTAACGCAACGGACATTGCCCGCCTATAGTGCGCCAAGCGGAGTGCGGACATCATGATCAGGCTGAGCGACATCGAGGATGCCCAGACCATTCTCAAAGGGAGAATCCTGCGCACGCCGATGCTCCCGGCACCGAAATTCTCCGAGCTGACCGGCGCCGAGGTCTTCGTGAAATACGAAAACCTCCAGGTCACCAATTCGTTCAAGGAACGCGGCGCACTGAACAAGCTGGCGAGCCTGACCGCCCAGGATCGCGCGCGCGGCGTGATCGCGATGTCGGCCGGCAACCATGCGCAGGCGGTGGCCTATCACGCCGCGCGCCTCGGCATTGCCGCCACCATCGTCATGCCGGTGACGACGCCTGCGGTTAAGGTTGCGGCGACCCGCGCCTATGGCGCTACGGTGGTGCTGCACGGCGAAACCATCGCCGAATCGCAGGCGCGCGCCGAGGACCTGCACTCCCGTCATGGCTTGATCTTCATTCACCCTTATGACGATCCGCGCATCATCGCAGGACAGGGTACGATTGCGATCGAGATGCTCGACGAGCGGCCCGATCTGGACTGTCTGGTGGTGCCGATCGGCGGCGGCGGCCTGATTTCTGGAAACGCGATCGCGGCAAAGGCAATCAACCCCGCGATTGAAGTGATTGGCGTCGAGGCCGAGCTTTATCCCTCGATGTGGAATGCACTTCACGGCGAGGACCGGCCCTGCGGCGGCGCAACGCTCGCAGAAGGCATTGCCGTGAAGAATGTCGGCAAGCTGACGCTGCCGATCATTCGCGATCTTGTCGCCGACGTGATCCTGGTGAGCGAGTCGCAGCTCGAGCGCGCTGTGAACGCTTATCTCACGCTGCAGAAGACTATGGCGGAGGGCGCGGGCGCTGCCGGGCTTGCGGCCATGCTCAAAGAGCCTGCGCGCTTTGCAGGAAAGAGAGTCGGGCTGATCCTGTGCGGCGGCAATATCGACCCGCGCATCCTCGCGTCGGTGATGGTCCGCGAACTGGAGCGCGGCGAGCAGATCGTGTCGTTCCGCCTGACGATTCCGGACCGGCCGGGCGTGCTCGGACAGATTGCGAGCCGGCTCGGCAAACTAGGCGCCAACATCCTTCAGGTCGATCACAAAAGGCTGTTTCTCGATGTTCCGGCCAAGGGCGCGCGGCTCGACGTTACCGTGGAAACGCGCGATCGCGCCCATGCCGAGGAGATCATGGCGGAGCTGGCCGCGGACGGGTATCAGCCGGTGCGCATTCACGTCAGCGATGTGATGGGGTGAGCGTGCTCGGCCGAGCAGTACTATGCGACTGTTAAGTCTGCGTCAGCGGACAAAAAGCCCAGCCCAAACGCAGTTCAATTGCGCCGAGCCTCACAGGTTTGGAGAGCGCGCCGGGCGCCAACGCGATCCCGATCGCTGCTGCATAGCTCTGAAAGTCAGTGATGCCGGCAGAGCGCGGGCTGAACGATTGCACGACCAGGGCGGCATGTGCCGCGCCGGCTTTTTCGGCTTCGACGAGCGTCGCAGCGGTGCGGTGCAACAGCTGATAGCGCAGTTCGTCCGCTGCGGTGTGATCGATCCGCAAGCGCGCGAGCAATCCAAGCAACCGACGTTGCTTTATGACGCCGCCGTCATGCCATTGTTTGACGGTTGGACCGAACGGTTCGTCGACTTTCGCTTCCACTGCGAGGATGGCGGGGCCGGAACCTGTCTTGAGAATGGCGAGCACGTCGGTCTGACTCGGGCCGCGCGCGATTTCGTCGAAACGAGTCTGCCTCTCAAAATAGGCGCGCAACAGGATTGCGTCGCCGAAAACTGGATCGGTCTTAAGTAGGTCCCGAATAGGCGGGGGAATATCCTGTGCTCGGAACCAACTATGCGCGGCTTCGTATGCCGAGCGTCCTTGCCGCCAATGCGCTTGTCCCTTTCCGAGAAAAGGAATGACATCTTCCGGGCGGTGAGCCGGTGTGCCGGCGTCACAGAAAAATATCTGTGGCACAGACGGTCTCTACCTTCGCAGCATCTCCGCAATCTTCGGCGCGAAGTAGGTCAAGATGCCGTCGGCGCCGGCGCGCTTGAACGCGATCAGGCTCTCGATCGTCGCCCGGTCGCCATCGAGCCAGCCATTCTGTACGGCGGCCATGATCATCGCGTATTCGCCGGACACCTGATAGGCGAATGTCGGCACGCCGAACTCGCTCTTCACCCGGCGCACGATGTCGAGATAGGGCAGGCCGGGCTTCACCATCACCATGTCGGCGCCTTCCTCGAGATCGAGCGCGACCTCGCGCAGCGCCTCGTCGGAATTGCCGCAATCCATCTGATAGGTGCGCTTGTCACCGGTCAGCGTCTTCGACGAACCGACGGCATCGCGGAACGGACCGTAGAAGGCCGAGGCGTATTTCGCCGCATAGGCCATGATCGCCACGTCCTGATGCCCGGCATCGTCGAGTGCCATCCTGATTGCCCCGACCCGCCCGTCCATCATGTCGGATGGCGCGATGATATCGCAGCCGGCCTCAGCCTGGACCAGCGCCTGCCGCGCCAGCACGTCCACGGTCTCGTCGTTCAGGATCACGCCGTCGCGCATCAGGCCGTCATGGCCGTGGCTGGTGAACGGATCGAGCGCGACGTCGCACAGGATGCCGACGTTGGGCACCGCCTGCTTGATCGCGCGCACCGCACGGCAGACGAGATTGTCTGGATTGGTCGCCTCGCTGCCGGTCTCGTCGCGCAGAGCTGGATCGGTATAGGGAAAGATCGCGACGCAGGGGATCGTCAGTTTCGCAGCGTGCTCGACCTCGCGGACGGCTTCCTCGATCGAGAGCCGGTCGACGCCCGGCATCGAGGGAACCGGCGTGCGCCTCGTCTGTCCGTCGACCACAAAGATCGGCCAGATCAGGTCGGCTGTGGAGAGTTCGTTTTCCCGTACCATGCGGCGCAGCCAGTCTGTCCGCCGCAACCGCCGGGGCCGCTGCGGCAGGTCCAGCGGCAAATGCGGGGGCGCGTCCAGTGGCACCACCTTGGTCTTACGTTCGAGCGGGCGGCCGTACTTGATCGCCATGCGGGATACTCCTTCGGAGCGCTTTCTAACGCTTTCCGGGCCTTACGACCATCGGCGGCTTTGGAAGGCCGCTCAAGCCATTCCGACAACGTTGACCAGCCGCGCCGAGCTGCACTCGTCGCAAATGCCTTTCAGGCCCTGATAGACGGGGCCGTTGTAGAAATCCTCCCAGGCTTGCAGGGACGGAAATTCCAGGAGCACGATGCGGCGTGGCTCCCAATCGCCCTCATAAACCTTGTGTGCACCGCCACGCGCGAGGTATTTCGCGCCCGCGTTTTCCAGAGCCGGTTTTACCCCGTTCATGAATTTCTGATAGCGGGCAGGATCGCGGATTTCGACGTCGAAGATCACGTAGGCGCTCATTGGAACCGCCCTTCTGTGGCCTTGCATGCAGCGGCCTACATGCGGTGGATTGGATCGCGCAGGTCCATCTTGCCAGATGTGCAACGGGTTGAGCAGGATCAGCCTCACATCCCGGCGACAGAAGGCGTGCCCGTTCGCTGGCGAGCGCCGCACACACAGAGGCCGGACGGCAGCTGCGGCGATCCGGTGGGATTTTCCAGTGCGCGGAAAGCGACTATAATCCGACTGCTTTGCGCCAGGGTGTCGCGTGATCATATCCCGCCTCGTATTGACCTTTGCGGCTGGCTTGCTGCTGCACCTGATCGGCGGTGCTGAAACCGCCAGCGCCGAAAAGCGTTTGGCGTTTCTGGTCGGCATCAACGACTACGAAAAATTTCCCCCGCTCGCCAACCCGCATCGTGACGTCGCAACCCTTGCCGGCGCGTTGTCCAAGATCGGTTTCGATGTCACGGCCGAGCGAGATCTGGATCTGAGGGGCTATTACACCGCCTTCGGCCGCTTTCTCGACAAGGTTTCCGCCGGCGACATCGTGCTCGTGTTTTTTGCCGGTCACGGCGTCGGGCTTCAGACCGGCAATTACCTGATCCCGCGGGACGCGCCTCTGACCGACGTCGAGCAAACCCTCAAAAAGCTGTCGATCTCGGAGTTCGATCTGATCAAGGGCGTGCAGGAGCGCGGCGCAAAACTCACGATGGTCGTTCTGGATTCGTGCCGCGACAATCCGATCGCCAAGCTTGCAAAGCGCAGCGGGCGCCGCAGTGGATTGCTCGCCCAGGGGCTCACGCAACCCGAGCGGGTCGATGGCGTCGTGAGCATCTATTCGGCCGGCATTGGCCAGCAGGCACTGGATCACCTCGGTCCGGGAGACCTCGTGAAGAATTCCGTATTCATGCGGGTCTTTTCACGACGCATCGTTGAGCCCATATCGCTGGGCGATATGGTTGCGCTGGTGCAGCAGGAGGTTTCGCAACTTGCGTTGACCGCCAGGGGACCGGATGGCCGGCCGAGTCCGCACCGTCAGAATCCCGCATCGTATAACCAGACCAGCGGCGGGCTGATTTTCCTCGCTGGCCGGCCCGCGGAGGCGCCGAAGTCCGTTGTGGAGCAGCCTCAGACGAAGACCGCGGCGATCGCTTCTCCGCCAGTGCAATCCGCGCCGCCTGCGCCGCGGCGATACCGCGTCGTCAATGTGCGGGCGGACGATGTGCTACACGTTCGCGCCGCAGGGTCGGCGAACGCGCCGGCCGTCGGACGGCTTGCGCCGGACGAGCAGAATATCGAGGTGCTGGAAGGCGCGGCGCGCTGGTGGCGGATTAGAAAGGATAAGCTCGAGGGGTGGGTGAACAACAGCTACCTGACCGAAATGACCACGCCCGGCACGCAGCGGTTCGAGACCTTCAACAATCAGGCCTTTCAGTACAGCAATGAGATCGCCAAGACCGTTTCCGGTCTCGATGCCTGCACCAATCTGTGCCGTGAGTCCCAGAATTGTGCCGCGCTGACCTATTTCAGGTCCCGCAACCTGGGCCGGCTGATGACGCGGTCCGACGCCTTGCTGGAGGCGAATGCCGACGCGATCAGCCAGCGCATGGCGCCCCGCTGAGCCGGATTGACGCGGCCCGCCGGCAAACCTATCGCTTCAGCCATGGATTTCGCCCTCACCGAGGACCAGCGCGCCTTTGAGGCCACCGCCCGGCAATTCGCAAGAGAGGCGATGATGCCGCAGGCGGCGCATTGGGACGAAGAGGAAGTGTTTCCAGTCGAGACATTGCGCGAGGCGGCGGCGCTCGGCTTCGGCGGTATCTATGTCAAGGGGGATGTCGGCGGCTCCGAACTGACAAGACTGGACGCGACCATCATCTTCGAGGAACTGGCGCAGGGCTGCACCTCGACCGCCGCCTATATCTCGATCCACAACATGGCGGGCTGGATGATTGACGCGTTCGGCACGGAGGCGCAGCGAAAGCGCTTCCTGCCGAAACTCTGCAGCATGGAGCACTTTGCGAGCTATTGCCTCACCGAGCCCGGCGCGGGCTCCGATGCGGCAAGCCTTGCGACCCGTGCGACGCGGGATGGCGATCATTACATCCTGAACGGCGCCAAAGCCTTCATCTCTGGCGGCGGCAGTTCCGACATCTATGTCTGCATGGTGCGCACTGGAGGCGCCGGGCCGAAAGGCATTTCCTGCATTGTGGTCGAGAAGGGTACGCCGGGCCTCACATTCGGCGCGCGCGAGAAGAAGCTCGGCTGGAAATCGCAGCCCACTGCGATGGTGAATTTCGAGAATTGTCGCGTGCCGGTGGACAACCTGATCGGCAAGGAAGGCGACGGTTTCAAGATCGCGATGATGGGGCTTGATGGCGGGCGGCTCAACATCGCGGCCTGTTCGCTGGGCGGTGCGCAGTTCTGTCTGGACCGCACGATCGACTATATGCGGGATCGCAAGCAGTTCGGAACGCGGCTGTCGGACTTTCAGGCGCTGCGTTTCAGGATCGCCGATTACGCGACCGAACTGGAGGCGGCCCGGCTGATGGTGCGGCGCGCAGCGCATGCCGTCAGCGAGGGCGAGCCCTGCGCAACCCGGCTCGCTGCAATGGCAAAACGCTTTGCGACCGATGTCGGTTTCGAGGCGGTAAATGGCTGCCTGCAATTGCATGGCGGCTACGGATACTTGCGCGATCATCCGATCGAGCGGGTGCTGCGCGATGTGCGCGTGCACCAGATTCTTGAAGGCACCAACGAGATCATGCGCCTGATCGTCAGCCGCGATCTGCTGGACAACTAACGTGGGCGAGACAGACGACATCCTGTTCGAGCGGCGCGGCAGCGCCGGCATTGTCACGCTCAACCGCCCGAAGGCGTTGAACGCGATCACGCATGACATGGTGCGCGCGCTGGCCGGGAAGCTTCACGAATGGGCAGGCGACGATGCGGTGACGCGCGTGATCGTCACCGCCAATGGCGAGCGCGCGTTCTGCGCGGGCGGCGACATCCGCGCGCTCTACGATCTCATCACCGCAGGCAGGCAGCGAGAAGCGCTTACCTTCTTCCGCGAGGAATACACGCTCAACACCGCGATCAAGCGCTATCCGAAGCCGTATATCTCGCTGATCGACGGCCTCGTGATGGGCGGCGGCGTCGGCATCTCGATCCATGGTTCGCATCGCGTGGCGGGCGAGCACTATGCCTTCGCCATGCCGGAAGTGGGCATCGGCTTCTTTCCGGATGTGGGGGCGACCTACGCCTTGCCACGGCTAGCGGGCGAAATCGGCACTTACCTCGCTCTGACAGGCGCGCGGGTCAAGGCAGCGGATGCGGTCCTGACCGGCGCTGCAACGCACCATGTGAAGTCGTATCGCTTCGCCGAGCTGAAGGACGCGCTATGCGGGCGCGATCCGGTCAATGCGGTGCTGGCCGATTTCATGGAAAGCGTCGGTCCGGGTGAAGTTATGCCGATGCGGCGCGTCATCGACCGGACCTTCTCCTGGGACACGGTCGCAGCGGTCCTGAAGGCGCTGGACCGCGAGGCGCGGGCCGGCGCCGGCCATTCCGAATGGGCGGCACAAGCCGCGCGGACCATCCGGACACGGTCGCCGACCAGTCTGACGCTGGCGCTGGCCCAGATGCGCTACGGGCGCGGCCATTCCTTCGAGGCCTCCATGGCGGCCGAGTTTCGCATCGTGTCACGGATCGTCTATGGTTCCGATATGGCCGAGGGGATCCGTGCCGTGATCGTCGACAAGGACAATGCGCCGCGCTGGTCGCCCGGCGATCTTGCCTCGGTCGCAAACAATGTCGTGCAGCAGCATTTCGCGCCGCTGCCGGGCCAAGAGCTGGACTTGAGCTGGACTTGAACTGGACTTGAGCTGGAGTTGATATGAGCGATCCCGTCGTGATGGCCCCACCGGAGAAGCAGCCCGCGCTCGCGCCGGTCCAGGCCGACGAGGAGAGGCAGCAGCAGGGACAATGGACGCGCTGGCTGATCTGGTTTCTGCGCGCCATGGCGGTCGTGTCGATGCTAAAGGGGCTCTATCACTGGTCGGTTGTGCTCGGCATCGGTGAAGGACCGGATTCACGCTTTTCGACGGAATCCATTCCGTGGCAGACGGCGACCGTCTATTTCGCCATCATCGATCTGGTCGCTGCGGTCGGGCTCTGGCTTGCGGCGGTGTGGGGCGCCGTGGTGTGGCTGACCGCGGCCGTGTCCATGGCCGCGGTGCAGGTCTTCTTCCCGCAGATCTATGGCGGATCATGGATTGTCGTCATCATCGAGCTGGTGCTGCTCTGCACCTATCTCGTTCTGGCATTGCAGTCGGCGCGGGAGCATCCGCACTGAGCTTGGAATGCCAGACGTGCACTGGAGGATTGAACACAGATGGCGCGGATAGCCTTTGTCGGCCTCGGAAATATGGGCGGCCCGATGGCGCAAAATCTGGTCAAGGCCGGTCACGACGTGCATGGCTACGACATCAGCCTCGACGCCGTCGGCAAACTGGTGGCGGCCGGCGGCACCGCTGCAGGCATGCCCGGCGCAGCCGCGGCTGACGCTGAGATCGTGGTCACCATGCTGCCCTCGGGTGCCGAGGTGCGCGAGACCTATCTCGGTCCGGACGGCATTGTCGGAAAAGCCAAGCCTGGCACGCTCCTGATCGATTCATCGACCATCGATGTCGAGACAGCGCGCGACGTCGCGGCGGCGGCGGAGGCTAGGGGCCTATTAATGGTGGACGCGCCGGTCTCCGGCGGCGTCGGTGGCGCGCAAGCCGCTACGCTTACCTTTATGGTTGGCGGCGCGGAGGAGGCGTTCGAGAAGGCAAAGCCGATCCTTGCGGCGATGGGCAGGACCATCGTCCATGCCGGCGGTCCGGGCACCGGTCAAGCCGCGAAAATCTGCAACAACATGATCCTCGGCATTTCGATGATCGCTGTGTCGGAAGCCTTCGTGCTGGCTGAGAAGCTCGGGCTCGACGCGCAGAAGCTGTTCGACATTTCGTCGAAGTCGTCCGGCCAGTGCTGGTCGATGACCGCCTATTGCCCGGTGCCGGGGCCCGTTCCGTCCTCGCCTGCGAACCGCGATTATCAGGCCGGCTTCACCGCGGTGATGATGCTGAAGGACCTTCGGCTCTCGCAAGAGGCGGCGAAGGCAGCGGGCGCGCGCACGCCGCTCGGTGCCGGCGCGTCAGCGATCTACGAGCATTATGTCGATAGCGGCGAGGGCGGCCGCGATTTCTCAGGCATTATCCGTTTCCTGCGGGGGGAGTAAAATGCGGGTGGCCAAATTAACGCCGTTCACGCTCAGCGCCGCCAGGTCGTGACGCTCGCGCCTGTGACCGTATCGAGCACCCGCCGCAGTCCCGGCCGCAATCCGTGCGCGGACAGAATCTCCTCGGGCGTTTGCCGAGGCACGCCGGGAAAGACCGCACGGCCCCCGGGCAGGCGCAGGCTGGGCCTGCGCGAGAGGTGGAAGACATCGTAGCGCGGCAGGAACAGGCCATAGACCTCGGTGCCGCCGAGGACGGCCACCGTACCGTTGTGAACGGAAAGCTGCGCGGCGGCCTCTTCCAGAGAAATCCCGGCGGGATTCCAGAACAATGCGTTTGGATCGTCCGGCACCTGCGCGATGGTGGCGACGCTGCGGGTCGCGATCAGGCGCCGCCGCTGCCGCGAATGCGGCTGGCCCTCATGGGAATTGCGGCCGTGAACCAGGATCGCAGCCCTGTCGAGGGCATCCGACAGGTACCTCTGGTCCGCGTCCACCAGCAGGGCCTTGGGCATGACGCCGCTGGCGTCCGCGAGCATTCCGTCATCGGAAACAATGGCAAAGCCTTCAACCGTCAGCGCCATCGAACATCCACCTGCAGCGCCATAGAAATCGTCAAGCCTTCAGACCATATAGGCAGTCACCATGGCAGCATGGATGATGTCTGGCTAGCGGCAGTGGCAAAGGGGATTCCAATGAAGCATCTATCTGCCGGCGCCATTGCGCTCGCGCTTGCATCCACTGTCGTCGCCGGACCGCATACAGCGGCGGCGATGACCGATTACAAATGGAAATACCGGCCACTGGTTGTGTTTGCGCCAAACGGCCAAACAGGCTTCCTGAACCGGCAACGCCAGATCGTGGCCGCCAACCGGACTGGCCTCATTGAGCGGAACATGGTGGTGGTTTGGGTGATCGGGGACCGGGTGACGGCCGACCTTGGCCCTGCCCCGCGGGTCAGGGCAGCAGACCTTCGAAACCGATTTGGTTTATCCGCGGACGGCTTTCATGCCGTGCTGGTCGGCAAGGACGGTGGGATTAAGCTGAGTTCGTCCTCTCCGCTCGGGCCTGCCATGCTGTTTGGTACGATCGACAAGATGCCGATGCGGCAGAATGAAATGCGGCGGCCTTGACAAATGGCGCGGTTCAACGCCGCATATCTCCCCGAACGTGTAAGCCTGATCATGTCTGAAAAGCCCGAATCGCCTGCCGAACCGAATTCCACGGCATCCGCGGTCTCCGAGCGAATTCGCCAGCGCCTGCGAGGCGCGGGCCGGCCCTTCAATGCGAACGACAATATCGCCTCTTTCATCGAGCCCGGCGAAATCGACGCCTTGCTCGAAGAGGTCGAAGCCAAGATGCGCGACGTTCTACGAAGTCTCGTCATCGATATCGATAACGATCACAATACGCAGGACACCGCGCTGCGGGTCGCCAAAATGTACTTGAATGAAGTGTTTCGCGGACGCTATCAGCCGCAGCCGCGGGTTACCGAATTTCCGAATGTCGCCAGCCTGAACGAGCTGATGATCGTCGGCCCGGTCACGGTCCGCAGCGCCTGCAGCCATCACTTTTGTCCGATCATGGGCAGGCTGTGGATGGGTTTGATGCCGAATCAGCATTCAAACCTGATCGGGCTGTCGAAATACGCGCGTCTTGCCGAGTGGATCATGACGCGGCCGCAAATTCAGGAAGAAGCCATCACGCAATTGGCCGATCTTCTCATGGATCTCGTGCGCCCGGACGGGCTTGCCGTGGTCATGGAAGCCGATCATTTCTGCATGCATTGGCGCGGCGTCAAGGACACCGCATCCAAGATGACCAACAGCGTCATGCGCGGCTCCTTCCTAAAGGACCCGTCGCTGCGCCGCGAATTTCTGTCGCTGATCGCCATGAACAGCTGAGGATACGATGCTCGTCCGTTGCCTCTATGCCAGCCGTCCGGCGCAGCCGTTAAAGAGCGAGATGCTCGACGGCATTCTGGAGCAGTCGCGCCGCAACAATCCGCCGCGTGGCATCACCGGGCTTCTCTCCTTTACCAACGACGTGTTCGTTCAGGTCATTGAGGGCGGACGCGATGAGGTCTGCGATCTTTTCAACACCTTGGTAAAAGACGACCGTCACAGCCATGTCCGGCTTTTGTCCTATGAGGAGGTCGGCGAGCGTCGCTTTCCCGCCTGGAGCATGGGCCAAGTCAACGTGGGATCGCTCAACCGCGCGCTGCTGCTGAAATACTCACAGAAGGCGGTGCTCGATCCCTTCACCATGCCGGGGCAGGCGACAATGGCGCTGTTGAGCGAGCTTGTTGCCACGGGCGCGATCGCCACGCGCACAGGCGGAACGTCCCATTAGGTGGACGCTGGACGCCCTTAAAGCGCGCGCTCTTTTTTAGACAGTGCCGGAAACCAAAGGCAGGGTCAGGCGTTAATTCGGCCGCATCGAGCCCCTGACATATGCCCGCCGTCTCAAAAAAACGCACAGCATCCCACAACAAGCCAGGAGCCGGGGCGATCGCCATTCCCGGCCGGCAAATGCCATGCGAGCAATGCCCGTTGCGGCGGATGGACGTGCTGCGCGACTTCTCGCCCGATGAACTCGACTTTATCCGCAGCTTCAAGTCCGGCGAGTTGAATATCGAGGCTGGCTCCAGCATCCTCCTGCAGGGCACCAATTCGGCTTATCTCTACACCGTACTTGTGGGCTGGGCGTTTCGTTACAAGTCGCTGCCCGACGGGCGCCGCCAGATCCTGAACTTCGCCATGCCGTCGGACTTTCTCGGGCTGCAAGGCACGGTCGCCGACGAAATGCAGCATTCGGTCGAGGCGCTGACCGACATGACGTTGTGTATCTTTCCGCGCGAAAAACTATGGAGTCTCTATTCGCGCCCAGCTCTTGCCTATGATGTGACCTGGCTCGCGGCGCGCGAGGAGCAAATCCTGGACGAGAGTCTCCTCAGCATCGGACGGCGGACAGCGATCGAACGAATGGCCTATCTGTTTCTGCATTTGTTTGTGCGCGCCGAGGAGGTATCGCTGACGCGCGGCAACACAATCCAGTTTCCCTTTACACAGCAGCACATTGCCGACACGCTCGGAATGTCGCTCGTTCATGCCAACAAGACGCTGAAGAAACTCACGGCCACGCGTACCATGCGATGGAAGGGAAGGGTGTTCGAAATTCTCGACCGCGAGGCGCTCGCAAAGATCGCGAATTTCGAATTTCCTGGTCCGCACAAGCGGCCATTCATTTGACGGCGCGCGGATCCGCACCCCGCCGCTCACCAGCCACACAACTCGCCCAGGCGTGCCGTCCGGCCGCAGTGCTGTTCGGCCGCAAGGCCGCTATGTCAAATTTAATTCCGGGTCTGTTCCGCCGTCACTAGGTTCGCGTCCCGAAGCGGGACGGACTAATCCATGGCTACCATCTATACATTATGTCCGAATACGGGACGGGAGCTTTCGACCGGCATCGAAACGGATGCCGACAGCTTCCACGCATTGCCGGATGTGATCGTCCGTGTGCGCTGTCCGCATTGCGGCGAACAGCATAATTGGTCGAAACACAACGCATTTCTGCGGGAAGCACGCTGCGATCGCACGGTTCCGGAACGGTGAATCGGACGTTACGAGAAACGCTGGAATTGCAACATCAATCGTTCATTCACCCCGGCGGATAAATGTTCTCTTTATGCTGTTGTTTAAGTCGATTTTAGATCATCGCGTCTAGTTTGTGACGAAGCGGGGAAACAGGGCCTCGCATAAAACTGAAAAAGAACTGACACAGGAAGGCGTCACATGAAAGCGGTTATGAAGCCGGCGGAACAACCCGCGCAGAATGCGCAGCGTTACGAACATATCCGGCCGCTCTATCTGGAAGCCTTGACTTTGGTGGAGCGTCTGCACCGGCGTCTTCTTGATGTGATCAAGGATGAATTTGACCGCCGCGGCCGAGCCGACATCAATTCGGTCCAGGCGCTCCTCCTCTACAACATCGGCGACAAGGAGCTGACCGCGGGTGAGTTGCGCACGCGCGGCTATTATCTCGGCTCCAATGTCTCGTACAATCTGAAGAAGCTCGTCGAGATGGGCTTCCTCGACCATCAGCGCTCGCGTGTCGACCGCCGCTCGGTCCGCATCAAGCTGACCGACAAGGGCCGCGAGATCCGCGACATCGTCGAGAATCTGTACCAGAAGCACGTGCGCACCGTCGAACAGGTGGGCGGTATCGCAGCCGAAGAATTCGGCACGCTCAACAAGTCGCTGCATCGTCTCGAGCGGTTCTGGACTGATCAGATTCTCTACCGGCTCTAACGCGCGCTGCTCGTCGGCGCCCGTTTTGGCCGAGAGCGCCTCAGGCGCGATAGTGTGTCAACCTGAATGGCCCCAGCGGACCCGCCGGGGCTTTTCGTTGCGGGCGATCCGTTTCCCACGTTGGAAGGCCGCGCGCTGACCGAGCGAGTGCGCAAACTCTTTCTGTGAGCGAGGCATCCCACCGCGACAATTTGCTCTGTGCATCGACCCAAGTAATGCCAAATTTCCGCAGACACTGGTCCAATTCTTGCTGAGGTACCGAAGCCGTCACGTCGGTCTAGGACGCCCGATGCTCAAGAAGCGACATTGTCCCAAGTGCAAGCAATTGCAGCGGACCAAGCCGAGCGGGCTGGTCTGCGTTGTCTGCGAATCGAATGAGCAGAAATCTGCGGGCTAGCTGTGAGCTTTCAGGAGGTTGTCCATTCGGCCCTGGCCGTGAACGCTGAAGTTGCCAAACACCAGCGATTCGCGGGGGCCGAATGGACACTCATCAGAATGCGCGCCTGACACCGAAAGGTCG